>JAEEGL013304294.1_pt1 | contig 43384 bp, 39 predicted proteins | sample 9134231 | NCBI WGS metagenome assembly JAEEGL01 (sample SAMN16246548, study PRJNA631951) | gut metagenome | biome: gut microbiome; feature: rumen; material: fiber-attached | host: Bos | place: Iran: Karaj | collected 2018-10
TCTTGTAATCCATAATTTTCTAAAGTCATTTGCTCTTTTCTTTCTATCATTGAAACTATATGCTCCACTGTGAAATAATTGTTCTTGAGCTGTCTTATATAATCTATGTTTGCTTCCAAAATATCCTTTAGCTCTTTTTAATACTTTTCTTCTTCTGTTTTTAGAAACAGTTCCACCTTTAACTCTTGCCATTATTTACCCCTCCTTATTTTACTAGTCCTCTATATCTTTTAGCATCTCCGCTACTTAATACAGAACCCTTTCTTGCTTTTCTATTGAAGTCTGTTGGCTTCTTTCCACTATTATGATTAGCTCCTACGTGTCCAATCTTAGTTGAACCTGAATTTCTTACACTAATTTTCTTACTAATTCCACCATGTGATTTCATCTTTGGCATTATAATCATCTTCCTTTCTATTTTTTAGGTGCCAAGAATAGTTGCATACTTCTACCTTCTAATTTAGGCATTACTTCTATTTCAGCAACATCTTCTAGTCTTGTAGCAAAACGCATTATTACATCTTTACCAAGTTCTGGATGAGCTAATTGTCTTCCTTTAAACCTACAAGTAACTTTAATTTTATGACCTTTTTCGATATAAGCACGAGCATTTCTTAATTTTGTTTCAAAATCTCCAACGTCAATAGTAACGCTTAAACGATACTCTTTTAATTCAAGATTTTGTTCCCTTTGTTTCTTTTTAGCATCCTTTAATTGTTTTTGTTTTTCATAACGATACTTGTTATAATCAATTATTTTACAAACAGGGTTCTTAGGATCACTACTTACTAAAACTAAGTCTAAATTCGCAAACTTAGCCAATGTCTTAGCATCCTCTATATTTTTTATGCCCATTTTTTCCCCATTAGGTCCGATTACCATAGTTTCAGGAATTGTTATTTGTTCATTAATTAGAACTTCATTACTTTGCTTTGCTATTTTCCACACCTCCACATATTGAAAAAAGTGAATACATCTGAGTATCCACTTTAAAAAACATAATTAATCTAAAAATAAATTACTTAAGCTTTTATACCAATGTACTATTACATCTGGTGAAGAGTGGATCTCTTTCTTTCTTTTTCAACGTCTATGATTATATAAGATTAAATATTATTTGTCAAGGTTATTTAATAATTTTACTTATTTATTATATTTTATTCTTATTTTTCTTAATGTTAATGATATTAAATATGCTATTCCAATTATAGTAATAAACCAAATGATTGATTCAATTACACTTTGATTACGTACTTGTAAAAATGGATATGGGCCAACAAATAAATTAAAATAATTAAGTGCCATAAATATAAAACCATAAACAATTGTAAATAATACAACAAGGAAACTATCTTTTTTATTAAATTTAATTAATTTATCATAAAACACAAATGTTATAAAGCTTAATATTGGACATATAACATGTTGTATACTCATTGATTCCCTAAAAAACATCATATTAAAATTAAAATTATACATTGGAAGTAATATAATTACTACCACTATAAAAGTAAGAGTCATACCAAGGGTACTAATATATTTTAAATAGCTAACTACTCTTTTATTTTTATATAATAAATAAGCAGTTGAAGATGATAAAGCTAAAAGATTAGATAACTGCGTATAATATTCTATTGCCACTCTTCCATTTGCTTTATAAGTAATTATAAGAGCAAAAATTTCAAATACAATAATTAAACTATTTAAAATAATGGCTTTCTTTTCTTTTTTCATTTTTTTTCCTTTTACTTTTTTCTTTTTTAAATATTTTCTTCTTTATTATACCACCAAAATAATTAATGTTTGGAAAAGCAGTAATTAAACGTTTATAAGGCCACGATAATGTTTTAAGAGCTTCCATTACTTTATTAGACATTTCAACAGTATTATCTTCTTCTTTGCTTGCAACATTACCATGTATTCTCAATTTAATAAGTATATATAAAGATATAATAACATCACTAAAGAAAATAATAGCAATAGTATAAAAAATAATATTAAATACTAAACTGCTAAAACCATTATAAATTCCTAATATAAAAGGATTTAAATATTCTAAAACAATAACACCTAAAATCCCAAAAGGAATCATTGTCTTTAAACAAACTCTTCCATTAATATTAAATAATTCATGACTATAATCCCACCATCTAGCATGAAAAATCTTTTCTAATATAAAACTTGTTAAATATTCCAATATAGAACAAACTACCATTGCAAACAAAAAAAGTGCTATTGTATCACCTACATATTTTTGTAGTAATATACTCATAAAAACAGCACCAAATCCATATATTGGACAATATGGCCCTATGAAAAATCCCCTATTTGTAAGTTCCTTACAATCCAAATACATATAGATACATTCCATACACCATCCAACAAATGCATATGTAATGAACATTAAAAATAATATTTTAAAATTTTCAAACATAATCATCACTTTCTATTTATCTAACAATAAATCTTTTTAATATTTTTTTATCATTTAATAGATTATATGCTTCTTCTAAAGTTACATAATTAGAAATATATTCAATAATAGCCTCTCTTATTTCTCTATCTTTTAATAAATTGTTATGAATAGAAGATTTATATAAATTATATCTAAATTCATTTAATTGTCCCCATAACAATTCACTTGAATTATCAATTAAATATAATATTAAATCACCAATCATATCAGAAATTACTTTTACTTTTTCTGCCTTTTGATATGTAAATAAATTAATATTTCTATCATCAGTTAAGAGAGCTTGTCTTTCTATTTGAGCAACATAATTATTTAATGCTCTTTGTATTATTAGTAATTTTTCTCCACCAATTCTATTACAAATAAATTCTAAATAACTATGTCCATTGATCATACAATGAGATATATCATATTTAATATCACTTATTTTCATTTTTTTAACATCATCATAAGTATGAGATACTTTAGATGTAGGAGTATCAAATATCAATATATTTCCCTTATTTAACATATCATTGTAGTATAAACTATCATCAGAATAACTATCAATTTCATAAACATTTGGTTTACCATCTTTTAAATTAGTTATTTTTAATCTTTTAAATAATCTATGAAAATCTCTATCAAGCATTACCCTTTCTTTGCCTTGATAATCTTTATATATATTAAATACATCTTCTAAATTTTTGACCTTTTTATGATTGCATAATCTTTCAAAATCAGTATTATTATATTTACACAATATTTCTTTATAAGAAACATCTTTTAAATCTATCATAATACCCCCAAAAAATATAACAATTATTCTACTTCCTTACTCCATAATTCATGTAAATTACAATAAGAATAAATAACACCCTTTCCTAAATAATCAAATGTTACTTCAGGTATTTCACTTGGTTTAAATTCCTTATATAACATCTTATCATCAGTTACATACATTAACCACATGATATAATGTACATCTTCCATAACATGATTAACTTTAATATTAATTTTATTATCCACTACTTCATATTCTGGAACATGTTTTTCAAACGCAGCATCAACACTATTAGGTTTTAATAATCTCATTGAACTATCACAACACTTAATATCACTATCATTAAATGTCCAAACTACATTTTTACATATATCACATTTTTTAAAATTAATTGTCATATTAATTCCTCCGTGCAGTATTATATCAAAAAAGTAGATATAAATCTACTTCTACTATTTATGATAACTTTCATTATTTAATATTTTAAATGATCTATATATCTGTTCTAACAATACTCCTCTAAACAATCCATGTGGAAAAGTCATTTTAGAAAATGATAATCTATAATCACAAATATTCTTAACATTATCACTTATTCCATCACTTCCACCAATTATAAATGTAATATTAGAATTTTTATTAGTAAAAATATCATCAATGAATCTTGAAAAATCTAGTGAATTTAATTCCTTACCATTAATATCAAGAATTATATTATATTCTTTACTATTAATATGTTTTAATAATTCCTTTTCTTCTTCATATATATTACTATCTTTTAATTCGATTATTTCTAGTTTAGTATATTTAGATATTCTTTTCTTATAATCATCTATTAAATCATTTAAATAGTTCTCTTTAATTTTACCAATACATATTATTTTTATCATTTATATAAAATAAGTGGATTAATTAATTTACCATCTTTATATACACTTAAGTGTAGATGGATTCCAGTCGCACTACCAGTTCTACCCATAAGACCAATAATTTGACCCTTCTTCACTTTATCTCCTTTTTTAACTCCTACTTTACTTAAATGCATGTACCATGAAACATAACCATTACCATGATCAATTTTAACATTTTTACCTGCTCCACCATTATAACCAGATGTATCAGCAACTGTAACAACACCATCTTGAATTGCAAAAATACTCTTAGATGAAACACCAGCTATATCTACACCATTATGTAAATGTCTTGTTTTTCTAATTGGGTGAACTCTATACCCAAAGTGTGATGTAATTCTAAATGGTTTAACAGTAGGCCATGCCCAATATGTTGTATTTCCATAATAAGTAATCTTATTAGAGCCATATACAACTATTCTATCAACTGGTTCTTTTAAAATAACAGATGAAACTTGAGCAGATGATAAGATATTACCATTTAAACTCTTGTTAGCAAAAGTAACCTGCGATATACCATTAGAACCCTTTTGTTTAACATATGTTTCATCACTACCAATAGCTTTATCAAATTCAATCCTAGTATCATACTTAATATCTTGATACTCTGTTTCAAATGATTCAACAATAATATTTGGTACTGGTGCGATTGGAGACACATTTATCTTTTGACCAGCTGCTAGAAGAGCATTTTCACCACCAATATTAGGATTAGCGACTAATAAATCAGAAACACCAAGTTTATTATTATATGCTATTGTTTCCAAAGTATCTGTATTCTTAACAGTATATGTATCATGCATATCCATAGTACCAAATAAGAAATATTGACTTAAATCAATTGCATTTGTAAATATATCATCTTCAACAGAAAGATATGCTTTTTTAATAGTTATTTCATTCTCAAAATAGATAGCAGTTATTTCAACTCCTTCTTCTAATATTTCTTCTTGAACTCCATTTAAATAATTATTATAAGCATCCTCATCTACAAAAGCTAAAATAGTATTTTTAACAGCCTCATCTAAATCTTCTTTATGTAAAATTTGTATTTTCTTTTTACTACCATCTGTCTCTTTAATAGTTACTTCATATCCTTCAATTGTAAAAGGATCTAAGTCTTTAATATCATTATAAACTTCATCAATAGTTTTAAGATTTGTTTTATAAGTAGCTACTTGTTGAATTTCAAGACTAGCAGGAGAATACACATTTTCTACATCAAACTTCTCTTTTATTTCTTTTTGTTCTTCATTAATTTTTTCATATAGTTTATTTTTAGAATCTATCAAGCCAATCTTTTCACCGCCAAGATAAACTTGGTAATAATTATGAATGGTTTTAGATTTTTCTTCAAAATTTATGCAAACAAACACAACAAGAACACTTAAAAGTATTCCAAAAAATATTGCACCTACAGATTTACTATCATTTTTACTATTGTTCATTATTTTCTTCCTTATTTATAAAATTATCAAATGATCCTGTATTCAATTTAAATATAAGATCTACGCTTCCAGTTGAACCTGCTCTATGCTTAGCAACTAATAATTGAACAGGTCTATTTATATTACCAGTATATTTATTATATTCATCACTATGTAAGAATAGTACGATATCAGCATCCTGCTCAATTGAACCAGATTCACGAAGATCAGATAGTTTTGGTTTAGCATCTTCTCCTTTTCTTTGTTCAACACCACGGGAAAGTTGAGCAAGTGCTATTACTGGAACATCTAATTCCATAGCAAGCTTCTTTATATCACGGCTTATTTCACTTACTTCTTGTACTCTTTGACCTGAATACTTACTAGAACTTGTTAATAATTGTAAATAGTCAATTACAACCATATCTAGTCCATCATCACTATTCTTTAGTTTTCTACATTTTCTTCTTATTTCACTTACACTAATACCAGCTGTATCATCAATATAGAACTTAGTACCTGATAATTCACTCATTGCTTCATTAAGTTTCTTCCAATCAGTATTCTTAAAATTACCAGTTTTTAATACTTCTCCATCTATTTTTCCAACACAACCAAACATCCTCTTTATAATTTCTTCACTACCCATTTCAAGTGAGAAGAAAGCAACAGATTTATGTTCTCTAATAGCGGCATTTAGTGCAATATTTAATGCAAAGGCACTTTTACCACAACCTGGACGACCAGCTATTATTATAACTTGTTTGTTTTGAAGACCATTAGTCATCTTATCAAATCCATAATAACCAGTTCTAATACCAGTCATTTCGCCTTTATTTTCAGATAGTTTTTCAAAATAGCTTTGCATTTCAGGAAGTAATTCTTGTAATTTTTTAATATCTCTTCCAAGTCTATCATTATAAACTCCAAGAATATTCCTTTCAGCATTTTCCACTATATCAACTACATCTTCATTTTCATCATAACATTCTTCTTGAATTTTATTAGCTTTTTCAATTAAATTTCTTAAAGTAGCTTTTTCAAATATTATCTTAATATAATAACTAAGATTAGCTGTATTTGGAACACTATCAACTATTTCAGAAATATATTCAATACCACCAACTTTAGATAGATTTTTAGATTTATCCAATTCATTACATACAGTTTCAGTATCAACTGGAATATTATTTATATGAAGTGTTTTCATAGCTTTATATATTAATCTATTTGATTCACTATAAAACATATCATCAGTTACTTCATCCATTATTTTATCAAGTGCACTTTTTTCCAAAAATCCACACGATAAAACAGACATTTCAGCATCTAAATTTTGTGGTTCTTTTCTTGCCATTATTTAGCCCTCCAAAAAAGCTTATTTTTCTAAATTAACCCTAATATCAAACACAACCTTTTTATGTAATACCACTTGTACATTATGGTAACCAAGAGTATTAATATCCCCATCTATTTTTATCTTTTTCTTATCAATATTATATCCCATTTTTGTTAATTCTTCACTAATTTGTTTAGCAGTTACACTACCAAAAACCTTATCATTATTTCCTGTTTTAACTTTAAAAGTAATTATTTTATCTTTTATTTTGTTCTTAATTTTCTCACATTCAGCTACTAAAGCATCTTCTTGATCTTGTCTATTCTTTAATTCTACATTTAATACTTCTAATGATTTTTCAGTATAGGCAACAGCAAGACCTTCTTTAATTAAAAACTTAGCATAACCATCTTTAACTTCTTTGATTTCATCTTTTTTAGCTTGACCTTTAACATCTTTTAAAAATATTACTTTCATACATTATCACCTCCAAAATAATGTAATAATATTATAACACGTTTTTTCAATTGAAAAAATACTTATTTTATTATACAATTATTATAGATTATAGAAGGATTATAATGACAGAAGAGAACCTAAATAAGTTAAAACAATTTGAAAATATATTAAAACAGTGTCTTATAAAAAGATTCGGTTCTTTTTTGCCTAAAAATAAAGCTTCTTTGTTAATGAATACAGATTATTTAAATAATGATATTTTAAAAATTACTCCTGATAGAAATTATATTCAAGGAACTGTTCTTAGAAATATGTTAGATTCTATAATAGATGTTACATGCATAAAAGAATTAAATGTTAATAACGAGTTAATAAGTATAAGCAATTATGGTAGATATTTAGAAGACGGATTAATTGAATATTATGTTCAAGAATTAGCTAAACTATTTAAATTTAATGTTAATGAAATACCAGAATTAAAAAATAATATTTCATTAGTGATAAAACTTAAAGAATATCATAAAGATAATTTAGATAAACTTGTATTTAATGCAACTGCGAACGACTTATTGAATGCTCCAGAACTTCAAGCAGTAACAAATATTTGCGATACAATTGCAATTAATGAATATATTGAAAAGAAAAAAATAGAAGAATTAAACCAAACTAATTCATCAAATGATGATCTAAATAAAAATGAAAATATTCAAATAGAAATAATAGATAATAAAAAATATTTAAAATATACTAATTTAGAAGGAACATCTACTCTAATAGAAATTAAAAATGAAAAAGTAAATGATTACTATATATCAAAAATGTCTTCATTAAAACCAGATGAAAAATTGAATATTAAAGAGTTTTGGGATGAATTAATAAAAATAAATAATGAAACAATATTAGATAAACCTTTTGAAATAATAGAAGAATTACCAAAACCTCAAGAAGATGAAAAAATATTATCACCTGAAGAATATAGTGAATTATGTATGAAATATGCTAATAACGAACCTCTTACTGATGAAGAATTAGAAGCATTAAAAAGATCAACTCCAGAACTAATGGAAGAAAGTTTTGAAAATACAAGTGAAGAAGCTCCAGTTAGAGTATCAAGAGGATTTGCTAATAACTCAGCCCTACTTTATATAATACTTATTACAATGTTTATTGGAGTATTTATAGGAGCTATGATATTTAGTTTCATAAATTAAAAACAAGTCTTAAGACTTGTTTTTTTCTTCTTTAATCTTCTTTCTAATCTCATCAAGTTTATATTTATTAGTTTTCTCTATTCCTTTTTCAACACTCTCTTTATTAATACAAATGCCTATTACAAATATATACGCCATTATATAAAACCAAAATAATAAAATAGCTAAATTAGCAAGATTTCCATATACTAAATCATATCTAGCTACATTGTTAATATAATATGAAAATATACTTGTAATAGTTAACCACATAATTGTAGTAAATAAACTACCTTCATTAACATATTTACTTCTAATATTACCATCTGGTGCGATTGTATAAATAAGTTTAAGTATAAAAAATATTATAAATAATGATACTGGAACTCTTAAAATATTAAACATAATATTAACAGTTCTAACATTATCACTAAATAATGGAACTGATTTAATTAAAAAATTAACTATTGATTTACCAAACAATGGAACTATTAAAATAAATGCAAATAATACTATAATAATTACCATTAAAAACATTGCTTTAGTAAATCTTTTATAGATTATAGAGTTTTCCATATTATAAACAGTATTTGATGCGATTATAATCGCATTACATCCATTAGCAGCAACTATTATACCAACACATATTGTTATAAAAGAACTTGCAGTAATAGATGTTGTAAATATTGGAGCCAGTAAATCTACCAAACTATGTGGAACATTTTTTTCTAAAAACTCTTCAACAATTGAAGCAGGTAGTGATAAAGTTGATAAAAAATAAAGAACTAATGATAGTATTGGTATTATAGCTAAAGTAAATGAATAAGCAAGATTTGCAGGTAAAACTCTAAGATCATTACTTAGCATGCTCTCATAAATACCTTTTAATCTTTTAATCATATTATTTTACCCTAGATTTATTAATCATAACTAAAGCATCATTAATAGCATCATCTACAGTAGTTTGTTCATTTAAAATCATAGCGTATCCAACTGAAACACCATAATCTTTATTAGGTAATGATGCATTAAGTTCTCTATTTAATTTATGAATATATGTACCTATTTTCTTTTCATCATAACCAACAAGATAAATCATAAATTCATCGCCATCTGTTCTCATGATTTCAGAATTATCTCTTTGAGTTTTAATAAGAACACTAGCTACAGCTTTAATTTGATTATCACCTGCTTCATGACCATCTTTATCATTTAACATTTTTAATTTATTAATATCAATAACAATTATAGCTTGAGGATAAACCTTAGCAGAATTCCAAAACTCCATATTGTCATTTAAAAAATTTCTATTTTTTAAATTTGTCATTGCATCAAAATAATATAACCTATTTTCTTTATTAGTTTTCTTACTCTTAGCAATCTTCTTAATAATTGAATAAATAATAAATATTATTATTAAAGCAGATATTACTATATAAACAAGATTACTAATAATAAAGTTAAACACTCTATTATTTTTAAGAGTTGCAATAACTCCACCAATACTTTCATTTTTAATTTCATTTGTTGACAAAGTACTTAAATAAAAATCAAACAAACTATTAAATGCTTCATTATCTTTATTTAATAAGAATGAATTATTTAATTTAATACTATCAATATATCTTATACTATAACTCTTTAATGATGAATCTTTATAATAATCATAAACTTCTTTTTCTACAATAATAATTGAATTTTCATCTATATTTTTAAGTAATGATTTAATACTAGAATAATCCTTTATTTCAAATAAACTTTTACTAGCCATATTATATTTTAGATTAGTATTAGTAATCATATCTACAGTAGTATGTTTTAAACTATATAAAGAATTAACTACTATATTATTATCTCTATGTGCTAGAACAACATATTCACTTGTTCCAAGTGTTCTTGTACTTTCATAATTATCATTACTTAATGAATAATAATTAAGTAAAATATCTACCTTATTATCAGATAAAGATGATGATAATTCTTTTGTATCTTTATATTCAATATATTTATAAGTAACACCAGTCATACCTGCAAATTTAGACAAATATGTATTAGTAAGACCAGTAAAGTTATTTCCTATCATTCCTTCAAAAGGAAGACTATCAATATAACCTACTATAAAATCTTCATTTGTAATAGATTCTTTTTCTAATTCAGTATACTTCTTAGCATCATAATAAATATCCAAGAAATATGAATTAATTTTACTATCTATTTTATCTTGATATCTATAATAAAATTTAGTAAATACATTTTTAATATTATTATTCTTTTCATTAAAACTTAATACATAATAAGAATATAATCCATCTAAATGATATATAATCTCAAAATCAGATGAAATAATTGAATCTATATACTTATATAAAGGAACAATAATATAATTGATATGTTTATCTTCATAAGCATTTCTAAGATCAGTAAAACTTTCATATTCCTTTAATGTAATATTTGAATACTCAGTAAAATAATAATCAACTGAGTCTTTATCATCTTTCATTACACCAATAATTTTATAATCTAAATCATTTGTTGTAGTTATATCACTCTTATCACCTAATACAACAAAATGATCTTTATATATTAATAAATCAGATGAAGCTATATTATTCTTATTTACTAATGAAACAATTGGAGTAGTACTTGTAGCAGAAATATTTAGATTTAATCCAGTATCTTCCTTTAATGCATTAATATAATCATAATAAACGCCTACTCCATTAAGAGCAAATACTGGAAGACTTGGTTCAATATAAACATCTAGTGAATTCTTACTATTCTCATTAATCCAACTCTTTTCAGAATAAGAATAGTTATTAACTGTACTAGTAATATAATATAGTGTCCCAAAAAAACCTAGAACCAATATAACAATTATTACAAATGATATAATGATATTTCTTTTAGTTTTATTTTTCATTTATAATCACCAAACAACCTTCAAACTATTTGAACTCTTAGATCCAAACATAGGGAAATTCTCATTTTCTTCTGTTCCAGTATATTTAAGAATAAATTGAACATCATAAAAAGTTAGATTGCTTTCTCCAATAGCATCTAATGACTTAACAGCTAAAGATTTAGCAGTATCAGCTTTAACTGACTCTTTAAAACCAATAATAACATATATTATTTTACCCTTAACATCTACTTTAACAGTATCTATTGATTTCTCTGATGCATATAATTCTGCGACCTTAGATTCTAAATTTTCTGGTAATGGATAAGACTCTATTCCATCTAATCTATCGCCATATTTATTAGAACTAGCACCAGCATAAAAATATTTATAAAATAAAAATCCTATTGCTGCAAAACAAGCAAGTAAAATAATTATTAATATAAATAAAAACCAATTTTCTTGTTTTCTAGCTCTATCTCTATTTTTCTTTCTTATACGTTTTTTATCATCATTTGGTACATTTTCTGCCTCTAATAATTTTTCTTTTACTTCAGATTTATCGTTCTTTTTAACAATTTTTTTTGCCATAAAAACTTCTCTCCTTTGGCTCGTATTATTATACAAGCATTTTTAATATTTATCAATATATACTTACAATAATCTATATTACATTATACTACAAATACTCCCACTAATAAAGAGGAAACAATAATAGTATAGCATAAAAAAACTGATTAATATAATCAGTTAATTACTATGCATTACTTGTTCTAATTAACTTCTTCGATAATTTAGAAACTTTCTTTTTTATATTAGTTACACTATATTTATAATTCTTGTATTCATGAATAGCAATCTTTTTATCAACAAGTGTTATAAACCAAGCTTCTCTACTTTTAGGCATTGTTTTAGCAAGCGGAAACATATGACAAAGTATTATATTCTCTTGTTTTTTATTTAAATAAAAATACTTACTTGCATTATTAAATGCTAGTTTTGGATGCTCATATGATTGAGCAAGTAATTTAGTATTAAGTTCCCTAGTAGAAAAGAAATCATGCAAAAGAGCTGCTCTCGTAGCTTCAACATAATTTAAATGTCTTTTCTTAGTCACCTCATACATTCTCATAGCTACTCTAAGTGAATGAATATATCTACTCGTACCATGATGAGATTCCATCTTTAATCTCTTAAATTCTTTTGTATTTAAAATATCTTTAACTATCTCATAAAACTCTTTATACATAAAATTAACTTCTTTCTAGCACCAAAAAAATTTTATTATTTTTATTAATAAAAGTAAAGAAATAAATAAATATTTTACAAAAAAACAATTATTTTCTTTTACTCAATGGATATAATGTGCTACATAAATATAGTAAAAATGGATTCATCTCAACACATAATAAGAAACTATCTATTGTTCCATATATTTCTATAACAATAATTGCGCATAATAAATAGTAATTCTTTTTATCATAAGCATATTTAGTTAATAATATTAATGCAACAATAATAGTAATAAAATATATATATCCATAATTAACTAATATTTTTAAATAAGAAGAATCTATATAATTATATGCTTTATCAACTAATTCTCCTTCAGCTCGTTGACCATAATATTTTATTTCACTACCAAATGGTTTAATTTTATATGTTTTAATTGCTTCACTTCCAAAATATAATCTACCAGTAAAGAATGTATCTAATTTATACAAATGATATGGTTCATAAGCAAAAGTAAGACTGATAATAAAAGTAGCTAATATAATAGGTAAACAATAATTAAAATATTTGAATTTATCTAACAATTTAGATATTTTTGTATATCTTAGCAATATTAGTAATGCTATTAATAATACGGAACAAAGCACACTCATTCTAGAATTAGTAAAATAATACCCAACTAATATAATTAATAAACATATAATAAAATCATAAAATCTTATTTTTTTATTTCTTAAATATAAATAAATACATATTATTTCAAATAAAACAATCATTAACTGATTAGATGAAGTCCATCCAAATGAGTGTCTTATCTTGCCATATCTTTCCAGTTGTATTTCAGTTATAAAACCTAAAAAATAACTACAAACAGTAAAAATTAACATAGCGATGCATGTATATAATGTTACTTTAAGCAACTTCTCCATCTTTATATCTTTACATCCAAGTAGTAATACTGCTAAATAAGCAACAATCTTAGCTTTAGAAAAATAAACAACGATACAACTAATCAAAAAAAATAATATTTTCTTATAATCAACTTTTACATTTTTACTATGTTTAAAAATATCATAAACATCTAATATTATTTTAAAAATAACTATTAGAATACCAACTATTTGAATAATATGAGATATTTTTAATGCTTTTGGTATAAAATTATACTTTGTTGAATTAATAAAAACCCCAACTAAAAAAATAATGTAACCAATATAAAAAATAATTTGTTTATTTTTTTCTTTCACTTTCTATCACCTACATATTCAATTTTAGGATTAAATTTCATACCTGAAATTGAATTATTAATAATTATCTTAATCTTTTTAAATTTATATTTTTTAGATTTTAATAAAACTCTAAAAATATGATAATTTACTTTTAAAAATTGTCTAATTTTACTTTTTAAGTTACCCTTTTTAGCAATATATGCTTCATTTCTATATGCATATTTATATCTATCTATTCTTTCATCATCAATAGCTATATTTGATCCTGTATTACTCTTTGTTTTATGCACTACTTTACTACTATTAACAACAAAACAATTATATTTTTTATCTATTCTTCCAGAGTATTCTACATCATCACCCCATATAAAAAACTCTTTTATTGGAAGACCAACATCTTTAACAACAGATGCTTTTACAAAAAATGATACAAATGTAGCATAATATGTTTGAATTAAATTCTTAGTATTTAATTTACTATTTTTATATATCTTTTGTTCATTCATTCTACATGGCTTATTATCAGTCCATAGTGCAACACTAGATAAAAAACCATAATCACCATCTAATTCTTCATGAGCATCTAATAATTTGGTAAGAGAATTATCCAAAACAATTGTATCATCATCCATTAACCAAAAATATTCATATTTTAATTCAATACCCTTTTTAATTCCAGCATTAAATCCACCCGCGCCACCAATATTTTTATCTAATCTTTCATATATAACTCTTTTGTTGGATTTATATTTTTTAATAACATCTTCAGTATCATCAGTACTGTTGTTATCAATAATTAAAATATCTAAATTACTATATTTTTGTGATAATAAAGAATCAATACATTCTACTAATAAATCACATCTATTATATGTAACAACTATTGCAAGAACTTTTTCTTTAAAAACTTTTGCCATACTTCTTACCCAAAAACTTAGCCTTTAAAAAACTAGTCCCCTTCTTATACCAATTTACGTTTTCTATATCAATAAAATTAATTTCTTTATACTTTAAATTATTTGTATTTATATAAACATCTAATAATAATTCACTGATTCTACCACAAAATCTAGAGTGAAATTCATCATATTTAAATTTTTCACACCTCTTTTTAAGTTCAAATAATATATCAAATAACCAATCACAATAACCATCTAATATATCTTTCTTCATAATTAATAGGTTAAACATATGAGCACTTTTTCTTATTTTTAATCTATCAAATTCCCTTAAATAATTAGGATACTTTTCAGATATTATCTCTCTTGTGATGTCTAATGGTTCTCTATGCATAGTATGAATATAATGATCATATAAATTTTCAATATAGTAATTTCTCTTTTTAGGCAAGATAATATCATTATTTTTTAAAAGAGCCTTTGCTTCACTATAAGATAATACATTTTGAATCCTTTCACTTATTGTTTTACCTTTTCTTTTATTTAGACTTAAATATCTTCTATAATGAACCAAGCCCAAATAATCGTAATCATTCATATTTTTATAAGCATAATAAAGACAAGTAAGTTCACAAAAATATGGATTAAGAGTAGAAATATTATCTCCTTTGTTATCTTTTTCATACCCTAATGATTTTTTTCCTTCAGAACCAACTTGAATAGGAATATATAATTTATCTTTTGGCATTTCATATTTTTTATGAGTTGCTACTAAAACAGCTATTTTCATAATTCCACCCATTTCACTAATAGTTTATCATATAAATTAATATAATTAAATTAAATAGTTAAATTTTAACTTTCTATTTGATACATTTTATATTTACAATAAATAATAAAAATCACATCAATTTGATGTGATCTTTTACAATTCAACATGGTCACCTTTTTTTATAAAACTATCATATGTATTACATCTAGTATTACATTGATTTTCTTCATTATAATCTGTTTCATCACCAAGTAATTTATATATTGCGTGTCTATAATAATCACTATTAACAGACTCAATAAGGCCTTCTTTAAATACATTTTTTCCCCAATCTGTATCATAAGTCATACAGCATCCAAATAACCTTCCATCCCAGTTTATTTGAGGTGATTTAATCATTTGCATACAAAAATCTTGATATAACTGAGGCTTACATTTTTTAGTAAAATTAAGTCCAGTTAACTTTTCAATTTTTTGTGGGTTTTTAGGTGTAAATCCTCTCCAATCTAAAAAGAAAGCTATTTGCATATTTAACTCTTTAGCCATCTTAATAGCTTTTTCTACATCGCACTCATTATGTTCCATTAAAATATATTTCCAAACAAGATGAGGATATTTTGTTTTATATTTCTTTTTATATTCATTTACTTTTTTAACATTAGCAATTACTTTATTAATATCACCATTAACTCTATATTGTTGATATGTTTCATTAGTTGCTCCATCAAGTGAAATAGTAACTGTTGATACTTTATATTTTACTAAAGCTTCTAGTACTTTATCAGGAACATTATTAAAATTAGCTCCATTACTACAAGTTACTTTAATACCATGATCATAAGCATATTTAAATATTTTATCTAATTCAGGATTTAGAAAAGGTTCACCATTATTTGATATTTCTATTGCTTTAACAAATGGATATTTATCAAGTAAGTTCTTAACAACAGCATACTTCATAACACCTTTTCCAGTAGTGCCATAATTATACTTTCTCATATAACATGCGACACAATTAAGTTGACATATTGAGCAAAGTTCAAGTCTCAATTCTTTTGGATACAAAATTACATCATTGGTATTTTTAAGTAAGTATAAAACCCACTCACTACCAGAAAGAATATTTTCTTCATCTATATTATATTTGCTTGTTAATTTCTTTTTAATGCGACTATAGGAATCTCTTCCAAAAATAACATATTTAAAATTTTTAGTATTAATTTTAGATAAAAAATCTAGTCCATATACTTCAAACTCCCCAAAATAACCATATGGTTTTTCATCATCAAGAATATAAGAAATATAATCTATTATCTTATCAAAAGAGGAAAAAAGATCTTCTAAATATTCATGATCCCCAATGATAATATACTCTGTTCTTTTATGAAATAACAAATCAAATAATTTCATTATATTCCTCCTATTTAATAATTACATTTCCCGTTATATTAATTTTATCAGTTTTAAAAATTGGATTTTTTAATACTTCTAATAATTCAGTTTTTTCACTACCATCAGCATTATACATACTTATTTCTCCAAATTCATCTGATTCATATGTTTTCCAATCAACTATTCTAGTAACATCAAATGTATCAAATCCTAAATCAATAACCATCTTACATGCATCTGGTAGTTCTTTATAATTATCTCTTTGTACTACAAATAATAAACTAACAGCTATACTTTTTTTAGATTTTTTCTTTTTTAAGTCTTTTTTTACACTTGATAAGTATTCTAAATTTTCCATTAAAACATCAAAGTTACCACCTAATCGTAAACTTTCATATGTTTCTTTTGTAGCAGCATCAATACTAATAAATATGGTAATGTCATCATATTTTTCTACTAATTTATCCAAGTTTTGTTTGTTAAGTAAGTTACCATTTGTATGTAATATTATTTGTTTTCTATTATTTTCTTTTGAGAATAAAATATCTCTATAAGATTTACCAAGCAAAGCTTCACCTTGAGAAGCAATATATAATTTATCAGATTCTAACCACTTTGCATCCATTAATTTACGAACAAGGATTGAATATAAAGCTTGATACTGTTTGTTATTATTATAATTTAATTGTCCTTTTCTACAACTCTTACAATGTAAGTTACATGTATAATCATAAGCCAAGCATACATTAATTGGTTTTTCTGCTTCCTTATTTGTGTACCAAATAGTTTTATTTTCAGGTACAGTTTCTTTAGGAAGCAATGGACATTCATCAGCATAACAATATGTATATGTTTTATTATAAATAGATAATCTATAAAGTCTAGCAGGTATATCATTCCAAATTTCATCAGGATCCTTCAAAAATAAATTACCTATTGGATACTTAGTCCATCCACTACAACAAGGATAAACATATCCAAAAGTTTGTATTTGAACATATTCATTTACTTGCAAACAATTAAACTCATATCTAGAATTTGTATATATCATTTCTTTTAACATATCACTATTTGATATTTTAGGATGATATGTATAATCTTCAAACATACTTTCAACTTCATCTAATTCTTCAAACAAATCCTTTTCATCTAATACTTTTCCATAATCCTCAAAATAATAATAATTTATTCCTTCAACATAGTTTACACTATTAAATAGTTCATTATATTTTTTATTTTTTCTATCACAAATGATTACTTTAATATCATTATTTAATGATAAATCAGTATATGTAATAATTTTCTTATCTTCAAGATATCCTCTTTCCTCAGATAAATAGCATTCTACTTCTATATTAGGAAATAGATATTCAAAATCTCTCTGATATCTTCCAGGATTACATAAAATAACTTTATCTACCATTTCTGGCTTTTTGCATTCATCATCAAGCATTTTTAAAAAATCATTAAAAGAAATATTACTATATATTAAACAATTATATGACAATTTATCAGATAATTCTTTAACAATACTCCTCATAACTGGTATTCTTTCTTCATCAAGATTATATGATTTATACATAACATATTTTTCATATAATTTTTTAGTCCATTTAAGAATATCCTCCCTATTATTATAATATTCTAAATATTCATAATACATATCATATAAAGTATGAAATAGAAGACCACAAATTTTATTTCTAGGAACACATCTATCATTAGCTTCATTAACTGCCCAAATAATATTATTAATATACCCTTCTTTACCAGTTATTCTATATTCAAAATCATTTTTTCTAGTAATAGATTCACTATTTTCAGAATAAATATATGTTCTTTCTTTAAGATATTCAAATGGACAAATAATGTTAACTAATACATTAAAACCAGTATCTTCATTAGCTCTTGTATTATTAAATCTTATATAATTTTCTTCAAGAAAACTTCTTCTGAACATCTTTCCATGCATCCAAAAAGTATTAAAGCCTATAACTTCTACTCCATCACGTTCTTTAATAAAATCACTAGTTACAGCATTATAATTATATCCATCAATAAAATCATATAATGCTCTAACAGCAAATGTAGTATTAAATACATCATCTGCGTCAATAAAAGTAATATATTCTCCATCACTATTATCTATTCCAAATTGTCTAGCACCGCCAGGTCCAAGATTTTCTGGAGTTTTTAATTCTTTAATATTAATATATTTTTTTACTTTTTCTATTTCTTCTGAATAATCATGAGAAGAACAGTCATTTACTATATATACATTAAATTTATCTTTTATTTGTTGCATAATAATACTATGCAGCGTTCTCATAATTGAATTATGAGCATTATATGCAGGAATAATAACATCTATCATCTATTTTTCCCCCTTTATCATCCTTACAAAGGATTTAAATTCAACCATAATATTATCAATCAAAATATATCCACAATCAGACTTCTCAACAATTTTATTCTTTAAATATTCTTCATCTAAATATATAAAATATTTATCAAATAAAGAATCTATTTTTTTAATATTTTTATATATTGTTTTTGCATTCAATGATTCGTTAATTTTTAATTGAATAAACAAATAAACATAAGCTTCACAAACTAATTGTGCAATAATAAAATTATCACATTTCTCTTTTTTTAATCTCTTAGCAGTAGTACAAATACTATATATATAATCATTAATTCTTTCTTTATCATTTGAAGAATCATGAACTAATGAATCTGGATTATCTAAATAAATATAAGTTGTTTCATTTTCAAAAGTCATCTTATTATTTGTTAAATTAACAGCTAAAAGATTGAATGTAGTATCTTCACTATATCTTTTATCTGTAAATCTTATATCTTTATCATTTAAATAAGATCTTCTATATATTTTTCCATGAATAGTCTTATTATTAATTTTTGATGTCTTAAGACTCTCATCTACTTCTTTTGTAATTAAAACATCTAAATTATTCTCATCAATAGCATAATATAATACTGAAAACGCATATTTATTATAGAATACATCATCAGAATCAAGAAAAATAACATAATCAGAATAACTATTATCAAGACCATATTGTCTAGCATAGCCACTCCCTTTATTTTCAGGAATTTTAAGAATATTAATATCAATATAATCTTTAAAGTCATCTATTATGTCATCGTAACCAACTGTTGAATTATCATCTATTATTAATACTTTAGCTTTTTCTCTAATTGTTTGTATACAAATGCTAGCAAGAGCTCTTGGTAATGTAGCTCGAGAATTGTATACAGGAATAATTACATCTATCATAAAACCTCCTAATTCATTATTACCTCTTTTTCTATTTTTCTATTGTTTGATGTATGAAATTTAATAAACTTATACTCATTATTAATTTCTTTTTTTAATAGTTTTCCAACATGAAAAATATAATCTTCACCATTATTATAATTTTTTATAATATCAAATACTTTTATATTCATATTACCACTAAATAATATACCATACACTTTTTTATATTTAATACTATTTTTATTTAATTTAGAAATTACATTTATAGATAATATTTTCAAAACCATACATTTTATTATATTAACAATATTATATGGACCCATTTTGAAATAATTTTTTATAAATGGTACTAATCTTTCATTAGATACTCTCACGTATTTAATGTTATATTTTTTCTCCTTAATAACATCTAAAAAGGCATTAAAAACAATTGGTATCATGTGTGTATGCTGATGTGAATCAATTATTATTTTCTTTTGATATGGTAATAATTTTTTTATTTGATTATCAATTTCTATTTTTAATTCGTTCTTAACTTTTCTATATTTAAATATATTAAATGATAAAAAGAATAATTTGACCCAAGATAATTTAAAATAACCATTACAATCTGTTAAATATTTTAAATTATCAGTAACACTCTTCCCTTCAACAAAATTCAAATGGATTGATAAATCAATATTATTTTTTAATAATTTAATACATTCTTCAAAACAAGACATATTACTAATTACACTTATACCAGAAATCTTACCTGTATTAATACAATCTATAATATCTTTTGAAGAAGATATAGATAAAGCAAAATCATCAATATGAATATTACATTTTTCCATATCTACTCCAACTATTCAATTAAATCAATAAAATTCTTAAATGTAATAGTACTATTTAAATATATTAAAGTTCCACACCTTTTAATTGATTTATCTAATAAAGTATTAACATACTCAACCAATTTATCGTATTCTACTATATTCCAATAATATAAATAATATTGTTTTAATACCTTACATTTTAACAATATTTGTTCTTTTTTATCATTTAAACCTAATAATATATAATTAACATAATTATAGAATAATTGTTCTAATATTACATACATTGCTTCATCATGTAATTCTAATTTTTTACAATAATCAATTAATTCATCAATCATTTTAGAATATTCTTCCTCAAATCCATTTTCATTACTAGATTCAATATGAATATACATAGGTTCTCCAGTTTCGTGAATATTACCAGTTAATTGAACTATTTTATTAAAAATAAATTCATCATAAAAATCTATATCTAAAAATTCAATATTTTTATCTTTTATAAACGATTTTTTATATAATTTACCATAGCAATTATTATATATTAAACTATCATCTTGATACATATTGATAGAATCATTAAAACTTTTTACAAATATAGCATCATATTTACCAAATAATATTTCACTATACATATCTTTTAAAGATAAACCATTTAAAAAGCTATCTCCTGGTCTCATAAATAATATATATTCACCTTTACCATGATTCATTCCAAATTGATTTGCAGTTCCAGTTAAACAATCATCAGGTAAATCATATATATCAATATTTAAAAAACTCTTATATTTCTCTATTAATTCATCATATTGTTTTATATTCTTTTTCTTAAGAATAAGAATATTTACTTTATTCATTATAATCTGTGTTACCAAACTAATAAAAGTTCTTTCTAAATTTTTATTTTCATCTAAAATAGGAATAACTATATCAATTTGATTATTAAACTTTTGAAAATTAATTCTATATCTTTCAAAATCTTGATAAACTTGTTCATCTGGTTCAGCCCCATAATTAGCAGATTTTCTGATATAAGATATTATTTCATCTTTAGTAACAAAATCTCTATATTTTAAATAAATATCATCAAACTTAGTATAATTATAGAAAACAGTATTATAAATATTAATATTATCAAAATATACTTTTTTAAATACATACATATACGATTTTATAAATGCCTCAGCTATTATTTTTTTATCAACTTTTCTTTTTTCAAGTTCTTCTACTAACCATATTGCATTCTCTACATACATAGGTATTTTCATTTTATTTTTCTTTAAAACACTTGTTATAGAATCAGGATTATCCATATAAAGATAAACAATATTATCTATAAAATCCAGTTTTTTACTCGTATACATTGCTAGTTTATTAAAACTATCATCTTCACTAAATCTGGTATCATTAAAAGTGATTTTATTTTTTTCTAAAAATGATCTTCTATAAATTTTTCCATGTAAAGAACCGGTATTATCTTGATGGAAACCATGCCCATCAATTATTTCATTACCATATACCATATCACTTTGATTATTTACTATTGTTTTATAAAGAATTTCCAAACTATTAGGAGCATATAATTGATCATCAGCATCAATAAAAGTAATATACTCACCATCTGTTTTAGTTAATGCATATTTTCTAGCAGCACCAGGCCCAATATTCTTTTTTAATTTCATATATTTAATAGTAATTCTATCTTTAAATAATTCTATAATGTCATCATAGTTTTCATCAGAACAATCATCTATCAAATATATAACAGCTTTATCAATAATTGTTTGTATAGATAAACTAAATAAAGTTTTAATAAGAGTACAACGTGAATTGTAAACTGGAATAATAATATCTATCATATTAGAGTCCTTTCAAAGTTATTTTATCACAAATAAAACAATATTGAAAAAGAAAATATATTTTGATAGAATTTATATAGAAATGAGGTACTAAGATGATAGACGTTATTATTCCTGCTTATAATGCGCATAAAACAATAGGAAGAACACTTACTTCTATTGCAATGCAAATTAATAGACCACTTCTAAAAGTCTATGTTGTAAATGACGGTTCTAAAGAAGATTATAAAGATATTATAAATAACTATAAAGATGTTATAAATATAACAGAAATTAGAATTAAAAACTCAGGTCCAGGAGCTGCTAGACAAGTTGGACTTGAAGCATCAAATAGCGAATATGTTGTATTTATTGATTCTGACGATACATTATATAATGAGTTTGCAATTACAAACCTTTTTAATGAAATTTTAGATGCAGATATGTCTCAAGGATATTTTTTAGAGAAAAAAAATGGCATGGATAATGTTTTAGAACCACAATATTGCTACTCACATGGAAAAATGTATAGAAGAAGTGTTATTGAAAAGTACAATATTAGATTTATTGAAACAAAAAGAGAATATGGTGATCCATATGAAGATACTACATTTAATGAGTTATATATGTTATGCTGCGATAAAATTGGAACAACAAATGAAATAGTATATGTATATCAAGATAATCAAAATTCAATAACAAGAAGAGATATTGATGTTGCTATAAACCTACGTAATTTTGTAGATGCAATGACTTGGTTAGCAGAAGAACTTGATAAAAGAGAGATTACTAAATTACGTGATGTTGCTTGGCACTTTTGCATAATTTCAATGCATGCATATTTTAAATATTCAACACTAGAAGAAAATGAAGAAAATAATTTTGTATTTGAAAAAATGACAAGAATAAAACAAACATATAATAGATATATTGAATATTTACCATATGATGAGCAACTAGCTATTTACAAAATATTTAATGAACCTGTAATTCCAAAATTATCATTTTATGATTTTATGAATAAAATAAAAGATTAGTTAATTTAACTAATCTTTTTATTTATATTATTGATATATTTTGTCCAACCATTTTCTTTCATCTTCTTTAGTACCAACATATGCATTTTCAGTTTGAGAACCATCAAATATTCCATTCATTGATACCACTTTTGATATATTAAAATTTGAAAGAAGAAATTGGTTTGCCTGTGTATTTGCGAACATTCTCTCCATTAGAATTACATTACTAGTATCAAAACTAGATACGTCTATTTCAACAGCAGCTGCTCCATTAAACATATCAGACATATTAACAACTTTTTTAGTGTTAAAACTCTTTAATGGCAAGTTGCTGATCTTACTATTAGCAAACATGCTATTCATTAATACAACATTTGATGTATCAAGTCTATCTAGTCCAATGATTTCAACTGCAGCAGTATCAGCAAACATACCAGACATAATCATTACACTACTAGTATCCATTTTTGAAATATCTATTGATGTAGCCTTACTATTTCTAAACATATCAAGAGTAGAAACAATTTTAGCTCCATTAATAGTTTTACAAGATGGCGATGTAACGCTGCCGGCATAATCTTTATCAGTTAATTCGACAGCGAATCCACTTTTATTACCATCTACTTCAATATCCAAAGTAGTATATGTATAAGTATATAAATGATCGTTATACTTAGCACCATCTTTTAATTCTAATTTTTTTACTTTACAATCTTCGAAGAATTTTGGCTCTGAGTCATCTTGTATTTTTTTGTTAAAAAATATTAATAAAGCAACCATTGCCACAAATACAACACAAGAAGTAATAATTATTATATTTTTCTTTTTCATAAGCTAATTTCCTGACACAGATGTTCTTGAGCCGCCGCCTCCTCCGCCGCCTCCGCCGCCGCCTCCAGTTGTAGTGCTACCGCCGCCGCCACCGCCTCCTCCGCCGCCGCCTCCGCCGCCGCCTCCGCCGCCTCCGGTTGTAGTTCTTCCACCACCATCTCGGTTTTGATTAGTATGTACGCCTAATTCATTTCTCGTAGTTATTGTAGTACCTGTACCTGAATAAGTACCATTACCATCATTATTTGTATTATATACTGTCCTAATTGTCGCACCATCAGTATATTGAACTATACAAGTTGGATTATTTGTAGCATAATTTATTGCTGTTTGTCTATCAACACCCATAATAGGATTACCTGATTTATCATAAATAATATATAATCCACCGCCGCCGCCTCCGCCGCCGCCTCCACCAGGAGAAGGATCAGGAGAAGGAGTAGGATTAGGAGAAGGAGTAGGATTAGGAGAAGGTTTAGGATCAGTAATACTTATAGGTTTAATCGATGTAGTTGCCTTATAAGATTTATTACCTGCAGGCATATCAAATGTATAATTCCTTGTTGTTGTTAAACCATCCCACTTTTCCCACTTGAAAGCAGATGTATTAACTGCAGCATCTATAGTAACAGATTGTTGATACTTATAAGTACCAGCTCCTGATACACTATTTACTCCTGCATCCTTTGTCAATGTTAATGTATAAGAATTTCTTGTGTAGTAATATTGAACAACCATTACTTTACCAGGTTCTTCAAACGCATCCAAATTTTTTGTCTGCGTTGCTGGAGATGTAAATCCAGTATAAGATGAAACTGGTGGAGTTACATTAGTGTCTGTTGTTCCAGTGTATGAAACTGTTTTATCCAAAGTATATTTACCTGTAGTTAATGTTTCTAAATAATGTTCTGCTTTATATGGAGTATCATTTCTAGCAGTAGCAACAGCTTTATATGTTGCATCCGTATCACCCATTTTAAATGAATAAGTTGGTTGTGCATAAGCTGAAGTTCCATTTTTCTCCCATCTTGTAAAATCATATCCTGCACTTTTAACAGCTACTAATGTTACTTGTTTTTCATACTTAACATTTTTACAACCAGTACTATCACAAGTAACTCCTGGAACTGTTGCAGTTACAGATTTTATTCCTTTTGATTTATCTAATGTTAAATTTAATCTCTTTCTTCTAAAATATACATATAATTTTAAATCTTTATCAGCAGTAATTACTCCGCTAGTAACGCTCTTAGTTGTCTCAAGAGTAAATCCTTTTGGTACTGTATAACTTAATGTAGCAACAGTATCAGTTGTACCATGTAATGTCTCAGTATTAACTAAAGTATAATTATCATCATCAATATTTTCTTCATAATAATATGCCGTATAAGCAGTATTTTCATCAGGAACGAAAACTAATACACAATCAAGATTCTTTTCTATTCCTGAAATTCTAACTTGATTTCCACTTCTTACAGCACTAAAACTAGTGTTATCACCACTATTACAAACTATTGAGTTATATCTATATCCTTGAGTAGGAGTAAACTTAATAATAGCCTGCTCAGAAGGTCCTACATATTGAACCTGAGAAGTAGCATCTATTTTACCAAATGCATTATTAGAACTTTTAGCAGTAACCTTATAATAATCAGCAAAATACCAAGGATTCTTATAAGTACCTGATCCTAATACTTTAACACCGTTTTTAGTAAACTCAGTAACTCTAACGCCAGTTTCAGATGTATTAGCATTTAATTCTTTCAAAGAATAATCTATAACCCATTTTTTTCCGGAAGTATTTCCTTTAGTAGATGTCCAATATTGAACACCAGGAGCTAACCATGATGCCCCATTTCTTTCTGTTATATCATATTCAGATTTTGATAAAAAACCACCAGTTTTAAAAGAATTACCAGTAAACATATCATCAGCAATTTCATGGAAACGAATATATTTTTCATAATCAGAAAAATTAAAAATATAATCGTTTGCCTCCTTAACTCCTGCAGTATATTTGCTACTGGCACCTACTACCATTGGTAGTGATAAAACTAATAAACCTGCTCCCGCTTTCTTCTTATCCATGCGAAAACACCTCCATATTATCTAATATCAATGATAACATTTTTTTTATTCGTTGTCTACATTTGTATATATTTATTTTTAAAAATTTATTATAATTAGTTTATTAATGGAGAATAAAATGAAAAACAAAAAGACAATATTGATTATTTCTTTTATTTTATGTTCTTTGGCAGTTTTGCCCTTTTATCATGAACACTTCACTTTTGATACATATGTGGCATTTAATACAAATCTATATACATATGGCTATACTGTTATGCTATCGCAAGCAAGAGTTACATCATATTTAATGTTTGTATTATTTAATCTTTTAAAATTTAATAACCAACAAATATGTGTGTTTAATAATATCGTTTGCTGTATTGTTTCTTCATTATCTATTCTGTACTTTTATAAAATGTTAAATGAATTAATGCCAAAATCAAATAAAATCATATTATATTTATTTTCTTTTATAACGATAATAAATCCTTATACAATTGAATTATTTTATTATGTAGAAAGTGTATCGATGTGTTTATCAATACTATTTGTTTTATTAGCAGTAAAATATTTAGTTTTTAATAAAAAAACAAATTATTTACTATCATTTATTTTTGTATTACTAGCATATATATCATATCAACCAACAGTTACACTTTTCCCTATTCTAACAATATATTTCTTATTTATGAAAAATAAAAACGTAAAAGATAATTATAAAGATTCCATTATATCTATTATGTTTTTCTTAATTATAGGACTATTAAGTGTATTCTTTATCAAATATATAATAAATATTAATGATTATAAATTAACAAATGATTTTAGATCTTATTATTTAATAAGACAATTTAAATATTTTATAAAATATTTCTTTGTTGATAATGTGGGATTTACTCTAAGATATTTTTGGTTGTACTTCTTAATAATTCTAATAATTCTATTATTAATAATTTCTATTATAAAGAAAAAATATGTTTATTTTATAAATTATTTAATTATAACGGTAATAAGTATAATACTTTCTATATTACCATTACTAGTTAATGGAGAGTCTTATGTCGCAATGAGATTATATATTGGGACAATAACAATATTTATATTGGGAATAATATACATTTACAAATTATTGAGTAATAAAAAAAATATCTTAATATCTGTATTATTATCTATAATTTTAATTTGTGATATTGCAGTTTGTTACAGGATTAATAATAATCAAGTAATTGTGAATAATTTAGAAAAAAAAGATGCATTATTTATAAAAAATCAAATAGATAAATATGAAAAAAACAATCCTAAAATAAACTACATAATATTACTATATGATATAAATCGTGAAAAAATAATAATAGCCCCATTTATGGGTTCTAAGCATACACTATATAATAAAAAACAATATGTTTTGTTATATTACTATGGTGTTCACCAATTAAAAGATATTTATTATTCATATGACAAAGAAATATATGATAACTTTAGAGGAATAGATTTTCACGATTTAACAGAAAAAAATATCATCTTTAAAGATGATATTATGTATATTTGTTTATATTAACTTTTTAAAATAATCATTTAATTTGTTATTTTCTTCTAATAGTGATTTCAATATTTTCATATCTGAATTATTTTTAATTAATTCAGATATTTTTATAAATGATTTATCTATTTTTTCATATGCTCTTTTTGATTTAGAATAATTCATATTATTAAAGTTTTGAACTAAATATCTGAATAATCTTTCTGTAAATATTTCGATATCACTTATATGGCATAAAGAATCTTCTACTGCGCTTACTAAAGCCTTTGAATATGCAATTAAATATGTATCAATATTATACTTTTTATCTTTCCCTGTTAAAGAATTATCATTGCTAGAGAATAAATAACTTTTATACTCATAATCATAATAATCAGCCCCACTTAAATCAACTCTTACGTTAAAATAAACATCTTCAGCTATTAACTCATCATTAAAATGAATATCTTTATTTTCTAGAAAACTTCTCTTATATATTTTTCCATGTAAACTATAATTATCATATATTCTTTCATCATAACCTAGAGGTTGTTTTTCAACAACAATTGATCTTACAACATCATGACCTGGCATTTGCCTTAATAAAGATTTTATTGTCCAAACATCATATAAAATATCATCACTATCAATAAATAATACATAGTTTGCACTAGAATTACTTAAACCTACTTCTCTTGAAACACCTGGTCCCATATTATTAGGTAATTTTATATAATTAATATTCAATTTGTTTTTGTATATATTAATGATGTCATCATAACTTTCATCAGAACAATCATCAATTAAATAAATATTAAAAAATGATATATCTTCTTGAATATATAAAGATGATAAAAGTCTTAATAGATAATCTCTTGAATTATATATTGGAACAATTATATCAAGAGAATACTTTTTATAATTTATTTCCTTAACTTCATTATAAATAGATAAAAATTTTTTCTTACTTGGTTCATCAAAAAAATCTTTTGACCATGGTTTTAACCAAGTTGAAAAATGTATAAGAATATTATTATCAGATGATTCTTCAAAAAACTCTATTTGATTTACTTGATAATTATATTTATTATCAACTTTTTTTATTTTACCTAATAATAGTTTGTTAATAACATCCTGCTCTTGATTTTTAATAGAATTACCATTTTCATTAATATAATCAACTATCTCTTGCATACTAATAGTTTCTTTATATTTTGCAATATCTATCAATAAAACACCCGAATTTATACTAGTGTCACCATCATCAACACTAGACATATTCTTGCATCCAATTATAATATTTTTCTCAAAATCCATATTATATAATCTATCAATTGAACCATTACAAATAATATCACAATCTAGATATAATATTTTATCTATTTTTTCCTCAATTATAAAAGGAGCAAATAATCTAAAATATGTTTCTTTAGTAGTATAACCTATATTAATTGGGAAATTTAAAATATCAGATTTAAATAAATACTTATTCAATATACCTATATTATTATCTTTAATAAAATCTTCTAAAAAAGTTAAATTATTTTGAGTTATACCATCATAAAATAAAAACACATTAAAAAAAGTATCTTTATTATATTTTTTTAATGAATATAATAAACACTCTGCTTGTTCAATATAATCATCATTTATAGATATTAATAAATTAACTTTTTTCTCCATAAATATTCACCTTTATAACAAAAATATTATATCATTTTAGTTTTTATTTTTATATATTTCTTCTGATTTTTCCATATATGGAATAAAATCATCTATTGTAACAATCTCATCTTTTAATATAGGATTTTTTAGTATTTTATATAAATCATATTCAAGATAATCACCAAGTATAAGTGTCTTATAGCAATACTCCTCATATGGCATAGAAAACCAATCACCTAACTTAGTAAAATTAATATTATCTACATGTAATTTTTTAGCTAATTTTACAAATTTAATAATATCATTCATATTATCTCTTTGTATTACATAGTTCAATTGAAAAAAATTAAGTTTGCCATTTTTACGATATTTGCTTAACATTTTTAAATTTTTTAATACAATTTTAAAGTCAGCATTTCTAATTATTTTATATACTTTTTCACTAGCGGCATCAACAGAAATAGATACATTAATTTCTTTATAATTATCTTCTAATAATTTCCATTTCTCTTCATTTAATAAAATACCATTTGAAAAAATATTAATAGATTCTCTTTTTTCATCCATGTCATTTATAAGTAATCTTAGATACTCTTTACTTACAAACACTTCTCCTTGACCAGCAAGCAACATTTTAGTTTTATTTGGCCATCCAAGTTCCAACAATCTATCAACAATAGCATGTGTTCTTTCTTTATACCAGTCCTCTGCCAAAAAAAATCTATCACGACAACTTCTACAATGTAAATTGCAAGTCCTATCAACTGCAATATTTAATTCTTTAGGGCAATCAATAATTGCTAATTTTATATCTTGATCTATTTTATTAATATATCTTCTATCAAAATAATGACACATATTCAAATTACAAAAACAATATGTTTTATTATATGCAGATAAAATTATCATTCTTGAATAATAATTATTATATACATTTTTATCTTCTAATATGTTTCCATATGTTTTACCAACCCATGAAGGACAACACCCACCAAGAACACCTTCATCATTTATATATGCATAAAATTCTAATAATTTACAATCTATATTTTTAGGTCTACTATATAATACCTTTATAAACATTTCTGATAAAGATAATTGTTCAATTGGTACTTTATTAATATCATCAATATCAGTATAAAATTCTTCTCTATCTACAGTTTCTTCTTTTCTATTATACTTATCTAAAAATTTATAAACATCTAAAACAGTGACACACTTTATTTTCCTTTTTTTTAGATATTTTTCATCTATTTCATTATCAACAAAATATCTTTTATTATTATATTTTAGTGCATCTTTTTTTTCTATTACTCTAAATGGTACGTTCAAAATAAAAGCAACTTCTTTATTAAAAAATGTATCTTTTAAAAAGTACAAGTTTTTCATATTAAAACCACCTATAAATATTATATTGTATTATTATATTTTTTAAAACAATTATATTGAATATGATATAATATTATTATGAAAAAAATATATTATATTGGTGTTTTTTTATTATGTTCAGTTATTACGATATACTTTTTTACGCCACATTTCGCACTCGATACATATTGGGCTTTAGCTGAAGGATTTAATATATATGGTTTCTTTGCAATGTTACAGCAAGCAAGAGTAACATCTTTTTTGGTGTATGAATTATATTATTTTTTACATGCTAATCTTGAAACTATATTTTTTACTAATAATATTATCGATAATATAATAGCTACTATTTGTATATTTAAAATGTATCACATATTAACTAACTATTTTAAAAAAACAAATTTTAACAAAATATTATTATTCTTATTTTCATTTTTTATAATAATAAATCCATATACATTAGAATTATATTATTATACTGAAAGTCCATCAATGTGGCTTAGTTTTTTAGCAACTATATTTGCAGTAGATGCATTCATGAAGAAAAAATATTTTATAACTTTTTTATATTTAATACTTTGTGTTGCATCTTATCAAGTATGTATTACTGCCTTTATGGTTATTTCAATATTTTTATTATTTATAAAAGATAATAGTTTAAAAAATAACTATAAAGAAATAATTAAAACAGGAATTCTATTTATAATACCTTGCATAATAAGTGTATTTTTTATAAGATTTATTCTCACATATGATTTTAGAACATCTGATTTATTAACACTACAACATATGATTAGTAATATCAAATATTTTTATGTTAACTTTTTTATAACAGGTGTTGGATATCATGTAAAATATATACCAATTATAATTGAAATATTATTACTTTTTTTGCTAACAGTAACAATTATAATAAAGAAAAAATCCATAAACTACTTATATAATTTTTTTATTATAATCATTTTATCAACATTTGTATCTCTATCTCCAATGGTAATAATGAAAAGTACCGAATTATATGTATCAATGAGATTGTTTATTGGAACATTTATGATTTTACCATTTTCACTTTTATATATTTATAAAATATATGATTCAAAGAAAAATAATATGATTTTAATATCATTTTCAATATTACTAGTAATAGATATACTTTTTTGCTTTTCTATGGTACAAAGACAAACACTAATTAATAGAGATGAATTGCATGCAATAGATATAATTAAAAATGAAATAGAAAAAGAAAAGAAAGATAATAATAATGATAATATAACAAAACTAGTTATTTATAATGACATAAAAACTGATGAACAAACTCATTTATTTATTGTTTCACCAAACAAATTATATTCTTCTTTATATATTAATAAATTTTTATTATCTCAAGGATTAATTTTTGATGACATTCAAAATCGTCATTATCAAGATCAAATATATAAGGATAACTTTGATGGCATAGATTTTCATAATTTCACAGAAAAAAATGTCATCATTATTGATGACACAATATATATTTGTTTATACTAGTCTTTTATATATTTCCCATCTAAGGAGAAGCTTTTTGCTTCTTCTATTTTTACGTTTACTATTTTTCCTATTATTGAATGTGGCCCATCAATGTTAACAAGTTTCATATTCTCTGTATATCCACATACTTTAGAACTATCTTTTTCACTTTCTCCAATAACAAGACATTTAACTATTTTATCAACCATCTTATTATTTGATTCAAGACTATATTTATTAATTACTTCATTTAATTTATGAAGTCTATCTAACTTTTCTTCTTCACTAACTGTTTCTTTCATTAAAGCAGCTGGAGTATTTTCTCTTTTAGAAAAAGCAAATGTAAATGCTCCATCAAATTTTAATTGTTCAGCAATTTCTAAAGTCTCATTAAAGTCCTCTTCTGTTTCACCAGGAAAACCAACAATTATATCAGTTGTAATACTACAACCCTTAACTTTATTTCTTATTTTGTTATATAACTCTATATACTCTTCTTTAGTATATTTTCTATTCATCAGTTTTAAAACTTTATTGCTTCCACTTTGAAGTGGTAAATGTATATAAGGCATAATATTATCATACTTAGCAATTATATTAACCATATTATCTGTAAAATCCCATGGATGAGAAGTTACAAATCTAATTCTATCTATACCTATCTTAGCACTATCTTCTAAAAGATTTGATAAGTCATAATCATCATATAAATCTTTTCCATAAGCATTAACATTTTGTCCAAGTAATGTTATTTCTTTATATCCTTTTTCTTTTAAATCTTTTACTTCTGATAAAATGTCTTCTTTTTTACGACTTCTTTGAGCACCCCTTGTATAAGGAACTATACAATATGTACAAAACTTATCACATCCATATTGAATATCAATCCAAGCACTATATATACTATCTCTATGCATTGGAATTCCTTCAACAACATCCCCTTCAAAACTTAATACTTCAATTTGATTTTTAGATGTATCTATTTTTTCTTTAATAATATTTAACATATTATCTAAATTATGAGTTCCAAATACAAAGTCAACATATTTATATTTATTTATTATATTTGATACGACTACTTCTTCTTGAGCCATACAACCACAAAGACCAACTAATAAATTTGGATTAGTTGTATCTTTGATATGTTTTAAAACACCTAAAAAACCAAATACTTTATCATGAGCATTTTCTCTAATAGCACAAGTATTCAAAATAACAATATCAGCATCTTCATATGATTCACTTTTAATATACCCAACGCTTTCAAGCATACCACATATTTTTTCTGAATCATGTTCATTCATTTGGCATCCATATGTTCTAACAAAATACTTTTTATTTTTACCAAATAAATCTTCTTTTTTAGTATATTGTGTATATTCTACTTCTCTTTTATTTCTTTTTTTTGCTTCAATCATATCTGGTTTTTTCATATTAATCACTCCGCTCGGAATATTTTATCACATAATTATAAATCTTCATAATACTTTTTAGAATTTTCAAAATATTCTTCAAAGAAATCTAAATCAACATAAGGTTCCTTAAAAATAGGATCTTTTAATATTTCATATAATTCATGATCAAGATGATCATCTATTATTAAACATTTATCTTGATATTCTTCAGGCTTATATGTTCCCCAATTATTTAATTTTGTAAATTGAACTTTATCAACATGACATTTTTTACCAAGTTTAACAAAATCTACCATTTCATCCATATTATCTCTTTGAACGACGTAATTAAACCATAATTTATCTATTTTTCCTCTTCGTTTAAGTCTACCTAACATATCTAGATTTTTCATTAAATCATCAAAATTACCATGTCTTAATTTAGTATATGTTTCTTTATGAGCAGCATCTATTGAAACAGCAATATGTATTATTTTAAATTTTGGATAAATTAATTCCCATTTATCTTTTGTAAATAGTGTTCCATTAGTCATTATTCTAATTGTTTCAGCTGGTTTCAAAGATTTCAATATTTTATCATATGCATCACTATAAAAAACCTCACCTTGTCCAGCTAATAAAACATCTGTATGATTTAAAATATCACTTTCAATTAATCTATCAGTTATCATATCAAGTATTTCTTTATCACTTTTACTTGGAATATAAAACTTTTTTCTACAACTATTACATCTTAAATTACAAGTCCTATCTATTGAAACAGTAAATTGTTCTGGATATTCTCTAACTTTTAATTTTGGTTTAAAATTATTTAAATGTTTTCTATCATAATATTTACAATTTTTTAAATTACAAAAACAATATGTTTTATTTATTTGTGATAACTTTATAATTCTAGCATAATAATTATCATAAACATTATCATCAGTTAAAAAATTACCATATGGTTTACTAATCCATCCAGGACAACAACCCCATAAATATCCATTAAAATCTAAATTGACTTTATTAATTAATTCTTCACAATCAATATCTTTTGGTTTACTAAAAAGAACTTTTAAAAACATTTCTGATAAATATAACATCTCATTAGGAATAAGAAATATTTCTTCTATTTTTCTCTTAGGAGCCTGATTACGTCTAAAGCTTTTTTCATAATCTCTATTAAAATTATCTAAATAGTCACATAAGTCATTAATTGTTAAATAGTTCTCTTTATGAATTATTTTTTCTTTAATAGCACTTTTTTCCTCTTCTTCATTTAAAACAATTAACATATTATTACTAACATTACTTTTAGTTATTTTATTAACATATCTAAACTTAATATCAAATATAAAAGCTATCTCTTTTCCGATAATTGTATCTTTATAAAAAATAAAGTCTTTCACCTATATCACATCCATTATATGAATATTATAACTTTTTATTTGAAATTTATCTATATTTTTGATATAATATCAAGAAGTTTTGGAAAAGGGGGGCTATAATATGTTCAAAAAACTAATAGACAAATTTAAAAATCAAATATTTCATACAGAAGAATATATTAGAAGCGAAGAAGACTTAGAAAAAGAAAAAATATTTTTAGAGGATGTTCTTTCAAATGCAAAATTTGGTGATATCGTATGGGCATTACGATATGATTTTGAATGGGATGGAAAAGAAATAGATGATAATCATAAAATCGGACCATATATTGTAATCGATAAAACAGATGATAAATTAATATGTATGTATTGTACCAGTGTAGAAGGAAAAAGAAATTTCTTCGAAATTGGTGAAGATTATGAACTCTTTTTTAATGACAAAAAAACATACACTTGTCCATTCTTTTTAAGAACTATTGATTATATATCATATGTAAATACAAATTTAATCTCATTAAATGAAAAAGACAAAAAAGCAATTCAAAAGAAATTAGCTGTTCAAAAATATATCACATATAATGATTTAGGAATTGATAAAACTCTATCATTTGAAAAAAAAGATATTTCTCTTGATGTTGGTGATGTTATTAAAGATCACCAAGCATATAAATTAATAATAGAAAAAAATGGAGACGCATTACATACATTACAACTTCAAACATATAATCCATATCTATATAAGATAGACTTTCCAAAAGAAAAATTAGATTTTGGTGGAACATATGAATTAATGGATATAAATAAATATGTTGGAACTTTAAGTACTAATTCAATAAATGCAATACTAGCTAAATTTAAAGAGCACCAAGCAAAAATAAAAGAATTACAAGAACTAAAAGAAAATTTTACAATCAAAAGAGGTTCTCTATTATTTAAAAATAATAAAAATTATTATGTATATAACATTGAAAGAGATAATGCACAAGCATTTACTCTTAAACCATCTATAAAGAATCCAGATTGTGTTAAAATTGGACCATCATACTACAAACCAAATTATGAAGAAACTATAGATATTAATATAAAAGATGATTCATATAAACTAGTTAGATTAGCAAAAGAATCAGAAATGGAATTAATATCAGAAGATAGAAAAAGATTTATTAAGACTAAAAAAGAAAAACTAATAAATCATAAGAAAGAAATATTAAAAGCAAACAAAAAGAAACCTAATAATTTTGTAAAAGGAAATGTAATTAAAAGTGAGCATATATTCGCAATGGAATTCATAGTTTTAGGAATAATTGACAATACAATAATAACTGTTTCTCTTGATGCATTCTTAAGTAATAAAATTACTTTCTTTGAATTTTCTGCATCAGATAAATCACTATCTTTAGTTGATAACGTTGACCAAAAAACAACAGATTTTATAAAATTAAGTGACTATTATTTAGATTGTATTTTTGAAGATGTATGTTCTAAAAAAGAAGAAAGAAAACTTAGAAGGTGTAACCATGGAAATAGATTACAAAACCAAATGTAGATGCTTATTTGTATTAACATTAAGTATTTATAATAATGCAAATATATTAGTAGATGATTCATTCTTTAATCTACTACATTCATTCGCTAGAGATTCAATATTTGAAAACAAAAAAAATATAGATAAATTTTATAAAATATTATATTTCAAAAAAACAGGAAAATATTCATATGGAGCATATGAAACAGAAAAAACAATAAGTGATTTATTTAAAGAATTAAGTACAATTAAAACAATGTTTGATTTACAAAAATTATATAGAGAAATAGATCAAAAAGATATTGATATTATAAGTGATTTAGCAATGGATTTTATAAATTACAACGAAATGTTTTATTCAGAAACAATACAACATTTTAAGGAATAAAAAATTACCTTTTTATTAAGGTAATTTTTATTTTGATTGAAGTTCAAATAATAAATCTCTAAGAACCATAGCTCTTTCAAAATCAAGATTTTTAGCTGCTTCTTTCATTTCCTTTTCAACATCTTCTATAGTAGTTTCTAATTCTTTCTTAGTATATTTTTCATTAATTATTTTCTCTTCTTTTACTTCATTAGTAACAGCTTCAGATATAGGCTTAATAATTGTTTTAGGAATTATATTATGTTCTTTATTAAACTTCTTTTGAATAGTTCTTCTTCTTGATGTTTCATCTATTGCAATTTGCATTGCTTCACTTACAACATCAGCATACATTAAAACAGTACCATTTTCATTTCTAGCTGCTCTACCAATAGTTTGAATAAGACTTCTTTCACTTCTTAAGAATCCTTGCTTATCAGCATCCATAATACATATTAATGAAACTTCTGGAATATCTAATCCTTCTCTTAAAAGATTAATTCCAACTAAAACATCTATCTTTCCAAGTCTTAAATTTCTAATAATATTTAATCTCTCTAATGTTTTAATTTCATTATGTAAGTAAGTTACTTTATAACCTAATTCTTTTAAATAAGAAGTTAATTCTTCACTCATACGAATAGTAAGTGTTGTAATTAAAACTCTCTCATTATTCTCTATTCTCTTATTAATTTCATCTAATATATTATCTATTTGATTCTTAGTAGGTCTAACTTCAATAATAGGATCTAATAAACCAGTTGGTCTAATAATTTGTTCAACTACTTCATTATTAACAAGAGATAATTCATAATCTCCAGGAGTAGCTGAAACATATATTGTTTGATTTAACTTTTCATTAAATTCTTCAAATTTTAATGGTCTATTATCCATAGCACTAGGAAGTCTAAAACCATAATCAACAAGTGTTTGTTTTCTCATATGATCCCCATTATACATAGCTCTAACTTGAGGAATTGTAACATGAGATTCATCAACAATAAGAAGAAAATCATCTGGAAAGAAATCAAGTAATGTAGTTGGAGTTTCACCTTCTTCTCTAAGAGATAAATGTCTACTATAATTCTCTATACCATGGCAAAAACCTGTTTCACGTATCATTTCTAAGTCATATAAAGTTCTTTCTCTTAATCTCTGTTCTTCTAAAAGTTTTCCTTCACTTTTTAAAACTCCTAATCTTTCATTTAATTCTTTTTCTATTCTATTAGTTGCCTCTATTAACTTCTCATCACTGGTTACAAATAATGATGCAGGAAATATAGCAATTGTTTTTTTATTAACACTTATCTTCCCAGTAATTGGATCAAATAAACTAATTTTATCTATTTCATCTCCAAAAAATTCTATTTTAATAGCACTCTTCTTTTCACCAATAGGAACAATATCAACAATATCACCTTTTACTCTAAAAGTACCACGTTTAAAATCAATATCATTTCTTTCATATTGCATACCAACTAGTTTTTCTAATACTGAATCTCTTTCAATTGTATCTCCTACAGAAAGATTAAGCATTTTATTGATATATTCCTCTTTTTCACCAATGTTATAAATACAAGAAACACTAGACACAATTATAGTATCTCTTCTAGATATAACTGCAGCAGTTGCTGCATGTCTTAATTCATCAATTTCATCATTTATTGATGAATCTTTTTCAATATATAAATCTTTAGAAGGCACATATGCTTCTGGTTGATAATAATCATAATAACTTACAAAATATTCAACTTTATTTTCAGGAAATAGTTCCTTAAATTCTGCATATAATTGTCCAGCAAGTGTTTTATTGTGTGCTAAAACAAGAGTTGGTTTATTAACTCTCTCAATAATATTAGCCATAGTAAATGTTTTACCTGTTCCAGTTGCACCCATTAAAACTTGAGATTTCTTACCATCATTTAATCCTTTAACAAGCTTATCTATTGCATCTGGTTGGTCACCGCTAGGCTTATAATTTGAAACTATTTTAAATAAATTTTCACTCACTTTTTCTCCTTAATTCAAAATTATTTTATCATTTTGATTATAATAAAACAATAAAACAAAGTTTATATTAACAAATAGATGGTTTTTATGATAAAATATAGCTAGAAAGGAGCTTTTATATGTACGGTAATGGTTTTGGAAGTCCTTCTATAGGAAGCGGATTTGATTTAGGAGGAGGTTCAATGGGTGGAGCTGTTTGGACAATTGTTTCACTAATTTTATCAATAATAGGATGTTTTATTATTTACTTCCTATTTGTTGCTAAAAAAGGAAATCCAAAAAATAAATTCTTAGAATGGTTAAAAGAATTCTTAGATTTCAAAAAAATGTTAATTGAACCAATCCTTAAAATTTCATATTTAGGATTCGCATTATTTATTACACTTGTTTCTTTTGCATTAATCGGACAATCATTTTTAGGTTTCTTATTAACTTTAATTCTTGGAAACTTAATCCTAAGATTATGTTATGAAGGCGCTATAGTTCTATTAATGATTTGGAAGAACACAGCTGAAATTAATAAAAAAATGAAATAAAAAAATTGGAAATTATCCAATTTTTTTAATGTTCATTAATATCAATAATAGAAAATAAATTCTTGTTATTATTAAGCTCTTTTATATTAATAACAACACCTTCTCCAATTACATTACCACCTTTATTAATAATGGCCTCTTTTATCGCTTTTATAGTATTTCCAGTAGCATAAATATCATCAATTATATAAAAGTTTTTACCTTTATATCTTGAATGAACTAGTTTTGGAAGTTCTAATGTATCTTTTCCATATTCTTTTTCATAATCAAATGAAACCTCAACTGTAGATGGCGGAAGTTTTCCTTTTTTTCTAACAGGAATGCAACCACAATTCAACGCATATGCTACAGGTGTTCCAAAAATAAATCCTCTTGCTTCTGGAGCTACAATATAATCAATATTTTTATCCTTAATATCCTCAATAAACAAATTAGTTATTTCTTGTAAGACATCTTTTTGTAATATTAATGGATTAATATCAATAAATTCAATTCCTTTTGTTGGAAAATCCATCTCTGTTCTAATATTTAACTCACTTTTTAACAAATTTTTTATTATCTTCATAAATGATCCTCCTACAATAAAATAATATCACATTTTATTTTAAAAAAATATATTGATTTAAAAAAATAAATGTGTCATAATTTAAGTGGAAAATAAATGTCATATATGCTTAAAAATATGGTTTAAGCGAATCTACTAATTCACCATAAATGAATAGACTATGACTCTTATTTAACTAACATTTTTGCCACATGGATGAGTAGTCTTACATGTATAGTGTAAGCTTTTTTTATTTTCTAGAAAGGAAAATTTTTGTGAAAAACCAAAAGAAAAGTTGGCTTGAATCTTTCTTTGAATTTGGGCAAAGAGGTTCTAACAAAAAAACTGAAATATTTGCCGGTCTTACTACTTTCCTTGCTATGGCATATATTTTAACTGTTAACCCAAATAATATTTTATGGGGAGGTGTTAATGATCCTAGATTCTCATCAGTATTCATTGCAACAGCAATAGGAGCATTTATTGGAACACTTCTAATGGCACTACTTGCCAAAATGCCACTTGCACAGGCACCAGGAATGGGACTTAATGCAATGGTAGGAACAATAATTGGAGGTGCTCTAGGATTTGGTTATTCCTATGGAAATGCAATGTTTTTAGTTTTCATAAGTGGAATAATATTTTTATTACTTTCATTTATACCATGTGGTAGAGATAAAAGAACAAAAAAATTAATATCTCTAAGAGAAAAAATATTTGAAGGTATGCCTAGTTCAGTAAGAACAAGCATCTCTGTAGGAATTGGCTTATTTATAGCATTTATTGGACTACAAAACTCACATATTATAACTGGAAACCAATTCACATTACTTCAACTAGTCGATTTCAACAACCCAGAATTATGGCAAAAAGGCGGTGAAGCATGTCATGCAATTGTATGCCTATTTGGACTATTAGTCATTGGAGTATTAACACATTACAAAGTAAAAGGATCAGTAATAATTGGTATTATAGCTGGAACAATTTTAGCAATACCTCTTGGAGTTGCAAACTTAGATGTTATAACAGGTAGTATGCCTGGAATTAGCTGGAAATTCTGGGAAAATATTTCAGCATTCTTTAATGGAGAAAATACAGTATTCTTATCACTATTTAAAGATGGTACTACACTTCCAGCTGGTTCATTAATGACATCAATAATGTTAGTAATTACATTCTCAATGATTGATATGTTCGATACAATGGGAACAGTAGTTGGATGTTGTACAAATGCTAAATTACTTGATGAGGATGGAAAACCAATTAACTATGGAAAAATGATGTATGCAGATAGTATTGCTACAATAACTGGTTCACTTCTTGGAACAAGCACGGTTACAACATTTGTAGAAAGTGGTACAGGAGTTAGTGCCGGTGGAAAAACTGGTATGACTGCTTTAACAACTGCAATTTTATTCTTATTATCAATATTTGCATTACCACTATTTGCATTTATTCCATCAGCAGCTGCAGCAAGTGCTCTTGTATATGTTGGAGTTTTAATGATGGGAAATGTTGTTAATATAGATTTTACAAATATTAAAAATGCAATACCAGCATTCATTACTATAATAACTATGGTACTTGCATATTCAATTACAGATGGAATTGGTATGGGAATTATATCATTTGTAGTACTTGATTTAGTAATATATTTTACCGATTTATTAAGCTACAAAATTGGTAATTCAAAGAAAAAACCGCAAACAGAAATTACATTAGTTACAATAATAGTTTTCTTACTATTTCTAATATATTTCTTAGTTCCAACAGTATTATAAAAACAAAACCATGATTAATTATCATGGTTTTTTTATGCATAAATTATACTAAATATTTAAAAAATGTTAAGTAAATGTGTAAAATTAGACATCAAATTGACAAAAAACCATTGTTAATAAAGTGTATACAAACTATAATATAATTAATAATAAGAATAGGAGGAAAAGGCTTATGAAAATAAAAAGAAAAATATTATTTTTTGCAGCTTTAATGTGCCTATTCTATTGTCTTACTCTTATGCAAGACACATATGCTAAATACATAAGTAGTGCTACTTCTAGTGCTAATTTAACTATAGCTAGATGGAATATTCTTATAAACAATCAAGATATTTTACAAAATTCAAATTTTAGTGATACAATTCAACCACAATTTGCTGGTACTTCAAATATAAAATCTGGAGTTATTGCCCCTACTGCCGAAGGATACTTTGATATAGTTCTAAATGGTCAAGCAACAGATGTTTCATTTAGATACACAATAACTGCTTCAGTATCTAGTCAAAGTACAGTTACAGATTTAGAAATAACTTCATATGAAATTGATGGAGTTGAATATGATCCTGAAACTGATCCTATAACTGAAGTTATCGCATATAATGCTCAAAATAAAACAAGAACTATAAAATTCTATATTAAATGGAATGATGATAGTTCTACAGAAACAATGAATAATACATTAGATACAGCATCAGCTAGAAATGGAATTGCTGCATTTGATATAAATGTAAATGTAATTCAAGTTGAATAGCATAATAAAACACAAAGACTATCTAAATATTTAATCTTTGTGTTTTTAACTGGTTGCTTGAGTAATATATATTTTGGCTTCTATGTTTATACTAGGTGTATCTGGATACGCTGTTTTAAAGTTATATGCATTGATACCCCAAATGGTATCATTTTCATCATGCCCAGCTTCATATGGCCATTCAA
>JAEEGL011409093.1_pt1 | contig 43376 bp, 25 predicted proteins | sample 9134231 | NCBI WGS metagenome assembly JAEEGL01 (sample SAMN16246548, study PRJNA631951) | gut metagenome | biome: gut microbiome; feature: rumen; material: fiber-attached | host: Bos | place: Iran: Karaj | collected 2018-10
AAAAGGCCCATCGCAAACGCGACTGCAACCGTTATAGTCTTATCCGCAATAAACATGACTGACAGCAATGCCATGCAGACCATACCATCCGTAAGCAGATTAAGAAAGCTCAGGACTGTCTGATAGAAGGAATCCACATCAGGATCCACATTATGACAGAGCTCTGCCGTATTATGAGCCAGGTGGAATGTGTACGGCTGATCCATATAGCAGCGCATGATCCTGTTGGAAAGGCGTCTCTGATTGTTGAAGATGAATCTGAACTGCATGTAATACATAAAACACAGGAATGCGTTTTTCAAAAGAAATGCCATTATCAGAACGATCGCAAGAAAAACGATAAAGCTTGTGATATCACCTATACTGAACATATCACACACCATTACCGCATACTTATTATTCATGATCTTATGCGGATACATTATGGCACTGATGAAAGGCACGATCGCTGTGACACCTATAGTCTCAAGCGCCGTTCCGATAAGGATCAGTATCAGTAATTCAATCAGTCTTATATGCTGACGTCTGTCAAATACCCGCCATGCCTTCTTAAAAAGCTGCATTTCCGCTCCTTATTATCTATCTGTCTATTCTCCAGAATTCAAATTCAACACCGTATATATCAACTTCTTCCTTAGTTGCCGATATATCATTATATCCCATCTGCTTCATATAATCCAATATTGCCGTCATAACCTCTTCATCACAGGCAAAAACAAGGTCATCTCTATATGCTATCCCATCCAGAACACTGTCATATTCACCGGCGAGCGCCTTACTGAACTGCGGCAATTCCCCGATCCAGCCGTTTAACTTGATATAGTTGTGCCTTCCCTGTCTTAATAACCATACCCTCTCTTCGCTTCTCCAACCGGAGGTAAGATAAAGGCTGTCCTGATCAGACATATAATATTCTTCCATCGCAAACATCCAGTTTCGGCCTATACCTTCAATAAAACAGAATGCAGCTGTCTCCACTCCCACAACAAGCATTAGCGTTCCAAGTGCGGCCATGCCGATCTTGTTGCTCATTTTTCCGGCATCCTTAAAACCGGCTCTTATAAACATCATATACAGACATATGACACATTCGATTATCACTGCCAGAGAAAAAGAATATATAAGTCTGTCATCCAGGTTACGGCCAAGTGCAAGTATATACACACATTCAGCAAGGGCAAAACCTGTAGATGAGATGAGCAACAGAAGAGACGGGACATCTTTTCGAGCTATGATAAAGATAAGCGATATCACATAAATGATGCAGAACAGTATCTTATATCCCATTCTCAGATTGTTCTTTATGCTGTCAGCGATCCCCCGCACAATTATCCCCGCATTTACCTCTTTACGGCCTTTTCCTTCCGCAAGGGCTTTTGTATTCTCTAACGTGAAGTCTTCAGACAGTCCCCAGCTTATCTCCATAAGGTCATGACTCTCTCTGCTGATGCCGAGTGAATCATACAGTTCCTTATGATTGCTGAATCCCGGCAGTCCGCCCTTATCCTGGATCTCCGACCTGTAATAATTCAGTTCTCTTACATCGGAATACTCTCCGTTATAAGCCGTTCTGTCGGCAATGTACAACGCCCCTACGCCGATTATTATGACAAGCCATAACGGGATACTGCGCTTAATGAACCCCCAGGCATCATCAGACTTATATATCTTATACAAGATATGAATGATGATATAAGGCGCAAACATGAGAAAGGTCTCATATCTTATCGCAAAACAGAGGATTGACATGACTGATATGATGATACCGTCGGATATATCGATCGAATCAGTAAACGCATAATAAAAGATCACAACAGTCGCCAGTATCGCGGCTATCGTGGTATAAGTCATCCTGCTTATCAGTGTATGGAAAAGACATACGAACAAAAGAAGCGACAGTACAACGCTGATGATCCTGACACCTCTGTCATATCCATCCGTCAGAATAAAAACCTTGTATAAGAAAGCCCACATCGACAATGAGATCGCAAATATAAAGAGCAGTACAAACCAGTCCAGAAATGCGAAATGACTGTACAGAAAGGCTAAGACCGCACCCGTGACATAGTTCATAAACATCACATGTCCGTCCGGCACACCTGTCATATCTCCCGCTGCGATCGATCTCATCGCACAGTCATCATATACAAGATAGAGATTTGAAAAAAGGTATATAAACGCCATATACGCTGCCGTTAAGAGCAGCGCATATAATGCATATCTCAGACGATCCGTCCCGGCCGGTCGTGAGTCCGTTATCCTGTTAGACTGCGGCACATCCTTCTTCATCTGTCTATATACCGAATCTGTCCTTCATCTTCTTATTCCACTCATCGGCTTCATCAAGCACCGAATAGTCGAACGTATTGCAGCTCTTGCACGGATCCTGCCTGTCATCCCTGTACATGAGCATGTCTCTTCTGATGTCAGTCACTTCCTTAGAGAAGTAGTACTCTACCAGACCTGTATCCGCCACATTGGCGATCACCGGCGCATTCTCATACATATTGGGACATCTGCGCATATCTCCGTCCACATCTATCGTCACTTCCCTGAACGGAACAGAGCAGGCAAATGTCCTGTTGTCACAGTTGAGCTTATCGACTATGCCACCGCGGCTGTTGCCGTCAACTCTCCAGTTATTGGCAAGGACCAGTAATCTCACATTCTTATATATGAAATCTACCGTGATATTATGTCTCGGCTTCATGGACTTGATCTCATAATCAAGGCCTACCCTGGCAAAGAACTTGTCGATCTTATCCTTGGCTGCCTCGTCGGTATACTCCTCGCCGGGAGCAAAATGCGTCGTCATCTGGATCTCACGACATCCCGCATCACTGAGTGTGTCCAGCAGATCCTTTGTCAGATAATCGCCGTTAGTGTTCATCCTTATATAACAGTATGGAAGTCTCTTATGGATCTCCCTTATCCTGTCTACGAGATGCTCATCCGCAAGGGGCTCGTTAAAATGCGACAGGCTTATCGTGTTCCTGTAGTCGATATCTTCAAGTTCCTTAAGGATCTTCTCTCTGATCTCATCCTTCATGAACCTCTTAACCCTGGGAAACTGCCCGACCGGACAGTAGTCACAGGACCTGTTACAGAAGGAACTCAACTCAATGTAGACCACATTCACGAATTCATTGAATATATCCGTCTTCTTAGCGGCATCCGCTTCCTTAAGTCCGATCACGACTTCACTGTTCCTGTTCTTAAGAAAGAAGGGCCAGAACTCACTGTTTGATACGAAAAAATTACCGTTTTGGATCATTGCTTATCTCCGATCTTCTTACCGCCCGCGGCGAACACCCGATACAGGTAATCGCTCACAGGTCATATATTGATAGTCTCCTTTATCACATACTGGGGACTGTCATTGATACATATATAGATACGACCAAGGTACTCTCCGATGAGGCCTAAGAAGGCAAAATTGATACCGCCCATGAACAGTATGAGCGCCATCATCGAACTGTATCCCAGAGGTACTCCGGGATCTACTATACGCTTGATGACGATATATATGGTCCAGATGATCCCGACCGCCGCAAGCAGGGCACCGACACCCGTACTTAATCTCAGAGGCTTCACGGAAAATGCGGTCATACCGTTGATAAAGAGGCCGATCGACTTGATAAACGTAAAGCCGCTCTTATTATCATCAGCCCTGTCCCTCTCATGGAGTTCCACCTGCATGACACGTCTGGTCACACGGAGCATAAGACCTGCTAAGAAAGGATATGGGTTCTTGTAGTTGAGCACCTCATCACACACGAATCTCTTCATTGCGGAATAATTGCTCCAGTGAATACCCTTAGGATTACCCACCATGGCACTCATCGTAGAGTCATTCAGCCTGCTCCCGAGTCTCTTCCAGACGCTCTCCTTCTTGTCATGATAGCCTGCAACGGTAACATCACACTCATCGGCTATCATCGGATCGACCATCTTCCAGACATCATTGACCGGACACTGATAATCATCATCTATGTTGATCACGTAATCGCCCTGTACCACGGAGTAACCTGCCATCACAGCAGCATGCTTGCCCATGTTCTTGGCCAGGTTGATGACCTTTACCTTGGGATCCTCTGATGCAAGCTTCTTAAGGACCTCATAAACTCCGTCCGGCGAACAGTCATTGACTGCGATCACTTCGTAATCAAAGTCCGCTCTGGCGCTTACGACCTCTCTGATCTCCTGTACCACAAGCTCTATTGTTTTTTCACTCCTGTAACAGGGAATGACGAAACTCAGCAAAACCTTATCACTCATATCACGACTCACTTATCATAAAAATCTATCTGCACCAGATCGTGGAATCTGTTGCTCACATCCACCATTGTATCATAATCATCAAATTTCATAAATATTATGCCCGCCTTGTAGGTCATTGAGTTGCGGTAGTTATCGCCCGGACGTCCCCAGATCATCCGGTCGATTATATAAGGCTTCGCTTCATCAGCGATATTGACGCGTCTGAATATGCCCTCTCTCTTGGACATGCAGCATTCCCTGGCGATATAATTGCAGGCAGTCCTGTATTCATCCTGAAGCCCGAGCCCGAGTTCTGCCTTAACGATCTCCTCTGCGTATGGAACCTCCGTAGAGTATTCCACAAGTTTAAGATAGAGATCTCCGGGAGCCCTTCTGCAGGGATCGATCATCACAGGGTAGCCTTCCTTATCTATGATGATCTGCACATGAAAGAGGCCGTCTGCAAGCTTAAGCGCTGCGGAGAGTTTCTCGATATCCGCCTTAAGAGTATCCAGTACATCCGTCCTGTTCGAAGGACCGTATGCTCCGGATACAAGATACGGGTTCTTATAATACTGCTCATTGTCAAGGAAACCGAATACAACCTTATTGCCCTTGAGCAGACAGGTGAATCCGTGGTTCTCACCCTCTACGAATTCTTCAACGATGATCCTCTTCTCTCTTGTCCATGCGAAGGCCTCATCTATGGCAACTTCCGCCTCATATATATTGTGAGCCTTCTTGATACCCTTTCCGCCCGTAAGATCGACTGCCTTGACCATACATGGGAAAGAATATGCCTTAAGTGTCTCCAGGGCCTCTTCCTTACTCCCGCACACGGCGATCTGCGGAGTCCTGATACCAAGTGACCTGAGTTCTCCGCGGAATCTGTCCTTATGGTGGATGATCTTGGATGTCTCATATGTATCATGCCCCGGGAATCCAAGTTTCTCGCATGCATAAGCAGTTGAGAGATAGGCAAAGTCATTGCAGCCGGATACGATACCGACCACTTCATTGTCCTTTGCTATATTGAGCACGGTCTCTTTCTTGGAGAAATCGCCCTCCGCATATTCATCCGCCTCGGCATGTCCCAACCCGTCTAAGTTGTTGCCAGTGGTGATCACATAGTATCCAAGCTTATGAAGTGCCTGTATGAGCGGTATCTCCGCATGTGATCCTGCTGTTACCAAAACCTTTTTATCTGACATATTGCTGTATTCTCCCTTGTGTGTCTTTATAAAAACAGGTCCGTTCTTCTATTCTTCCGCATCCCACTCTTCTCTCGGGATGCCGCGAACACTCTTAAGTCCATAGTATTCGGCATATATGCTGTTGCCGTAACTGCCCTCTTCTTCATCCACATCATTTCCGTTACTGTAGATATATGTATACCTGTTGTCCCAGTCCGGACGAAGCCTGGGCAGTGTAGCATTAAGATTGCCTTCGCCCTTGAACTGAGCAACTATCTCATCGCGCTCATTAAGTTCTCTCTCTATCCTGTACAGATCTGCTGCCGAAGAAAGGTACTGTACGAAGAACGATAATGCCATGATCACAAGGAAACCATATTTTGCAGTTGTGACAATCGTGTCATCTTCCGGTATCAGCATTATCGCCTGTATACAGGCAATGATAAGGAATAACCCTGCTCCAAACAGCGCTCTGTCCATCGGCACAGTCGTAAGTATAAGAACATACGCCGTTATGACAGATGCACAGAGATATATGCATATATCCTTAAGTTCACTGAATGTCTTACCCTTTAACTTAAGATATATGATCAGAACGATCGTTATACATAAGAGTATAGACAGATTGGCTGTAACTGCATCATTGATCTTAAGCAGTCTCCCTAAGATTGCCATCATCCCGGTCTGATTCTCTTCTGCAAGTCTCTCTGAAGCTCTTACTCTGACTCCGGGAGCCGTGACCATTATGATCATACCGATCACGCTTCCGATAAGGCCTGTCACGGACCAGAGAGGCAGCTTTGACTTTCCACTCTCCCTGCTGCCGGCATATCGTGCGATAAGCGTGAATGTCAGCGCGATAAGAAAGGCACCGCCCGATGTGTTCTCGTTGCCCCAGCCTGCCAGGAGGCCAAGGAAAAACATTCCGACTGCAGGCAGATATCCTGCGGCAGACTTCGATATCCTGTCGCCGGTGTTCGCCCCACCGGGGGATGAACCGTCGGAAGGAGAAGGCTTAAGTCCGCACATTTTTACCCTGTATACTGTGACAAAAGCCATAATGATATTGGCTGTCCAGAGATAGTTGCAGGCACCGCTGACCCACAGGATGGTCTGGTCAAATGATACGGCATACAGCCACATAAACAGCATAACATAGCCGTAGACCGTTACATCATTCTTCTTTCGTCTGTCGATGTTCGCATAGATAAGAAGTGTCAGTGTGATAAAGAGCGCACTGTTGATGATATTGAACAGCCACTTGGGCATGCAGAAAGACAGACGCAGCAGAAAATCCGCCACATTTCTGCCGGTCCAAGTCATATATGCATTCACTGAACCCTGCAGCAATTCCGCAGGTGACTTAAGTACACCGATATCGTACCACAGATCATCCGACATGTAGGGTGTCAGGAAATTGAAGGTAAGTATCATTATGAAATTGATGCAGACAACGATCCAAAATAAGGATCTGCCATTCTTAAGCTGCTTATTCATATAATCAAAGTTCCGTCTAATCGACCTTCTTCGCGTTGCACCAGTCATCGAATGTTGCGTTGAATCTGGTCCTCGAATCATATGTAAGATTTCGGCCCGAATAGTTACCTATATATCCGTTAAAGGTAGAATTCTCAAAACGTATCCCCGTCGCAGTCGTGAAATCCGGCTTGGGCGCATATTGTAATGTCATAAAGGACCTGTAGTCGGAATCATCAGGCTTATACGCCGAGATACGGGTGTCCTTTACAAGAAGGTTCTCTATATACTGAGACGGATAGATGATCTTATTCTTCTCTTCGTACGATCCGTGCCAGTTCGGCTCCACGCATATACCACAGTCCGGTGAATGACCTGTTCTCTTGGCTTCTATCTCGCAGTTTATTATATTGACTCCCTTTCCTGAAATAAGAGAGATGTTGTTACGTCTGTTGTCCACCAGTTCGCAGGTATCGATCGTTATATTCTCTGACTCCATGAAAGTGTCATATACTTTTCGGTCAGCTACATATATTCCGTCTCCCCAGTTACTCTTGATGACCATCTTCTCTATGGTAATATTGGAGCATTTGGCAAGATATATACCATGACCCGACTCACCGGCCTTACCCATATGAGAAGCTCTCTCTCCCCATATCTGGCCGCCTGTAATGGTGACATTATCATTCTCTTCACCGCATATCACACAGAAATCACCACTCATCGACACGGGCGTAGCCTTAAGGATCGCATTACGGTCCATTACAATGTTGACATTATTCTTAAGGTGGATCGCAGGCTGGCCATCCTTGTGAGGATTCTCCGGCTTGATATCATATACACCTGCCGGTACATATACAGTCTTGATGCCTGATGACTTGGCAGCCTTATCCATGGCAGCCCGGAATGCAGCCAGATCATCCAGACCGTCGCCCGGTACCGCGCCGAAATCGATCACACTATAATATGTCGCCGGCTCTTCTATTTCTCCGGTGATCCTCGGATAGGTCACATTAATGTCTGCGATCCACTTGGCATAGAGAACCAGATCTACGTAAGGCGACTTGATGACCTGTCCGACTTTCTTTTTGCCCTTCTTATCCTTATACCATCCACCGAAGGTATAGCCCTCCAACGAGGCAGTAGGGAGCAGATATCCTCCGTCATAATTCTTGTCATATGATACTATGTATCCGACATGAGTCATATCAAGTACGGGGGCCGCTTCGCCGGTCGGAGGGTTCAGATCATACTGGATCGTATAATACATTGCCTTCCACTTGGCATACAGAGTCTTGGTTCCGGTGGAACCCTTGGGGATCTTAGTGATCTTCTTCTTAAACCTCTTGTCGCTATACCATCCAAGGAAGGTATTGCCTGTCATCTGAGGCTCCTTAAGTATGATGTCTTCCGTATCAACCTCATATGTGACGGGATTGTCATCATTGAAGGCACCGACAGTATTATTATAGACTATGCCGTATGTATCCTTATGCCATACCGCTTCAAGCGTAAGCACGCCGTCTATGATAGGGTAACCAAAATATGAATTATCGAAGTTTATGGACTCACCGTTCTCATACTCATATTTCTTCTCAGCATCCTCTTCGAATTCCTTACCCTTAGTCTTCCAGCCTATAAATGTATATCCGGGTATCTTAAAACTGTTCTTTCTGAGAGCCTTTGATGCTCCAACGACAAAGCCTGTGGAACGTGCCATCTTGCCGGTATAACGGGTCACGCCCTCCGGGAGGTTTGGAAGATAATCCACGCTGTACTTGGCAATACCAGTCCACTTGGCATACAGAGTTATATTCCTGCCCTTAACCGACGAAAACTTCTTCTTGCAGGCAGGGTCTGTATACCAGCCCATGAACTTATAGCCGGCTTTCTCAATGTGGTCGGCTGTAGGAAGATCACTGTAGAGTAATTTCTCATCCGGATCATATTCTTCCATAACATGTACATACTCTATAAAATGTCCGCCGTTTTTCTCATAGCGCACTTCATATTCAGACACTCCTTCCCATACCGCATAGAGATCGAATATCTGGTTATTCTTAGTCGGGAGGATCCGACCTTCTCCCTCATAACTCTCTATAACCCTTGTAGGTTCAAGATCCGCAAACTCCACGGAATCATCTTCATCAACCGACCATCCCTTGAATATATATCCCATGCTGATATATGCATTGGCAGGAAGGGATGTGTTATTGCCGTACGTGCATGTAAGAGTCGACATCTTACCTGAGTTCATCCCCTTGCCGTTCTCATTGAATGCAGGCTTGAATGCGATCTTATACTTAAGAGGATTCCACTTGGCATAGAGTGTGATCTCTCCTGTCTGCTTCTTCGTGATGCTCTTCAGCTTAGACTTATACATTGGATCCTTATACCAGCCGCCGAATGAGTATCCGGGTCTGTATATCTCTGTTGCTGCAGGAAGATCAAGTCCTGTTCCGTACGAATATGACCTGTAATATCTTTTGGCTCCTTCAGAGCCTGCAGAGATCACACCTTCCGGAAGTATCTCCTCTTCCGCATTGCCCCAGCGGGCATCGGGACCTATATCAAAGCTGACTCTGTATGTATTCCTCCACAGAGCATACAGTGTTACCTCGCCCTTAAAGTCATCCTTTTTATCCAGTATATTTGTGACAGACTGCTTATTTGCATAGTCTGCAAGCGCTGCAAAGTCTTCTTCCGTTGAATCCGTACTGTTAAGAAGTGCCGCCGTATCGGCATCGGTTAATGCTGCGCCGACAGTCCAACCGCAGAACACATATCCTTCTTTCTTAAACTTATTGGCCGTTATGGCCTTGGGTACGCCATATGAGAATGTCTCATCGTTCATGGTACCCGTTCCGCCATTGGCGTCAAAATGCACGGTATATGTATAAGGCACCCATTTGGCATAGAGATCAATATCACCGTGTGAGCCTGATTTGATGACATTGGTTTTGTTCCTGTATGAACTGTCGGTATACCAGCCGCCAAACTGATAACCTACAGGCCAGTCTTCTCTCTCCGGAGCCTTTATAGGGATATCATCACTTTCTGCGTTATATCCCGTTGCCATATTGTCATCATTATTGGGGCCGCCGTTGCAGTGATAAGTGATTCTGTATTCTACAGGACTCCACTGCGCATAAAGGATATATACCTCTGCGGGATCCGACTCTCCTGTCATTATGGGATTAGCCTGTTTGTCATCATAGTGAATACCAATCCCATCTGTATCCCCGTCAGGTTCGGTATTCCAGCCCGTGAACTCATAGTAGGATCTCTTAAATGCATTACGGGTCAGAGTATACTCCTTGCCATACTCAAGCTTTATATCCTTCATCTTGCCCGATGTGGCACCGTTCGGATTAAAGGAGATGATGCTCTGCTCCGGTCGTTCAAGGATCGTAAACTTAACAGTCTTACTTCCGCCGTAATCGCCCTTACCCTTTATGGTAATGCTTGCACCGGTCGTCGGATCGATATTGCCAATAGACGGACTGACTATATCATAGTCCCTGTTATTCAGGATATCTCCGCCTACTTTAACAACTATCTGATTATAATCCGGCGTGATCTTCTCTCCCGTATAGTATTGAGGGTTGATCTTAACGGAGGCCTTGGATATATCTCCCTCAACGACTCTGAAGGATGTATACATCTTCACTCCGTCATACCTGCCCTTACCTTCCACGCAGACTCTCAAGGTCGTTCCTGCAGGTACAATATCCATCTTGCCGTTATATATTGTTCCGGCTCCGGCTTCTCTTATGGAACCGTCATACAGTTCGGTATCTCTCACATACGAATAAATGACATCCTTGTCATAATCCGTTCCCGCTTTTAACTTCTTACCGGCTTCCATATCAGTGACTGTCACGGTCGTAAGATAGTTACCCTCCTTATTGCTGAATACCTTATCTTCCGCCCTGGCTGTCACTCGGTACATCTGACCGTCTTCAGCCACTGTCTTTGTCTCTAAAAGAGATTCATCCTCATCCTTGGGTTTCCATCTCGCATAGACATATGTATCTTCGGTTATTGCACTGTCAAAATCAAACTTAGTCGAATTATTCTGATCTGCCGCAACATCTGTTGTATACCAGCCGTCAAAATCATATCCTGCCTTTATCGGAGCAGAAAAGTCTTCATACTCTTCAGCGGATACCACAGCCCTTATCGCATCATTGGCAGAAGATGAACCATCCATCGGAGCCGAATAAGAGTTAGATGTCAGCCTGTTAAAACGTCCTCCATCCAGTTTGAATATCAGCCTGTATTCAGACTTGTCACTGTCATCGGAATAAGCCTTGATCCTTAAGTTACCGCGGCCGGCTTCCTCATTCTCAGCCTTAATATCCACCCATCCGCTTGTCTTACATACAAAGCTCTGTCCTTCTTCCAACGATGCATTGATGGTCACCTGGCTTACGGTATAACTTTTTTCCATGCCTATTGTCGGCTGAAATCCTTCCTTCTCCAGAGTCACTACAACCGAGAATCTGTCACCCGGACGGACATAAACCTCATTATCCAGTGGTACGGTATGATAACCTGCATATTCCGCAGTTCCTGTTACGGAAGAAACCAATTGTCCGGACTCGGGGTCGGAAGCATTCTCCAGCCTCCTGTATATATCAATGGTATATGTGACATTCGTAGTAGATGAATAGAAGGAAGCTGCCTTGACATACTCTCCATTTCCATCTTCCTTCGTACTGAAGATGTTAGCCGCTTTGATCGTCGGGTTTCCCAGATTGATCGCCGTTGTATACATCGCCCCGTCATATTGGTGATTATGGTCATAGTTGTCAGCTGAATCGAAAATGAATGAAAAAGCTTTTTCATAAAGAGTTGCCTCATAGTATGACATCCAGAAATAACCGGCATAATTATGAGTCTGCTCATCCTCATAAGTCCCGCCGTCCATCCAGCTGTTCCTTACAAGCCACGCACCGTTACCCGCGGGAGTCTGTGCAAAGCTCTCCGCCGGGAAATCATCATTCCATCCGACGATCGTAACCGCGTGATTCTGCCTCGGCGAATCAGTTCTTGCAGTGGGGTTATAGTAACAGTTATTTGTTCTGTTATATGTGGTCTCCTCAGTCACGGGATTGATCCCGCTGTAAGAATAATAACTTACACTTACTCCACCGTTCTGCATAATGAGCTTCTTGACCGCATCCCTGTCCTGGGAGATATTGACCTCATAATAATCAGTCAGATGAACCATGTCTTCATAAGCAAGAGAATCCTCCAGTTGCATATCGCTATTGGCATCTTCATACGGTGCTGCCGATTCATCAGCCGCTCCCATCCAGGATGCAAGAACATTCTGTGAGAACAGAAGATTGCCGCCTATGTTAAGAAAACTGCCGGAACCTATTCTGTTGGAATCACCCGAAGTCCCGCCAAGGGGATCCACTACCGAGTTATAAGAAAAATAGGCAAGATGCGACTCCGACATATCGGGGGCCGCTATCTTACCCTGCTGTATCATATACAATTCAGCCAAAGCGATCGAAGAAAATGCCCAGCATGATCTGTAAGATCCCTGACTCCTTAAAGGAGGGAGATTGGGGTTTACATAACTTGAATCCAATGAAGAAGAACGTAGCCGGCGGGAATAACCTTCCGGCAGTATCTTCACACTCTCGGGTGCTTCATCTTCGGGTACCTCAAGATATCCTGTCGGGTACTTGGAATAATCCTCTACTGCGGCTGCAACAGGTGCTGCCGAAGGTACGGGAGAGACTGACGGACTTACTGTTATGTCCAGATCCATATCCGTCTCTGCCTCCGGAGATCCTGACGGCGTAGGAATGCCTGACGGAACTGCATCAGGATCCTGTTCGGAGCTGTCCTCAGATTCTTCTTCTGATGATCCGGCTTCGGGAGACGGACTAACAGAAGGACTCACAGGATCCGTCGGCTCCGATCCTTCCTCAGAACTCTCCTCAGATGATCCGGTCTCTTCGCCGGATTCTTCCGTCTCTTCGACAGAAGGTGTCACACCGGGTGTGACATCCGGTGCCGCATAAGCGGGTGTCACGCTTCCGAGCATCATTGACAATATGATGATTATCGCTATTAATCTCTTCTTAAAATCCATCAATTACCTCATGTCAGATGATCCATAATGATCTATACATTATAGATATCGGTCTTATATTTATCCAGATTAGCGCGAAGCCACTCTATTGTCTCAGCAACACCCTGAGAGAATGTGTACTTCTGCTCCCAATCGGTAAGGGCCCTTATCTTGGTATTGTCACCTAAGAGTCTGTTAACCTCGCTCTTATCAGGTCTTAATCTGTCTTCATCACAAACTATCTTCGCTGCGGGATTGATCTGAGATATGATCTCACCTGCAAGATCGCCAATTGATATCTCCGTTCCCGTGGCTATATTGATCTCCTCACCAACTGTCTTATCCGACTCCGCTATGGCGATAAAACCTGCTGCCGTATCCTTGACATAGTTAAAGTCTCTGGTAGGCGTAAGCGAACCCAGCCTGATCTCTTCCTTACCGGCCAGAAGCTGTGTGATGATGGTCGGTATCACGGCTCTCGCAGACTGTCTGGGACCATATGTATTGAAAGGTCTGACGATCACGACCGGCAGATCGAAGCTGCGATAGAAGCTCTCTGCAAGTCTGTCCGCACCGATCTTGGTCGCAGAATAAGGAGACTGCCCCTGGTACGGATGCTTCTCGTCTATGGGTACATACTGTGCAGTACCGTATACTTCTGACGTTGATGTCACCATGATCTTCTGAATATCCAGATCTCTGGCAGCCTGGAGCACATTAAGAGTTCCCTTGATATTGGTATCCACATACGAATCCGGTGAATGATAACTGAAAGGAATAGCTATGAGTGCAGCAAGATGGAAGACTTCATCCATTCCCTGCATAGCCGTCCTGACTCCGTTGGGATCCCTGATATCTCCGGTGAATACATCCACATGCTTCATGATATCCTCGGGTAATGTATCCAGCCATCCCCATGTATTGAAGGAATTGTAATAAGCAAATGCTCTTACCTCATATCCTTTTTTTACAAGTTCTTCGGTTAAGTGGCTTCCGATAAAGCCGTCTGCACCTGTTACAAGTACTTTTTTCATTTTCTTTCTCCGTTTATAAGACTTTCCGCTGTCACAGACAGCTGCCTTTTCTCCTCTCTCTGTGTGTCATAACACATACATACTATCAGTAACATATTGCAAAGCAATGATACATTGAATATAAATGTCGATTCCATAAAGATCATCATTATGACCGACAGCAGGATGACCTGAGAGTATCTGTTATGCTGCTTACAGAATCTGACAGACAGGTAAATTATCACCGCTGTCAGGAGCCCCAGCACAACATAACCGTAGGAATAACCTATGACTGCAAACCCGTCATCCACAAGCTCGGCTGCCTGACCGCCCGGGAATAATCTCCACGCATATAACGGGGTGTGTTCCCATACCATCTCAACTCTTCCGGTAAGGATCTTATCAAGCCTCTCCATGGTATCGTTAAGATACGGGAACTCCCACGCTGCCTTAACGGTGATGGCCAGACTCGCAACAAGAGCCAGGATGCTTAACACTGATAAAGAAACATCCATCGCTCCGTTCTTAACAGTCAGATACCTTATAAGTACAGACAATACGATCACTGCCAGTGATACCATTAGGCCGGTCCTTGAACGGGTAAGTACAAAAAGTCCGACAGAAAGGAGCGCCATGATACCGTAATGCACTGCATTAAGTCTGTCTCTGAATCTCAGGATAAGAAGTGCCGTAATATACCAGAATATCGAATGAAGATTGTTGGCATGATTAAAGCCCAGGCAATACCTGGTCTCTATGACTCCGTCCCTGCCGTAATCCCTGACATCCTTGATCGCCCCTCCAAGGCCCGTAAGAGACATTCCTATGATGACTATGACCGAAGCCAGAACTCCGTATAAGATGATCTTAAGAGTCAGCTCTATATCTATGCCAATGGCTGCGATCACAAAGATAACTGCTCTGATGACATATTCTTCCCTGCAGGTAAGGTATGAGACAACACCTATAAGTCCCGCTATCCCTCCCAAGATAAACTGACGGACATTATACTTTGTCATCAGTATCTTGAGAACGAACAGGCCGAAAGCGACCTGTGTGATCCTTCCTCTGTACGGAAGAGTCCATGAGGCCGAATCTGTCATCATTATGAGAAGCTCAAGGACAACACCGATCTCAAACAGGATAATACCCAATCGCTCTTTATTTTTGATAAGATGGATCTCTCTGTTCATAAGACTGCATCAGTATCCTACGGAACACGGTATGCCTCGTGACCTACAGATTCTCCTTATACCATTCGATCGCAAGCGCAATGCCCCTGGCAAAATCATAATCGGGATCATAACCGAGCCTGCTCTTAGCCTTACTGATATCGGCATTGGAATGCTTGATATCACCCGGTCTGTCGGGTCCGAAATTTGGCTCGCGCTCTATTCCGAGCGCCTTGCACAGGTCATAGTATATATCCAGGAGATACTCTCTTCCGCCATATGCGATATTGTAAGCCTCTCCTGCCGCTTCATGCGGTGCAAGACATGCCTTAAGGTTAGCCTCTATGACATTCTCTATGTATGTAAAATCTCTCGACTGCTTACCGTCACCGTTGATCGTGGGTGTCTCTCCGTCAAGGAGCAGCTTGATGAACTTGGGTATGACTGCAGCATAGGCTCCGTTAGGATCCTGCCTGCGGCCGAACACATTAAAGTATCTCAGTCCGTAAGTATCCAGTCCATAGAGCTTATAGTAGAGCTTGCCGTACTCTTCATCCACACGCTTGGTCAGGGCATACGGGCTTAAGAGATTGCCTTCCTGTCCCTCTACCTTGGGAAGAACGGGATGATCTCCGTAAACCGATGAGCTGGATGCATAGACAAACTTCTTCACACCCTGCTGCCTGGCTGCTTCCATCATATTGAGCGTACCGGCAATGTTGTTCTGGCAATAGAACAGAGGCATCTCGATACTTCTGGGTACGGAACCCCATGCAGCCTGATTAAGTACATAGTCCACTCCTTCGCAGGCCTTCAGACAGGTATCAAGATCCTTTATATCACCCTTTATAAACGTGTAATTGCTCCTGTCCTTAAGAAGGTCCACATTCTCCTGCTTGCCTGTGGAAAGGTCATCCAGACAGCGTACGTTATAGCCTAAGTCCGTAATGGCCTCACACAGATTGGAGCCGATAAATCCTGCTCCTCCGGTCACTAAGAATGTGCTTCCTTCGGGAAAAGATATGTTTTTATAACCCATTTCAATCTGCTTCCTTTTTCCTTATTATTATGCTTTATCAAGATATTTTACCATAAATCACATAAATATGGTAAATAATTACGCTCTGTGGTACGATATACATAGTAGGCAACATTAGCGTATTGCCGGCGGATGAGTCACAGACCTGTCCGGCGGTATGGAACAAGGAGGTTGACGTTATGGATATTCCTGCTTTATCTATGGCTCTGGCTAATGTTCAGACTGCAAACGAAGTAGGCATGGCAGTCTTAAGCAAGGCAATGGATCAGAATGAGATCCAGGGTGCAGGCTTAGTCAATATGATCGATGCTGCTGCTATGGAGCGCAGTGTCAATCCCGCTGTTGGCGCTAACTTTGATATGTCAGTCTAGTTATTAAATGAGCCGACACATGTAAAAAGGACCGTTATCCGTTCATCACGGTATCGGTCCTTTTTATTATTCTATGATACTGTTTCTTCGGGCTCAGGTGGTCGCCCCGAGGGGGCAGAGATCCCGGAGCCTATTGAACCTTAAAGTACTCCACATTTGCCTGAAGCTCTGTAGCGATCGCCTTGAGGTTCTGGGCTTCAGCCACAATGTTCTCCATATTGGTGTTGAGCTGCTGCATCGAAGCGCTGGTCTCCTGCGTAGATGCGGCATTCTCCTCCGAAATGCTCGAAAGGCTCTCAACAGCTGAAGATATCTTGTTCTTGGCATCATCAAGGGATTCGGCAAGCTCCTTGATCGAGCGGTTGCCTGCCTCTGTCTCCTTAAGCATCTCAAGCATATTGTCAAAGGATGATACCATCTCTTCAAGAGCCGCATTCTCTCTGGTTGTGGCTTCCTTGATAGTGCCTGTGAGTTCCTTGTTGCGCTGTGAAAGAGTCGTGATATTGCCAAGCATCTCCGTGATCTGGCTTGCTGTCTGGTTGGACTCGGCTGCAAGGCCTCCGATGCTCTCAGCAACAACCGCAAATCCGCGGCCGGCCTCTCCCGCTCTGGCAGCCTCTATGGATGCGTTCAGAGCAAGCAGGTTGGTCTGATTGGCGATGCCCATGATAGCCTGTGCTGCAGTCGTGATCTCCTCAACCACCTTGGCAGTCTCTTCAACCGAATCTGCAACGGCACCTGCCATCCTGTCAGTCTCCGCATCAGCCTTTCTGAGCTCCTCAAGCTGCTGCTGGACCTTGATAGACTCATTATAAAGCGACTGACCCTTGTCCATATTGGCAGAAGCCACATCTATTACATTGCCCACCGCATAGCCCATGTCGATGGCAATGGAAGAAGTATCCTGCACATCCTGAGCCATGGATGTAGCACCGTGCGCCACATCATCGATAGCACTGGAGATATCTCCTGAAGTCCTCTTGGAATCGCTGATGGAATCCTCTGTCACATCAGCTCCGGTGTTGACAGCCTCAGCGTGGCCAACAACCTTGATAAGGGCTTCTCTTAACTTAGACCTCATATTGTCCGTAACAGTCGCAATCTCAATGAATTCCCTGATATCGGACTTAACAGTGACCTCAGATACGAAGTCGCCCTCAGCCATATTGTCGATGGCATCACCCACCTGCTTAAGTGACCTGGTGATGGTATTCATGACAAGGATCGCAAGGACCATAAGTGCTGCCGCAATGATTATGAAGATCACGAAGCTCATGATTATCGTGTTCCTGACACTTGCTTCCTGCTTCGCTACCTGTGCGGTTGCCCATGCTTCCGTTATATCCTGCATATCAGACAGTGCATCACGGGTAGGTCCGAACTGATTACAGAAGTTGGACCAGTATCCCTCATCCGTATCGATCTTATAATAACCGTCCCACATGTTGTAATTCGATTCGAACAGATTGTAATAGTCTAAGAACGACTTCTCACTGCCTTCCAGCTTCGTTCCGGTATACAGCGACGGATCAGCCTCCGCTATCTCGACTGCTTCTCTTACTCTGTCAACGGTCTGCTGCTTGTTCTCCTTATATTCTTCCTGTAATTCCGAAAGTCTTGTGGCCGACAATGACTGCTGCTCAAGATGGAACTCAAGAGCCGCATACATGGCCTGATAGAAATCTCTGTCCGCATTGAGCAAAGTGGTGTTGATCGTGTACAGCTTATCGTAGTACAGAGACTCATCACTCTCGCTTATCTTGTTGAGACGTACAGAGAAAAAAGTAATGCTCACGATCAGTGCAACTACCAACGGCACAATGATCATAAGCAAGGTGGTACGCATACTCCTCTTCATTTTGTAACCCTCCAATCGCAATACATTTTGCTATTCTCAATAATACCATATTCTCCGCGTGTGTGCTATAATAAAGCGTTCAATATGAAGAGTTATGGGAGGTTAATATGTATTCATACGATCTAAGGGTAGGATTCAGTCAGTCCGATGATTCACGACGGATGACGATACCCGCGATGATAGATGTATTCCAGGATTGTTCCTGCTTTCATTCAGACGATCTGGGCGTCGGGTTTGATTATCTGATCCCGATCGATCTGGTGTGGATCATCAATTACTGGGAGATAGAGATACTCAGACGTCCGAAGTACGGCGAGCGCCTTATGGCAGGTACTTTCCCTTACGACTTCAAGGGCTTCTTCGGTTACAGGAACTTCTGTCTCCGTGAATATGATAAGGACGGCAACCCCGGGGAGCAAATAGTCAAGGCCAATTCCCTGTGGCTTCTGATGGACTGGAAGAACATGCGTCCGGCCAAAGTCACTGAAGCGATGAAGAATGCTTATGAGTTGGAACCCAGGCTCGACATGACTTACGGTTCCCGCAAGATAAACATCCCTGATGTCCCGGGCGAGCAGCTTGAGAGCGTGACAGTGGGCAGGCAGCATCTTGACAGTAACGGTCATGTGAACAACGGCCAGTATGTCAAGATCGCCATGGCTTCCCTCACTTATCCCGATGACCTTAAGGGCTTCCGTGCCGAATACCGTGAACAGGCTCATCTGGGGGATGTGATCACCCCCGTTTTATATAAGACGGATTCCGAAATGGTGGTCGCACTGACCGGCGAATCCGGCAACACGTACATGATTACGGAACTTAGGTTTTGATATTTTTACCCTGCAACAGGTAACATACAACAGGACGGATATACTATGAAGATTGGAAAAAAACAGACACTTAAGGTAACACGATCCGTAGAATTCGGGCTGTATCTGACGGACACCGATGGCGGAAGCGAAGTGCTCCTGCCCTCTAACCAGGTCCCCGAAGGAGCTAAGGCCGGGGATGAACTAAATGTGTTCATATATAAGGACAGCAATGACAGACTCATCGCAACCTGCAAGGAACCCAGGATGACTCTCGGCGAGATCGGCCGCTGCAGTGTTCTTGAGGTCGGCAGGATCGGTGCATTCTTAGAGTGGGGCCTTGAAAAGGATCTGCTGCTGCCCTATCGTGAGATGACAACAGAGCTTAAGCCGGGGATGGAGATCCCTGTGGCTCTGTATGAAGATAAGAGCGGGCGCCTGTGCGCAACAATGAAGTTATATAAGCATCTGCTTCCTGCATCACATATAAGTAAAGGTGATTCGGTGAGCGGTACGGTGTATGAGATAAGTGATAACTTCGGTGCTTTTGTCGCCATAGACGATAGGTATCAGGGACTGATCCCCAGGCGTGAGATGTCGTCTTCGCTTCATGTCGGAGATTCCGTTACGGCAAGAGTGACCGGTGTTAAGCCTGACGGCAAGGTAGACTTAAGCCTTAAGGAACTCAGCCATATACAGATGGATATCGATGCGGACAGACTTGTTAAGCTCATGGAGAGTATGGGTGGACGTCTGCCCTTCAATGACAAGGCATCTCCCGAGCTTATAAAGAAAGAGACCGATATGTCCAAGAATGAGTTTAAGAGAGCCGTCGGGAGGCTGCTTAAGCTTGGGCATATAGAGATCTTAAGCGACGGGATCGTTTTAAAGAAGTAAGGAAAAGGGGATAAGAATGGATCAGATAAACTATACGGAAGAATCGAATAACACTGAGGTTGCGGATACATCAGTTGCAACAGCCACAGAACCCGTTAAGAAACGGACCCGCAGTGACAGAACTTTGGCTAATTTATATTTCCTGTTACTGATGGGACTCATGTGGGGTATCAATTTTGTTCCGATGGAGATCCTGACACGAATGTCAGGTAACTTTTTCATCAACTCAACACTGTCGGAACTGCTGATAGTGATCCCTGCATTACTCATGATATTGTTATGGCTTATCATACATGCTAAGGATATGACAAAGAACGGAGAGGCACCGCGGCTTTCTGACAGACTGATGTTCAGAGCCGTTAAGCCGTCCACGATACTGATGTCCATCCTCTATACGATCACGCTGATGCCGCTTGTCACTCTGTGCAATATCATAACCATGCGCTTTGTGGAAAACACGATACTTGAATACAGTAATGAGATCCTGGATATGCCGATATGGACTGCCATATTCGTCATCGCCCTGCTTCCTCCATTCTGCGAAGAACTGGCCTTCAGAGGAGTGGTATATGGTGGATACCGCAGAGACTGCAGACCTCTGGCTGCTGTAGTCATGTCCGCACTGTTATTCGGCCTGATGCATGGAAATATCAACCAGCTCGCATATGCATTTGTGATAGGCTTAGCCATGGCTCTGCTTGTGGAAGCCACGGGAAGTATCTGGCCCTCTATACTTATGCATATCGTTATAAACTCAAGGGCAGTTATTGCAATGTTTGCACTGGATCATTTCTATGAAGGGATATTTGATGAATATCTTGAAGGTGGTCTGACTGAGCAGACCTCAGCCATCACGGCCATAGCATACGTGATCCTATCCATCATAACTACCATGATGGCAGGTGCCATATTGGCATGGCTGTCTAAGAACGAAGGACGCAGCAACCCGCTCAGATCGATCTTAGCCAATAAAACATATAAGAAGAGCCGCGTCACCGTATGGGACGTGTTCCTGGTATTGGGGATCATTGCTGCCGCAGCACTTATTGCGGCATTTGAGATGCTGACATGATCGTCCTCGGTGGTCGTGACGAGGAGCAGATATACTTGGAATGACTGTAAGGTCAGTCGCCTTCATTTTGAAATGATGGCACTGGCCTTTAATATTGCGACCTGTGTCTTGCCGTCGGTGATCCTGCCGGCCATTATATCTTCAACCAGCTCATAGATAGGCACTTCTATGATATTGAGGAATTCATCCTCATCAAGGTCGCGCTCTCCCTTATGAAGACCCCGGGCCATATACATAGTGATCTTCTCATCAGAGTAGGCAGGGGCCGGGTAATAGATGCCCATATCGATCCATTCCGTGGCTTCGTAGCCTGTCTCTTCCCTGAGCTCACGCTTAATGGCACTGAGCCTGTCCTCGTCCTTGCTGTCGAGCTTGCCGGCGGGGATCTCGGTGATCACCTGATCTATGGGGTAACGGAACTGCCTCTCCATGATGACATTGCCTTCATCTGTCACGGGCACCACGCATACAGCGCCGATATGACGGATGATCTCTCTGGAAGCTATGTTGCCGTTTGGAAGTCTGACCTCATCCTTCCTGACATGGAGAACAAATCCGTCAAAAATGTCCTCAGTTGATGTCATGGTCTCGCCCAGTTGCTTAAGTTCTGTATTATATGTATTATCCATAGTGAACATTCTATCACAATTCACAAAATCCGTCACAAAAATGCTTGCTTTTTCATTTGAAATGCGTTATTATAGTCGTTGTCTGCTGAGGACATACATATTTAGCGCCATCGCCAAACGGTAAGGCAACGGACTCTGACTCCGTCATTTCAAGGTTCGAATCCTTGTGGCGCTGCTAAAAGAGAGCTCACTATGAGCTCTCTTTTTCTGTGTTTCTCTATGTATCGTCGGTTGATCTATGAAGCAAAGAGGTCGGCAAATGTCTTAAGGAAGGTCTTTAAGTTCGAAGATACTATCTTGAATGTGGTCTTTTTGGTACCGACAAAAATACGAGAATCCTTTGTATTGTTCAATCCCTTTATCAGTATTGTCGCTGTCCCCTTATCGATGTTATTGACATATTCCACGGTGTAATCATCCTTTGTAAGGGTGATGTAGTCTTTGCCGTTTAGCTTATATTCAACAACTATCTCACCTACCCCGTTTTCCTTTTCACCGTCTTTTATCTCAATAGGCTTACCGGTGTATACTACGCTTGTCAATTTCTTTCCTTTTCCGGTCGCGGGATCATATTTTGCCTTGTAGATCGTCACTCGGGCTTTACTCATATCATACACGGTCTCTGCTTTTTCGCAGACTTTATAATTCGTACAGATAATTCCCTCATAATTGCCCTTGGCGGTGATCCGAACAAATACAGTCACAGAATCCTTACCCTCTCCGACCTTAACGGTGTTTTTCTTGCCAACCGCTTCAGTCATTTTATCATCTGTAAAGTATTCTGCTGTATAACTGCCTTTTGCAAGTATTTCTCCGTTCAAAGATATGACAGGCACTGATTTATATGTTCCGGGTTTTCCCGTATAAATAAGATCCGGTGTCTTTATCTCCAGTCCGTCAATTGGATTTCCCTCTGAAACAGCGATCTTTTTAGGAACTATGTTAAAGATATTGTTTTTTATCGCAGGAGTTCCCTTATAGTTACCGATAAATGTGATCGTATATTTGGCAGGTTTCTTTGCAGTGCTGACCGATTTATTGTTGGTATAGGTCACTTTATAATCCACATCCCTTATAAGTGAAACAGGTTCAGTGCTGCCTGTGGGGATGTATGATACGGTAAGCACAGGGCTCTCGCTTCCGCTTTCGGTTACAAGAACTCCTTTTTTGTCAAATACATATTCATTGACCGCTATCTTATCGGCATTGGTAACGATCTCACCTTTATCTGCCGTGATCTTATAAGGTTTGACACTGATCGATCTGGTAACACTTCCAACATATGATCTTAATCCGACTATTGTGATCTTTTTGGTTCCGACAGAATTCAGATCATCAGAAGTATCTATCAGATAATCCGTCCCGTATAATAAAGGTTTTGTTTTCTTTTTATCAGCAGTATCATAGACCTTTACAACATCTTTTAACTGATCCATCATATAGTCGTCATATGCATCCGGCTTATACTCTATGCTTGTTTTCTTAAGAACAACTGTCTGCTTAAGTATCTCTTTCTTGTTTAATACAACATAAACAGGTATATCTATTGTTCCGGTAAAATTCCCTTTTCCTTCAACCCTCATATCCGAAAACTCGGTAAAATTTTTAGCAGGTTCTGTAAGCTTGTAGTCTTTTGCAGCGAGTTTATAACCTTTATATGTGATCACAGGGGTTGCTTTGGAATCTTTTACAACCGTAACTCCGCCCGTCTTAATATCCGGATCTGAAAGCGGCCTTGGCTCGATCGTAAAATACAAAACTTTTGAGCCGGTAAGATTACCTTTACCTGTGATCGTCACTTTTGCACTGTTCTCTTTTACTTCACCGCTGTTTTTGTCTCTCACGACATTGATATTACCCGAATATTTAATTGTGTAGTCCGTTTCCGGAGTCAGCAGATGTCCGTTGTTATATACGGCAACCTCCGGTTTTATGGCTGTACCGGTATAAGTGTATTTCACCTCTTCTTCATCAGAAAAATCCGAGAATCTTGCATACAGCCCGGTAAGCGGTACTTTATGCTCTTTACCTGTCTTTATGGTCTGAGGTTCGGAACAGCACTCCTCGGGTAATGATCCCGAAATCGCTGTTATTGTAAGAGTCTTATCATACCAATAAGAACTCATAAGTATAGTACCGGTATCACTTGCGGTATATTCATATACTATCGGGTGAGAGTACCCCGGATACGCCACGGAATACTTCCTTCCCGGTATCAAACCGATCAGGTATCCGCCGGACTGTTCAGCCTTAGGAGTTGCAAACCTTACATAAACAGGCACCTCAGCCGACACATTCCTGTCATTTGCCGTGATCGTTATCGATGTAGTTCCCGCAGCAACAGGTGAAACAGCTTTAACATTCTCTGCGGCAGTATCAGCGACCGTGGCAATATTGGTATCAGCGATCGTCACACTGACGCTCTTGTCGGCCGCATCCTCAGGATATACAGAAACACTGACATCCTTAGTCAGCCCGCCTTCCGTAAGTATTACCGGATCCGGTGTCATTGAAACTGATGAAACATGTACAATGCTTTCCGTAGGGTCAAATGTCTTAGTCACCGTAAGTGTTTTTGCACCGTCTGAAAGAGAATGAGTTATGCTTTCACCGTTAAATGTTACTATCGTATTATCAGCAAAAACAAGCGGTCCTTTTGCGGCAAATGTCAATGTCACTGAGTATGTTGTTCCTTCAACAAACTGTCCGTTCTCTAAAGCGGAAGTCCATACAATATTAGAACACTCATAGTAGTATGAACCGGTATCATATGATGTAACAGGCGCTTTCCCGGCTATCGGTACCGGGATCGTCAGATCTATCTTAGTCGGCACGGATACATCGATCTTCAGTCTCTGAGGTCTGCTGTTCAGTTCAGCACTGCTGCCTGTTTTTATTATCTTGACTGTTTTGGAATACCACTCCTGATTCACCTCGATCTGACCGTTTTTATCGGCCTTTACCACTGTCCCGTCAACAGTATAGTCAGCATTTGCCGTAAGGCCTTTTATCTTGTTCCCAGTTTTATCAAATGATGCGTTGGGCGTATTCTCCATTCCCGCAGGGACCGGCTGAATTACTACAGTCTGCGCCGGATTGCCTTCATCTGTAACAATATGGCCTGAATTTGTTCCATCCGACGCGATATAACCGTCTGATGGTTCGGTTATCATATGGGTATCATCAATCGTAATCCTGCCTTTGCCAAAATCATATAAAGACAAAGCCTCCATATCAGCTTTAGCCTTGATCGATACCTTTTCGACATTTCCGCCTATACTTATATTGTCAGCCTTGATAGGGTAATTGCCTGACGAACCATTTACGATAGTTGTTCCGCCGATCAGTTTGATATCCCCACTCAGGGTATAGATTATCGTGGCTGTAAGGCTTCCGCCCGACACAGTTACATCTCCACGGGATGCAACCGTATTGGTGATCACATTGCCTCCCTGGATTACCAGTTCATTACCTTTTGATGAAGCGGCTTCAATCCCACTGAATACTTCAAGGGTCCCCATTTCTTTACCGTTACTTTCGGATTCTCCGGTTATAGTCAGTTTACATGGATTACCCTCTTCCCATCTTATAAACGACACCCTGCTTGTTGTGCCCGGTGCGATATGCAATACCGTATTGTCTATGATCGTATATTTCTCATCTCTTACAAGGCTTTCAGCTTCTACATATCCACAGAGATAATAACCGACATCAAATTCAAGTTCTATATCTATAGAATCTGCTCCATCAACTGTGCCGATGGTAAGTGTTTTACTTCCTGCGCCCTGAGCAATTCCCACCTTGGGTTGAACCGAAAAGACAACACTCTTTCCACTTGCAACATTCGTCAGAACACTTGTCGTTTTTATCTCATACTTATCCGACTCCGGCATTGCCATACTCACAGGTCCATTACTGTTGTTCGTAATTGTTACATTTTTTGCTGCAGGCGCTTTCGTATATCCTTCCGGAGCCTTTCCGAAATCAAGTGTATCTGTTGAAGCCGATAATCCGCTTATTATATCTCCTGTTCCGATCCTGACTGTTTTTACGGTATGTCCCAACGAGTTAACTATATGCGCGCTGTTAGTGCCACTTGTAGCAATAACACCATTTTTAGGAGCCTGAATCGTAAGTGAAGGATCCATGATGATCTTATATTGTTTATACGCCGGGTTGTTGACTATGGCTTCCTGCGATGATTTGACATAGATATCTGATCCGGCCCCAATGTTGATGTCTCCCGAATATGAGTATATGCCATACTTTGAAGAAGTTCTCACATTCAACTCGGCATTTTCGATGAGAAAGCCACCATAAGAAACCTCGATGGCTTTTTCCTTTGTGGAAGAATTGCTTACTTCAACAACACCTCCTGTAACCTCTATTCCATACGCATCTAATCTTGTGTATGTGGTCGTACTCTCTTCCAGAACTACTCTGCCTCCCGAAATCCTTATTTTCCCGGAATTTCTTATTCTGTCAATACACTTCAGTTCACCTCCGGATATAAGTAATTCGCTTTTCTCAGTTCCATAAATACTACGGCATCGCAGTTTACCACTCTGCATCACAAAACTTGTCGGGATTTTTGCATTTTTACTCAGTGTGATCTCAGATGTAACATACATCTCGCCCGCATCTTCTCCGGTTATGGTCAGAGCATAATTTTTGCAGTCAATATTGCTAATGGTAACATTTGAATCTATATTGATCGTCGTATCACCGATCAACTCATATGTAACATATTTTTGAGTAAGTGTTGATGCCTCTACAGTACCTGACAGGAACCATCCTGACTGTGCTTTCATATAAACCGGGATACATGCACCATCTGTTGTCATAAACAGGAGCATCTCGTTATATAACCCTTTATTCATGTTGGGCTTTGGTTTAATTGTAAATACAGCCGAATCATTCGGAAGGATGTCCTTCAGCGATTCTTCATCAACGGTAATATCATATTTTGTTGAATTTGGAACAATAAAAGTAACCGGGCTTTCACTTCTATTGGTTATAGTAAGCGTTTTAGACGGAAAAGCGTTCTCATCATAACCGACAATAACAGAGCCGAAATCCAGCTCTGACAGATCCGATTCCAAAGATTCCTCGTAGTCTTCCGGACATATCTTTACAGCAGTAGCTTCATTTCCTTGCGAATCTACAATTTGCGAAAAAGTGCCATAATAATCTTTAAGAATTCCACCGGTCGGAACTTTAATCATATGGCCGTCATCCATTGATATACCTCGGATATTATAGATCGCCTTATTTACACCCTGTGCGTAAAATACCGCATTCCCCCCGACAGAAAGGGTTACGCATCGTGCTCCGTATTTCTCTGATGCATTAGACATCGATATGGCTGTTACACTTCCGCCACTTAAGGTAACTGTTCCGCCTGCCAGACCGGTAGTAACATCAGAAACCACATTCACAATTCCGCCGGTGACAGTAAGATTATTACTGACATTCAAAGTTCCGTTTCCGGACAGATTACTGCTTGCGATCAGTTTTCCGCCGGTCATTTCAAATTCCTCTCCGGAGACATTTCCACCGGAATAAAGTTCACCGCCATTGATCGTTAGTTTCTTTCCATAGGCAACAGAACTGTTTACACTGACAATTCCACCCTCGATCCTCAGGCTGTTTTCATTTCCGTTATTGTTATCAAAATCAATGTTGGGTATGGTAACCTTTCCGGTACCATTGCTGTTCTCTGCCGTTTTTATAACAAGTTCATAACCGCCTTCCAAATTCTGATCATAATGAAGTGATGATATCCAAATATCGTCACCATCCTCTAAAATTATCGTGGTATTATCTGCGAGATAAGAGAATATATTCTTATTCTTATTCGTAAAATCAGCAGCCCTCATTGTTCCTCTGAGATAAAATTTTTCTTCTCCGAGTAACTCAGGATCTTCTTCCACATCTTCAACAATTGTTTCCGCCTGTGTTTCCTTTTCCGTCTCAACCTCATTCAGACTCTCTGATTCTTCCATGTCTTGTTCGGAAATCAATTCTTTGTCAGAAGGGTTTTCCTCATCTGTTTCTGTATCAGGAACCGTATCTGTCGATAACTCCTTAAAAGCAGAACTTTCCTCATTATCTGATATGATTTCTGCCTGTGTATCTTCATCCTTAAATGACTCTTCCTGCGCAGAACCGGGTTCAACCGCGTATACCGGCAGTACCGTAATGCTTTCGGCTGTAAGAACCACAGATATCAGTATCGGTAACAGTTTTTTGATCATATCTGATCCTCCTGAAATAGTATTCAAAACACCTTTTTCATTATACGAGTCACGCTGCAATTATTCAACGCAAACCCGTCCGAAAAACAGTAAAGCCCCCGGAATCTCCGGGGGCTTTGTTTATCATTTCATCCTGATACAACAGTTTTTAATTTATACATGTCTAGGACTTATTTTGAACGAATAGGTCTTGGTTCCGCCGTAATCGCCTGTGCCTCTGAAGGTCACCTTGGTCGTTCCGAGGAACCTGTTATTCTTAACGGATTCAATGATGTAGTCACCTGTGTCCAAAGTCGTTCCACCAATCTTCAAGATGAAATCTTCAGCCTTTATCGGAATACTCTTGCAATCATTAAATGCCATCCTTGCCTTGCTCTCGTTCTTTAAGCTGACCTTTGCACTCTTAATATCAAAACCCGATCCAAGGATCTTATACTGTGCCGTAAACATAACAGGATTGTCAGTCACGTCAAAAGGACTCTTCGGATTCTCGGTTTCATCCACTGTAAGATATGCCGTGACAACAACTGTCGTTCCGGGCTTGAGGACATCTGTCGGTAAGATCTCATTTCCCTTATAACCGATTCTGCCATCCTCGAGTTCACAATCTTCATAGAATGAATATGTATAACTTCCGACTAATGTCACTTCCTTATTTCTGCCTACGGTAAGCTTCTTGTCACCATCCATAAATGACGGAGTTACCTTAAAATAATTCTTGCCGGCTTTTTTCTTATACACCTTATCGGCAGCAACCAGCTTGACATTATCAGTGGTAAGCGCTGTCTTCCTAATCGTGAACTTATTATGCTCATTGCCCTTGTTTACACCGGTAAAATACCCCTTACCTGTTATTTCAACATTCGGAGCTTTCCTGTCGGACGCCGAAGCGACCACAGTATTATTCTTATATGTCTTCGTATAATCGATGCCTTCCCTTAATAACTTACCGTCAAACTTAACTGTTACTTCCGGTGTCGCACCTGACTTGGAGAAATCTGCGTCCTTAACCTTTACCTCAAGCAAGCATTGGTTGTCATTCTTAAGGTTATACGGCTTTATAGTCACTGTCTTTTTAAGTGTGCCGGTATATTGGCCTTTGCCCGTGAATTCCACAGTATACTTACCGGGAACGGCTTTTGCAGGTCTTGCGCTTATATAGTAATCTTCATCTTTGGTCATGGGCATGCCGTTATAATACAGATTAACTCCGCTTATATCCGGTAACTGTCCGGTATATTCCACTGTCGTATCCAGATTCCAAACCTTAGCTTTGTTAATCGGTCGGCCGTTTATGGTATATGTAACCGTCTTTGTTCCATAGTATGATACGTCTGCAGATGCATCCTTCGTTCCGACTATAACAAACTTATGCTTGCCTGCACTCTTATGATCGGTTTCTTCTACCAGCTTCAATGTGTAGTCTGTACCATAGACAAGTACTGTATTGCCGTTCTTAACCTTGGCCGTTGTCTCCGCGCCGGTACTGTTATCAAACATACTGATTATATCGGTCATGCCGGAGTAATTGATCGCAGGCATCGACACCTTAAGTTTGGATACAGATACCCTGGTCTTGTCCTTACTGTCAAGTACCGTCACACTTACAGTGTCCGTCTTAGGACCGTTCTCTGAATGCGGGATATAATTTCCACCCAGCTTGTCAACTATCTGAACGATATATTCTTCTCCGCTCTGCACCTTGAGCGCCGGATCCTCAACAGCCTCTGCCGTCATGATATCGCTGCCCTTATAATACTTAAGTTCATAATCCTTGTTAAGTGTCAGCTTCTTTCCGTTATATGCAAGGGCAGGACGTACCGTATTAAGCTTTGCTCCGTTACTTATCGTTACGGAGGTCTCTGATGTTATTACCGTCTCATCTATATCTCTTCCGGCAATAACAAACTTAAACGCCGCGCTGTTTCCGTAATTGCCCTTACCCTTAATGGTAACGGTAGGAGCAATGCTCTTATTCTTAGCATTCACTGCCGTTGTATCCGCCGCATTTGTATTGTTTGTATAACTGATCGTATAGTCCCTGTTTTCAAGTAGTTTCGTTGTGCCTATGAATACCCTTATATCATCATTGAAAGTCAACTTGCTTCCGGTATACTTCATACTCTTTACAGCCGCATCATCATATGCACCGAACTCATATACCGTATATCCGTCATCCTTATTGCCGAACGCATACCATATTCCATCGGGTACATTCCAGACATCACCGAAGCACTCCTTAAGCTCATCATCTTCTGTGTAGAGGTTACCCCAGTCTTCCTTGACAAAATACGTATACTCAGCAACTTCACTGCTCCTGTACTCTGTCTTAACAGCGATAGCCTTGATCACAGTCTTCTTATCCGTAAGTGTTATGGGCCCGTTATATAAAAGCGAGGCTTCTGTCGGTACATTGCCATCCGTAGTGTAGTATATCTTCGCACCGGACACATCAGAGCTGAGCTCAACCTGTGTGAATCTCTCGACTTCGTTTTCAGTAGAAACATTCGATGCGGGTTTACTAAGCTGAGGGATATCTATTATCTCAAGGTCTATTGTTGCCGAAGCGGCCTTATAATAGTCATTTGCTGCTGAAGTAACAGTGATCCTCACATTACCGGGAGCTACCGCAGTTATAATTCCATCTTCATTAACCGTCGCAACGTATGTGTTTCCCGATACAAATTCCGGGTCAGACAGATTACCGCTGACAGTTATAGGAAGTGTCTTTCCTACAGTCAGTTTATCTGTAGGGATGGTTGCCGTCATATTCTGGGCTGCATTGCCTATTATGAACGATCCGGTTATCTCTCCCTTATAATTTCCATTACCGGTTACAGTTATCTCCGCTACGCCCGGATCAGTATTGTTCCTGCATGTTACGGTATAATCCGTACCGCTTCTAAGAGTAACCGATCCATTTGAAACAGTGAATGCAGGCGTAATGGCACTGCCTGTATGATCATAGAGGCTCTTATCCGTCCTTAAGGTATAACCTGATATATCAGCCTGTACGATCGAGAATGTGACTGTCTTGCTTCCTTTGAAGCTACCCACGCCTGTTACAGTAACTTTAGCAGTTTTGCTGCCGACATTTATATTGGATGAATAAGAAACCGTATAATCCGTTTCCTCAGTTAGTGTTTCGCCATCATATGTGACGGTAACGTCAGGTTCAATACTGCTTCCCGTATATTCAAACGAATCTGCAGATAATGTTACCGTCGCCTTGGAGATATCTTCTTCCTTTTTACAAACCAATACCGAATTGACCGGTGCTTTGAAAAGGTCGTTGTATGCCGTGGTCCCGATCTTTCCATCCTCACCAAGGACATACATGGGCTTATTAAGTTCAACACTCACATCACTGTTAACAGCTGCAGGAGTCTTGATCTTTTCAATATTCGGCGTACCGGCAAAAACTCCTGTGGCAGAAGTAATATTACTGAAATCCGCACCACTAAAGTCTATTTCCTTAAGAGAAGGGCAATATTTAAAAGCAAGATTCATGCTTTGCATATTACTGAAATCAATGCCCGACAAATTGACATAGGTCAGATTCTGGCAATCATAGAATGCCTGATCCATATCATCTCCATTTTGACCCGCATCGAGCCCGGTCAAGTCAACTGTTTTAAGATTCTGACATCCCCTGAAGGTTGCCCCCAAAAGAGAAAGCCTACGATATCCGGCTCCTACGCCGTTTTCCAATTTGACACTCTTTACAATTGCGTTATTATAAAACAGACGATAATCCAACTCTGTAATATACTTTACGCCATCAATATAAGCTGCTGCAGGAATAACAATGTCCTCTTCTGTACCTATATATGTTTCAAGGCGTAACATATTACGTGTGCTTGTTGACGCGTTTTCTGTTGTATAATCATTCTGCCATGTGGTATCTACCTGAACTATGCAAACATCAGATACTTTGCCTATTTTGGCAAATATAGCTGTTGTTCCGTAACCTGTTGAAGTCACAACTCCATTTTCTACGGTGGCTACAGACGGATTCTGGCTTGTCCAAACCACATCCTGAGAAGAACCTTCTGTATTGGCTGTTATGGTCGCGGTCTGACCTATACCGTCAAACAAAAGACTGTTCGGATCCAATGTGATCGAAGTGACTGTAGATCCCGAGTTACCTGAGATGTCGATCGTACCCTTTTTAACCAGTGAATCATCCGAATACTGACGGGACAAATAATAATATAATGTACTCCCTTCGATCTGGAGACCAAACAGGTAACCGGTTCCCAGTTCACCTGATGTCAACATATATATCTGCGAAAGGGTATTGGTCGCCAGATCAAGTTTATATATAGCCTTCGAATCACACAGATATACATCTGTTCCGTCACTCACCAGAGAACCGAAATGACCGATCCAGCTTCCGGAACCTCCCCATACACCCCACCTGGTATAGTTTCCAAGGTTATCTATCATAATGCTTCCGGAATTACCGTCCAGATCATATCTGCATACTGCAGTACTTGAACTATTCAAATCAGGCTTACCAACATAAAGGATATAATCATCCATACATACAACCGGCGAATAAGAAGCAGACTGCCAGCACGCCGAATCATATTCATTACCGACCTGCTTTCCGTTATACGACGTATTATCATATATGTCTGTAGTCCTGTCTATTACCCAGTCACGGCTGGTATGATTATTAGCTGTCATCCCCTCCTTGCTCTGAAGGAAATTATTATGTCTGCAATATGACTCATGGTAATGCGCCTTCTGTCCGGCTTCTCCACTCGGTATAGGATCATCCCATGTGCAGTCAACAAAATACAGTTTCTCATTCAGTTCAACTAGATTCCATGCGTGATTGATACCTTCACTTGATACATAATAGGTATTGATTCCCGCTCTGTTAGCCAGATCCATAAACGCAAGCGCATATCCCTGACATACTGAACAGTGTTCAACAAGCACACCATATGCAGTATAATCACTGTATGTCAGATCATATTGGCAGTGTGTAACGATATAGTCATGCAGATAGAACAGTTTCTCTTCATCCGACCAGTCACTGTCCATCCCATCCAATATCTTAGCAACAGCCCTCTCATATTCAATAGACTTCTGTCTTGAATCCGAATCATATAGCAGGACTATCTCCTGTACATCACCCGCTTCATCTGTCAGAGCCTCAGCGCCTAACAATGTGAAGAAATCCGGATTCTCATTGATAACATCCACCACGATATCCGTGATCTCATCTACGCTTAACCCATATTCGGATACATCGAGACGCTTCTTACCGTCTCTTATGGTATCCGTCAGATTACTTTCAAGCTCCGGTACTTCTTCTGTCTCCCTTTTCTCTGAAGGGATACCGCCGTACTGAAGCACGTCATCCTCCAGATCAAGTGTTACCTTCTCAGGATCAGCTTTTATTGCTGCACCTATGAGTTCCGGATCATCTTCTGAAAGTTCCGTAACACTCTCATCATCTGCCGGCTCCTCAGTCTCTCCTATAAGATCAGCATCATCACTCTGCTCTTCAACAGACTCATCGGATGCTTCCTCGCTCACATCGGATTCTGAAGAAGCCTCTTCGTCTGCAGAGGCAGTCTCACTTAAGGCCTCTGTCGATCCTACATCATCCGCCTCATCCAGTTGTGATACTATGGCAGCTCCTATTGGATCAGTCGCAGCATATGCAGTTCCGGCCTCGCTCCATATCAAAGCAGCCGCCAAAAGTCCCGTTAACAGTCTTCTCAGATTTCTTTTCAGATCGTTCATCTAATCACTTTCCTTTTCTATGATCATTTACTCAGAGTACATTCTGTCAAAATCATACGCATCCTTAATTATACAACGAATCCGGGACAATTGTAAGAGAAAAATGGGACTTTTGTCCTAATTTGTTGTCCCTGTATACCATCGACAGACCGGACCCACCGTATTATAATCAGACTATGCGTATCTGGATAAGAGAATTCAAGGACAACAGAATGCTAAAAGACATGGTATCAGAGCATCATGAGGAAGATACAAGGACTCACAAGGTCTTTGCAGCCATAGATGAGGCATGTGTTGAATTTGACTTATGTAAACCAATATGGCTCGATAAAAATATCCGGGAGTTTCAGACTCACTCCCGGACTAAATTCACTCAGGACAGCTTTATCGAAGAGATACCCTTTGATTATCTGGACTTTCAGGTGATCGAAGAAGACTGAACCTCTCAATCTCCATCCTCAGCCGGGCACCTCAGTATATCATATACCTCTGCAGGCTCCGACAGTTTCACATACAGCATCTGCTTCGCATGCGGAGCGGCATCCTGCTCTGTACCGTCCTCGGCATAGATCCCCAGCACTTCAGTCTCTATATTGCGCCCGTCGGGTTTCATGATCTCTATGATATCACCCTTACAGAACTTATTGCGTTGTTCGATGCGGATATATGATCCGTTCCGAGTCTCTGAAGACTCAGTCGCAGCTGTTTTTCCCGTGCCTGACTCTGTCGGAATACCGTCAGTCACTTCATAGACGATCCCAAGATAGATATACTCATTGATGTATGTGCTCGACCCGTAGACCTGCGTCTCTGCCGAGGGCTTGCCAAAGTAAAAGCCGGTAGAGAAGCCTCTGTAGGTGCACTTGCGGATCTCCTCCCTGTACCATTCCATGTTGGCGGCATACTTCTCGGGAGACTCAAGATAGTCATCGATCGCCCGTCGATATGTCCTCGCAACAGTCGCTACATAGAGCGCCGTCTTCATACGCCCCTCTATCTTGTAGGAGTCGATGCCGGCGTCTATAAGCTCGGGGATGTGCTCTATCATGCACAGATCCTTGCTGTTAAAGATATATGTACCGCGTTCATTTTCAAATACCGGCAGATACTCTCCTGGACGCTCCTCCTCGACCACCGCGTATTTCCAGCGGCAGGGATGGGTGCACTCTCCCAGATTGGCATCACGGCCGGTGAAGTAATTGCTCAGAAGACATCTTCCCGAATAGGAAATGCACATAGCTCCGTGAATGAAGCTCTCGATCTCCATATCATCAGGGATATTGGCGCGGATCTCCTTGATCTCAGCGAGACTTAACTCCCTGGCCGACACCACGCGCTTGGCACCCTGCTCATACCAGAACTTATATGTCAGATAGTTGGTATTGTTGGCCTGCGTCGAGATATGTCTGTCTATTTCGGGGCAGATCTCCGCAGCAAGCCCATACATACCGGGGTCGGCGATTATAAGCGCATCCGGACGTATCCTTTTAAGTTCCTCAAGGTAGACTCTCGCCTCCTTAAGGTCATCATTGTGCGCAAGGATATTGACAGTCACATGCACCTTGACACCGTGTTCATGTGCAAAATTGACAGCCTCCTGCATCTCTTCTATCGTAAAGTTCTTGGCCTTGGCCCTTAAGCCGAACACCTCTCCGCCTATGTATACGGCATCAGCACCATAGTACACGGCTTCCTTTAGGACTTCGAGGTTATTGGCAGGGACCAGTAATTCGGGTTTTTTCATGATTTCTTCTTAACGCATCTGCCTTTTTCGTTTATCTCATACTTCTGGCCGAATTCGGGATTGATCTCTGCGATACGCTCGAACTCCTCGGGATGTGTACCACAGTATAACTGTGCAAATCTGGGCTTTGTACGAATGTTCTTCTCTGTCTCCTTCTCTGCCATCTGATCCACTACCTTACGTCCAACATAGAGGAACAGGAATAATCCAAGTGCTATAAGGATAACAGTTGGGATTATATAGACCGGATTCTTGCCGATCTGAAGAATGCACACTATGGCAAGGATCGCACATGAAAATGCTCCGGCATAAGATAATCCCGAAACAAGTGTTGCAACAGGTGCATAAGGGTAACTTTTGTAGAAAATAGGTATCATTGTGATAAGTCTCCTCGCTTTTTCTTTTTTATACTCTGACTATAATACAGCAAACAACTTACTGTTTCAAGAACTTTGGAATCACAAAAGATAATGCTCAATCATATGATCCAATAACCTGGTATTTAGTGGTCGTGCGGAGGTTTCATAAGTAAGGATCAGATCAGTACCTAAGTAGAAACCGTTTTTTGCATATATATCTATTCGGGTAAGGGCATTGTCTGCATATTCCGGATTGTCCATCATACCCAGATGCTCCCAAAAAAACTGATGTCTGGTAAACTTGTTGAGTACAGTAAAATCAGGATGGATTGTACCAAGACCTTTAAGGATGATCGGACACTCATATCTGTACGGAATACCCATGGAATAGAATTTGTCCGCGATGATCTTCTCCGACTTGGAACGGACGCGTTCACCACGTTCCGTATAGAGTTCCAGCGCGCCGTCCGCGAAGGGTTTTCGTTCATATTGATATGCCTGCCATGACGCTACATACTCTTCATCTGATACATACAAGGGTGTGATCAATTCGCGTCTGGCCGGGGAAAGGTCCTCGTAAACCGATCCCAATCTGTTCGGGGCAAACGAATCCAGGAATCGGGCGATTGCCTGCTGCTGTCTGTCTATCTCTCTGATGAGATCACGATTATACTCATTCTGAACTATATCCGCTATGGTTTTCATATGGGCAAGATCAGCATATCTGCCACCTTGTGGGGATTTACTGTCCTTGGGATCTTTGTAATAGTAGTAGTGCCTGTTTCCCTTGTTACTGCATCTTATCCGCCAGTTTGGTGTCCTGGTCACAGTCGCTTCTGCTTTGTTCCTTATCTGCTGGTAGTTGTCGCTAATTTGCTTGATTTGTTCGATGATTTGATTCATATCCGGATGTGCCTCCTTTTGAATTGATTTGAATTGGGTTGAATTGGGTGACTTGGGTGATTAGGGTTGGGTGACTTGAGGGTAGGACTAAATCGAAGATTCGGGGTGTTTGGTCTGACGTGTTTTGCTCTCTGGTGTCTTGGGGGTAGGACTAAATTGAAGTTTCGGGGTGTTTGGTCTGACGTGTCTTGCTCTTTGGCGACTTGGGGGTAGGACTAAATTGAAGTTTCGAGGTGTTTGGTCTGACTAGGCCTATTCCTAGGCGACTAATCAGTAAGACTAAATTGAAGATTCGGGGTGTTTGGTCTGACGCAGATCAAAAACACCCCGTCATAAACTATGTCAGCGGATCCTCCGGTCAAGTTCCGGATTCATTTCGTAGTATTCCGCCTTATTCTTATACATATTCTGGTCGGCAATGTGCATGATCGCCTTGATATCCATATCGCCGTCATCAAAGTTGGCACCGAGCGCAAATGCGGGTTCACCTTTTACTCTAGATACAGCCTTCATCTTCTCAAAGAGGGCATAGAACTCATCTCTGCTCAGATCGGTCGTTAAGATAAGGAATTCATCGCCGCCTGCACGGTATATCTCGGCCACCTGCTCATTCACTGCCGGCTGGCTTGTATTCACAGGACCTGAAGCCTCCTCACTCTTACAGATCTCCTTAAGCTTATCGGCCACCTTCTTGATCAATATGTCGCCTTCGTTATGACCGAGAGAATCATTGACGGTCTTCAATCCGTTAACATCTACATATACGGCACCAAGTCCCGGATACTCCGAGCGGTCGGAAAGCTTCTTTATCTTCCTGTTCAATGCATTACGGTTAAGAACACCGGTAAGCGCATCAGTCGTACTCAGGCGTTCGAGCTTCTTACGCATCCTGTAATTCTCGACTTCAGCTGACAGGACAAATGAATTGAGCTCCATTACTTCTCTTATGAACGTTGTCTTATCGGAATTGAAATTGGTCGCAAAGATATATCCGTAGAGATTATCAAGTGTCCTTAAAGGATAGAGAACAAGATTCCTTACTCCGGAGAATACCAGCGAATTGTACCAGTTGACATCCTTCTTCTCTATCTGCTTAAGCTCTTCCTCGTTGGCCACTATGATGCAGTTCGATCCGCCGATGACATCTCGCCATCCCTCAACGATCTCATAGAATTCGGGCCTGAAAAAGATATCCTCTTCCTCAGGTGCGAAGTTTCCCATATGATCAAAGCTTAACATGTCAATCTTTCTTGCCTCAGTATCTGTCAGGATAATGGCACAACCGTCTGATTCACACTGACTTCTTATATCCTTGACTATGGAATCCAGAGTCACCTTAAAGCTCTCCTTTTCCCTGAACTTGATACAGGTCTTAAGGACCATGTATGCGGTCTTGGCAGATATATCGACCATCTTGTCAGAATCTGACACAGGTGTCATCTCGTATGTGAACAGGCAGTATCCGTTGCCCTCCTCATCATCCTCAAGAGGGATCATATACAGATCAAGCCATGCTCCGTAGAGCTCGGCGTTGACGTACTGATGAGATATCTTACGGGTACTGATGCAGCTGTTGACAAGTGCGACAAAGTTCGGATCCTGAGCTACATAATATTCATATGATCTGCCCGGAACGAACTCCTCATCCTGCTTGCCCACAGACGCCAGATAATCTCTGTTGGCCGCAGTGATCACGACCTCATCCTTCGCATCCGCACCTGTTCTCTTTAGTGATACCACACACGCTATTCCATTGAATGAATCTATCAGTCTGGCGTATTCCGTCATTCTGTCTTACCTCAAAAAAGTCTGCTTCTTAAATCTTCTTACGCGATATATTCCGCCTGTGTCTCACGACCTCTCAGTCTGCCTACAGTTCAAACATAAGATCCGCATATGTCGGGAAAGGCCAGTATGCTTTGTCCACGATGCGCTCCAACTCATCGGCAGCACTTCGTAATTCTTCCATCGCCGGAACCACCTTCTCATAATAGTGGAAGGCCTGTGCGCGACCGCGCTCCATAGCAGAGCCTTCCTTCTCTATGATAGAAAGGTTGACTCTGGCATCCTGCATCCTGGTAAGAAGTCCTGTCACTCTCTTAAGCAGATCCGATGCGACCTTTGCATCTCCGCCTGCTGCAACAGTTGCATTAACTGTCTCTGCAAGTCTTCCCGAGAAGCGTACTACTGCCGGAACCAGCTGCTTATTGGCCATATCTACCATTGTGAGTGCCTCTATATTGATAGTTTTGGCATAAGTCTCGTAGAGGATCTCCGCACGCGACTCAAGCTCGCCCTTTGTAAATATTCCGAATTTCTCGAACAGTTTTATGGATTTTTCGGTCGTAAGAGTCCCAACCGCCTGCACCATTGAAGGAATATTGGGCAGACCGCGGCGTTCAGCTTCCTTCACCCACTCGGGAGAATAACCGTCACCGTTAAATATTATGCGCTCATGCTTTGCCATGTATTCCTTGATAAGATCATGGACAGCCATGTCGAAGTTATCTGCTGCTTCAAGTCTGTCTGCCGCTTCGCAGAAAGCCTCTGCAACAATTGCATTGAGGGTGGTATTCGGACTTCCGATCGAGTCCTCACTGCCCACCATACGGAATTCAAACTTATTACCCGTAAATGCGAATGGTGATGTACGGTTACGATCCGTAGCATCCTTTTCAAAATCGGGAAGAGTCGAAACGCCTGTCTGAAGTGTTCCGCCTTCCTTAAGGCTTGCAGCTGTACCTGTCTCAACGAGCTGGCGTACCACATCCTCAAGCTGTTCTCCGAGGAACATGGATATGATAGCCGGAGGAGCCTCATTACCTCCCAGACGAAGATCGTTACCCACATTGGATGCACTCTGTCTCAACAGATCGGCATGAGTATCCACAGCCTTCATTATGCAGGCCAGTACAAGCAGGAACTGCACATTTTCATTGGGTGTGTCACCGGGCTCTAAGAGATTGATGCCGTCATCTGTCGTTATGGACCAGTTGTTGTGCTTGCCGGAACCGTTGACTCCCGCAAAGGGCTTCTCATGGAGAAGGCAACGCAGGCCATGTTTCTCTGCGGTACGCTTAAGTGTCTCCATTACAAGCTGGTTATGATCCACGGCTATATTGGCTGACTCATATATGGGTGCCAGTTCATGCTGGGCAGGAGCAGCCTCATTATGCTGCGTCTTGGCAGTAACACCAAGCTTCCAGAGCTCTATATTGACGTCATGCATGAATGCACCGACTCTCTCTCTGATAACACCGAAGTAGTGGTCATCCATCTCCTGACCCTTGGGAGCAGGTGCACCGAAGAGTGTGCGGCCCGAGAAGATGATATCCTCTCTCTTGCGCGCCTTGGTCTCATCGATAAGGAAGTATTCCTGCTCTGCTCCGACTGATGTATTCACCTTTGTAGCAGTAGTATTGCCGAATAAACGAACGATACGAAGCGCCTGAGTGCTCAGGGCTTCAAGCGAACGAAGTAAGGGAGTCTTCTTATCCAAAGACTCTCCGGTATATGAACAGAATGCGGTAGGTATACAGAGGGTAGGACCTGTAGCCGTCTCCTTGATAAATGCAGGTGATGTAAGATCCCATGCCGTATAACCTCTGGCCTCGAATGTAGCTCTCAATCCTCCTGACGGGAATGAAGAAGCATCAGGCTCGCCCTTGATGAGCTCCTTGCCCCTGAACTCCATGAGCATGTGTCCGTCCTTGTCGGGATGCGAAATAAACGAATCATGCTTCTCCGCCGTGATACCTGTAAGAGGCTGGAACCAGTGTGTATAATGAGTCGCTCCACGCTCTATTGCCCATTCCTTCATGGCACGGGCAACGACATCGGCGGTCTTAAGCGTCAGCTCTCCGCCATGTTCAATGATCGACTCTATCTCTGCAAATGCATCCTCCGGAAGCCTCTCTCTCATGACTCCCAAAGAGAACACATTACATCCGAATATCTCCTCCACATCGATATGGTCAGTCACGTTGTTTTCTCTGTTTTCCATAATATCTCCTTCTATTTCCTGACACTCACGGTGATCCCGTCTCCCACGGGTAATATGACCGTCACAAGCTCTTCATTATGCTTAAGTTCATACAGATAATCGCGCATCCTCGTATGGATCGTGCGGTCTCTCCTGACTACCGCATACTTGGACTCCACTACATCTCCGTCCTGCAGTACATTATCCGATACAAGTGTTCCGCCCGGGTTAAGCAGCCGCAATATATCCGGCAGGTAGTTGATATACTGTCCTTTTGCCGCGTCCATGAATATAAAATCATACCGGTCTGACAATGTCGGAAGTATCTCAAGAGCATCCCCCTCGAGAAGAACTATCCTGTCGCTTCGGCCAAACCGTTCAAAGTTCTGTCTGGCAACAGGGATCCTCTTATCATAATTCTCTATGGTAGTGATATGTGCATCAGGCGCATACTCACTCATAAGCAGGGCGGAAAAGCCCACTGCAGTACCCACTTCCAGGATCGAAGCCGGCTTGCAGGCATACATCATATATTTAAGAAAAGCCTGCATATCCTTACGTATGATAGGAACATATGCAGACAATGCTTCCTTTTCAAGAGCCGCCAGCTCCTCCGGCAGCCCCTCATCAAGGGAATTGATAAATGTTGTCAGTCTCTCCTCGTTGATCATTATTCAGCAGGTGCCCCTTCATCCTCTATGGGCGCATAAGCTCCGTCGGTAGCACTGCCCGGGTCTGAATCTTCGGTATCTATATAATACTCTTCCTCGGAATTAAGAGGTCCGGGGGTCTGTACACCTGTGCCGCTGCCCGATCCCGAGCCGCTCTTGTCGTCTTTGTTCTCTTCATCCTCAGCAGATGCCATGATGACTATCATCTCTTCTGCAGTCATGTTGGTATTAAGCTCATAGATGCCGGGCTTGATCTCACCGTGATGCTCCGAAAGTCTCTCCTGGATACGGAAGAGATTGGCATCTCTGATAAGGCCCTTGTTCTCAAGAGTCTGTCCTATATCCTTGACACTCATGTCAGTACCCACGGTAACGGATACCTTGCGGCCTTCGCCTGTGGCCATCGGCTCCTCACCGAAGATCCTGTAGCCGTAATCATAACCAATAAGTGCATACTTATATATGAACATTGCGGCGATCACAAAGAGCACCACCTTAAGCGCCACCGAGAATATCGATATGATCAACTCTCTGGTATCTATCTTGTTCATTTCCTAAACCTCCAATATGACCGGAAGGATCATCGGTCTCCGGTTCATACTCTTCCAAATATAACTGCTAAGCTCATCACGGACCACGGTCCTTATCTTGTTAAAGTCCCGCACACCCTTGTCAGTGAGCCTCTCTACCGCCAGCTGCACGATCTCGCGCATCTCTTCCATGACAGCATCAGATTCCTTCACATATATAAAGCCTCTGGTGACAAGCTCCGGACCGGATACCATTATACCCGATACGCTCTCTATTGCCATAACAGCCATGATGATGCCGTTTTCTGCGAGGATCTGTCTGTCTCTTAAAACAACATTGCCGACATCGCCGATACCCAGACCATCCACAAGTACATCTCCGGTCTGGACCTTGCCGGTCACCTCAGCTCCCTCTTCATTGAGCTCCAGCACATCTCCGCTGCTGAGTATGAATATATTATCTTCAGGTATGCCCAGCTCCTTGGCTAGTGATGCCTGAGCCATGAGATGCTTATACTCTCCATGGACCGGGATTGAATACCTGGGTCTTACCAGCGTATATATAAGCTTGATCTCTTCCCTGCAGGCATGGCCTGATACGTGCACATCCTGGAATATGACCTCCGCTCCCTTGGCCAGAAGGGTATTCACGGTCTTGGTCACGGGCTTCTCATTACCCGGTATCGGGTGAGAAGAAAATATGATGAGATCACTCGGTGTTATTGATATCTTGCGGTGGGTATTGCTCGCCATCCTTGATAAAGCCGCCATACTCTCGCCCTGTGATCCCGTGGTTATGATGACAGTCTTCTCTACAGGATAATCCTTAAGAGCATCTATCGGGATAAGCGTATTGTCGGGAATGCTGATGCACTCTAAGTTCTGGGCAGTCTCAATGATATTGCTCATGCTCCTGCCTTCGACCACGACCTTACGCCCAAACTTGTAGGCGGAGTTGATGATCTGCTGCACCCTGTCAACATTGGATGCAAAGGTCGCAACTATGATACGCCTGTCGGTATGCTCCGAGAATATACTGTCAAAAGCCTTACCCACCGTCTTCTCAGAGGGAGTAAAACCCGGTCTCTCCGCATTGGTCGAATCACACATAAGAGCCAGTACGCCCTTGTGTCCGATCTCCGCAAATCTCTGCAAATCTATGGCATCTCCGTATACCGGGGTGTAATCCACCTTGAAATCGCCGGTATGAACAACTATACCTGCCGGCGAATAGATCGCAAGCGCAGCCGCATCCACTATACTGTGGTTGGTCTTGATGAACTC
>JAEEGL016283814.1_pt1 | contig 43376 bp, 37 predicted proteins | sample 9134231 | NCBI WGS metagenome assembly JAEEGL01 (sample SAMN16246548, study PRJNA631951) | gut metagenome | biome: gut microbiome; feature: rumen; material: fiber-attached | host: Bos | place: Iran: Karaj | collected 2018-10
CACTTTTCTCCTGTACTTCGTGCACCAGACGATATGGTACTGGAGAGAATACACGTATCCTCTACCATGTGTTAATTCGTTGTTTTTGATATTGTACATGTTTTCCATGCGAATATTATATCATAAGATAATAAGAATGTCATGCTTGGTTTTTCTTTTTTATTGTCCCATTCCAACCACAGGTGATTTGTATTCCTCGCAAAGAGCAGTGATAATGGAAAAAGCGCTGTATATTTCCGATACGCTCGTGAAGAACTCCTCAGGTTTCTCCGGGAAATATACAGCGCTTCAGGCTGGCTTACTCACGACTGAAGTCACGAGAATGCGCCAGCGGTTATTCAAAATCATCGTCATCGGGATCGAGACAGCTGTTGAGTTCGGACTCGACCTTCTTTTCGAATTCGGCCTCCCGTACGGTGAATTCATCCGCAGGTATCTGATAATAGATCCTGCCGACACCGTTCTCGAACGGTTCCGTGCCGTCGTTACCCTCTGCCTTGATCTTCAGGACCGCAGCGGGAAAGAGCTGCGTCAGAGTCTAGGGATCCGTCACCCATTTATAGGCTTCCGCACTCGAGCACTCGAAGGTCGGCTCTCCTGCTCGCAGCGCGTCACAGAGGCTGTGGAGAGAATCCCAGTAATCCTGAGGCACGTCGTCCAGGAGGATCGGAACGTACAGATGGGGATCGTACTCGAACCCGGTTTTTTCGGGCGTAGGCTCGGCCACAGGCTCCGGCGTGGGAGCCGGCGCTTCGGTCGCGGCTTCCTGCGCTGCGGCAGGCGTCGTCTCCGGCCCCGGGGCATCCGTCGCGTCCGGCTCGAGCCATGCGGTCTGTGCGGGGGTCTTGCCGCCGGAAGCGGCGCTGCATCCGGAAAGAAGGATGAGCGCGGCCAGGATCAGGCAGATAGTCTTCTTGTTCATATGACCTCCCATGATTTACGGCGGAGCGTCCCGCAGGTCCGGGCGCACCGCATTCCGTCTTCGCATCCGTCTCAGTCGGGCGTATGCATGAACAGGTCGTTCCTGACCTCAGGAAGAAGCCTGTCCAGAAGCGCGCGCTGCGCTTCCGTGATAGGTTCACCCCAGATCTCATCGGCGTTTTCCACGGCAAAGCGGAAATGTTCGATGTCGCCCGCGGGGATCAGCGTGTTCACGCCCAGAGAACGGGAATACTTCATGGCGGCGATCAGGAGGTCCCTCTGTTCCACGAGATCGAAGGGCTTGCACCAGCTCTTCGGCCAGCGTTTTCTCGCCGGATCGTCGGCACCGCGGAAGCCGCGCTCGATCATGGACTTCATGCCCAGGATCCCCATGCCCTTGGATTTTGCCAGAGGCATCAGCTCGTTGCCGTATCCCGTCGCCAGATTCATCTGCCAGTTGAACGGGAACAGCACGGTCTCGAAATCATATGAATTGATCGCCAGGATTGCTGCCTTCTCGCTGTGCGCGGTGATGCCCACGTGCTTCGCCGTCCCGGACCTGCGGAGTTCTTCCACCAGGCGCATGACGCCGTCGGATTCGAAGGCACGCTCCGTTTCCGCGATGCTGGACAGTCCATGGAGCTGGTAATTGTCGAAATGATCCGTATGCAGGAGCTTCAGAGACTCCTCGGCCTCACGTGCCGCGCTGTCATAGTCCCTGCGGTTCGTCTTGCAGGCGAGAAAGATCTTGTCTCTTGATCCGCGAAGGGAGTTGCCAAGTTTCTCCTGAGCGTCCCCGTAGGTAGGCGCCACGTCGAAATAGTTGACGCCGGATTCCAGCGCGAACTGCACGTAGCCGTCCGATGCACCCTGCTGATCCCCTTCAAAAGTGTAGTGGTTGAAGTCGTTCATCGTAGAGACGATGCCGCCGTAGGCGATAGCAGATACCTTAAGTCCCGTTTTTCCGAAATCGTTGTATTTCATGATTCTCTCCTTGTCTTTATTCGGTCATGCGGTGATAGGAAAGTATTCTGTTCCGGCTGATTGTACCACAGCACCGCCGCCGGTTCAATCCAGGCACGAAGAAAGGCCTTCCGCGCAGAGGAAGCGCGCGGAAGGCCTTCAGATGAACGTGCGGCCTGGGGGTTCAGCAGTGCCCGAGCAGCTTCTCCAGCCGTCTTGCGGCCTCGGCCGTATCCTCCCTGTTCCCGAAGGTCGAGAAGCGGAAGTACCCTTCTCCGCACTTTCCGAATCCCTCCCCCGGCGTTCCCACGACCTGGATCTCATGAAGCAGGAGATCGAAAAAGTCCCAGCTTCCCATGCCGTCAGGGCACTTCAGCCAGATGTAAGGCGCGTTCTTCCCTCCGCAGTACCACAGTCCGATCCTGTCCAGAGCCTCCATGAGTATCTTTGCGTTCTCCTTGTAGAAGCGGATGTTTTCCATGATCTGGCGGCGGCCTTCTTCGGTGAACACGGCTGCTCCGCCTTTCTGGATGATGTAGGACACGCCGTTCGTCTTCGTCGTACGGTTGCGCACCCACATGTCGTTCAAGGACATCCCGTTCCGGACGAGCGCTTTACGGATCACGGTATATCCGAGTCTCGTGCCCGTGAATCCCGCAGTTTTGGACAGAGAGCAGATCTCGATAGCGCAGCTGTCGGCTCCTTCGATCTCATAGATGCTGTGCGGCAGGGACGGATCCTCGATGAACGCCTCATAAGCCGCGTCGAACAGGATAACGGAACCGTTTTCATTGGCGAAATCGACCCAGCGCTTCAGCTGGTCCCGGCCGAAGACGGCGCCGGTCGGATTGTTGGGAGAACAGATGTAGAGGATATCCGCCCGGGATCCGTCGTCCGGTCCGGGCAGAAAGCCGTTCTCCTTTCCTGAAGGCAGATGCACGATCTTCCTTCCCGCCATGACGTTGGCGTCCACGTAAGCGGGATATGCCGGCTCCATGATCAGCGCGGTGGCAGAGCGGTCGAACAGGTCCAGGATGTCCCCCAGTTCGTCGCTGGCTCCGCTGGAAACGAAGACCTCATCATCCTCCAGCATGACGCCGCGGGACCGATACTGATCCGCGATCGCCTTTCTGAGAAAAGGAGCGCCGCATTCGGGCATGTATCCGTGGAAGCGTCCCGGATCCGCCTGATCGTCCACGGCTTCATGGAGCGCCCGGATCACCGCATCGCAGAGGGGCAGCGAGACGTCGCCTATCCCCATCCTGTACAGATGGGCGCCCGGATGCCCGTCCAGATAGGCCTTCGTTTTCTGGGCGATATGGTAAAAAAGATAGGAATCCTTCAGATCCGCATAGTGCATATTGGGCTTCATTCTATGTCTGCCTCCGCTTCGTAAACGCTTTCCGCGGGGCCGGTCATCCTGACGTTCCCTTCCCCGTCCACGGTGATCTCGAGCGTGCCGCCGTCCAAAACGACGGACAGGCTCTCATACGTCCTGCAGTATCCCAGGCTGACGGCCGCCGCGGCGCTGGCGCAGGCGCCCGTGCCGCAGGCCATGGTCACACCGCTGCCGCGTTCCCAGACGCGCATCCGCATTCTGTCAGGTGCCAGGATCTGCACGAACTCCACATTGACGCCACCCGGGAACGCCGCATGCTTTTCGACCGCGGGTCCCAGCGTCTCGATCGGCATGTTCGAGACATCGTCCGTAAAGATGACAAAATGCGGGTTCCCGACGGAAACGGGCGTTCCGGACACGGTCATGCCGCCGGCGACGACCGTCATGCCGGGATCGACCTCAGTCTTTCCCATATCGACGGTCACGTTTGCTACCCTGCCGCACCGCGTCCGCATATCCAGCGTCCTGATCCCCGAAAGGGTCTCGATCGTCAGATGCGTCTTGTCCGTATATCCCTTGTCATAGACGTACTTGCCCACGCACCGGATTCCGTTTCCGCACATCTTCGCTTCACTTCCGTCCGCATTGAAGATCCTCATGCGGAAGTCCGCCCTGTCGGACGGGGAGATGTAGATCATGCCGTCCGACCCGGCTCCGAAATGTCTGTCGGACAGTTTTCTGCAGATCCGCCCGATATCGTCCGGCACCTGACCGAATACGTACAGGTAATCGTTCCCCAGACCCTGCATTTTCGTAAAGTGCATGTTTTCCTCTCCTTCTCCTCACTCGGACGTTTCGGACAGTCTTCTTTCGAATCGGTTCTTCCCCGCATCCGTCGGGACAGCCGTCGGATAGGATCCGTCGAAGCAGGAACTGCAGAAATCCCCGCAGCCTGCAAGCTCCTTCAGCCTTCCGACAGGCAGATAGCCCAGAGAATCCGCGCCGATGAGAGCCGCGATCTCGGGCACACTGTGTCTGCAGGCGATGAGGTTGTCTCTGGAATCGATATCCGTGCCGTAATAGCAGGGATGAAGGAAGGGCGGTGCCGAGACACTCATGTGGATCGACGCGGCGCCTGCTTCCCGAAGCAGGGACACGATGCGTCCGCTCGTCGTGCCCCGCACGATCGAATCGTCGATCAGGACGATCCTTTTGCCCTTCACGACGTCTTCCACCGCAGCAAGCTTGATCTTCACCTGATCGAGCCTTCCCTCAGGCGATATGAAGGTCCTGCCGATATACTTGTTCTTGATCAGCCCGATCCCGTACGGGATCCCTGATTCCCGGCTGTAGCCTAGCGCAGCATCCAGACCGGAATCCGGAACTCCGATCACGATATCCGCGTCGGCGGGATGCTCCCTTGCCAGGATCCTGCCCGCCTCAACGCGCGCCGCATGCACGGAGCGTCCGTCCAGGACCGAATCCGGCCGTGCGAAGTAGATGTACTCGAACACGCAGAGTTTCCGGGGCTTTGTCCCGCAGTGTTCCCTGCGGGACCGCACGCCGTCCCCGCTGAAGATAAGGATCTCACCGGGTTCCACGTCCCGGATGAACTCCGCGCCGACCGCCCTGACGGCGCAGCTCTCGGATGCGACGACGTACATGCCGTCTTCGGTCTTCCCATAGCACAGCGGCCGGAACCCGTAGGGATCCCTTGCGCATATCAGTTTCCGCGGCGACATGAGGACGAGCGAATAGGCACCGTCCAGCGTATCCATGGCTCTGATGAGAGCGTCCTCGATCGAAGGCGCAGCGATCCGTTCCCTTGTCACGATATAGGCGATCGTCTCCGTATCGCTGGACGTATGGAAGATCGCGCCTCCGAGTTCGAGCGCCGAACGGAGCTCCGCCGCATTGGAAAGGTTCCCGTTATGCGCAATGGCCATATGCCCCTTCTGGTGATTCACTTCGATCGGCTGGCAGTTGCTCCGGTTCGCGGCTCCCGTCGTGCCGTAGCGTACGTGTCCCACCGCCATCCTGCCTTCAGGAAGAGCCGACGCGGCGTTCCCCGCAAACACTTCGCTGACCAGGCCGATGTCCTTTCTGGACACGAACAGCCCGTCGTCGTTCACGACGATCCCGCAGCTCTCCTGACCCCTGTGCTGCAGCGCATACAGTCCGTAATAGCAGACTTCCGCCGCCGGAAACGGGCGGTCGGCATACACGCCGAAGACGCCGCACTCTTCCTGCAGGCCGCTCATTTTCTGTGCATCTGCGCGCGGATCGTCGCCGCGCCGATGAGTCCGAGGAACAGAGGATGCGGACGGTTGGGACGGCTCTTGAATTCCGGATGGTACTGTACGCCGACGAAGAATAGCTCGTCTGTCAGCTCGACCGTCTCCACCAGTCTGCCGTCGGGAGAGATCCCGCTCAGTGTCAGTCCGCAGTTGCTCAGTATCTCACGGTAATCGTTGTTGAATTCATAGCGGTGGCGGTGACGTTCAGAGATCCTCAGGCTGCCGTAGCACGCTTCCATGCGGGTATCCGGACGGATGATACAGGGATAGGCTCCCAGGCGCAGGGTCCCGCCCTTGTCGATGTCGTCGCTCTGTCCCGGCATGAAATCGATGACCTTGTGTTCACAGAGTTCATCGAATTCCCCGGAATTCGCGTCAGGGATCCCCGCCACGTTCCTCGCATACTCTATGACTGCGATCTGCATCCCCAGACAGATCCCGAAATACGGGATCCCGTGCACCCGTGCATACTGTGCCGTCAGGATCATGCCTTCGATCCCGCGGCTGCCGAACCCGCCCGGTACGATGATCCCATCCAGGCCGGAAAGGATCTCGGCCGCATTGTCCCCGTTGATCTCTTCCGAATCGATCCAGCGGATCTCCACATGTACGCTGCGGGCGGCCCCGGCATGTCGCAGCGCCTCCGCAACGGAAAGATACGCATCATGGAGCGCGACGTACTTGCCGACCAGTCCGATCGTGACGCAGTGTTCACGTGCCTGCTTGACCCGTTCGATCATGGCCTCCCATTCGGCGAGATCCGGCTCGGGCGCCTGGATACCCAGTTCCCTGCACACGACTTCCGAAAAGCGGGACCGCTCCAGCATAAGAGGAGCCTCATACAGATCCGGCACCGTCCTGTTTTCGATGACGCAGTCTTCCTTGACGTTGCAGAACAGAGCGATCTTCCGGAAGATCGACTCCTCCAGGGGCCGGTCGCAGCGCAGCACGATGATGTTGGGATTGATGCCCATCCCCTGAAGCTCCTTGACGGAATGCTGCGTGGGTTTGGACTTGTGTTCCTCAGAGCCGCTGAGATAAGGGACCAGCGTCACGTGGATGAACAGGCTGTTCTCCCGGCCGACCTCCAGGGAAATCTGACGCACCGCCTCGATAAAGGGCTGGGATTCGATGTCGCCGATCGTGCCCCCGATCTCCGTGATGACGACGTCGGCGTTCGTCTTCCTGCCGACGCTGTACACGAACTCCTTGATCTCGTTCGTGATATGGGGGATCACCTGGACGGTGGAACCAAGATACTCGCCCCGCCGCTCCTTGTTCAGCACGTTCCAGTAGACCTTTCCCGTAGTCAGATTGGAATACTTGTTCAGGTCTTCGTCGATGAAACGCTCATAGTGGCCGAGATCCAGGTCGGTCTCAGCTCCGTCCTCGGTCACGAAGACCTCTCCGTGCTGATAAGGGCTCATGGTCCCGGGATCCACGTTGATGTAGGGATCCAGCTTCTGCGCGGCCACCTTCAGTCCGCGCGCTTTGAGAAGGCGTCCGAGAGACGCCGCCGTGATCCCCTTGCCGAGGCCGGAGACCACACCGCCTGTCACAAACACGTATTTCGTCATTTCATTCATCTCCTTATTCCCATTCCACCGTCGCCGGAGGCTTGGAAGATATGTCGTAGACGACCCTGGAGATGCCCGCGACCTCGTTGGTGATCCGGCTGCTCGCTCGTTCCAGGATCTCATAGGGTATACGGCTCCATTCGGCTGTCATGAAATCATCCGTGGACACGGCGCGCAGCGCCGCCGTATACCCGTAAGTCCTCGCGTCTCCCATGACTCCCACGGTATGCGTGTCGGTCAGCACGGCAAAGTACTGATCCGGTCTCTCCGTCATGTCCAGTCTGCCGATCTCTTCCCGAAAGACCGCGTCCGCTTCCTGCAGCATCGTGATCCTGTCCCGGGTGACCTCCCCTATGATCCGCACCGCAAGGCCCGGGCCCGGGAAGGGCTGCCTTGTGACCATGTCTTCCGGAAGCCCCAGCATCCGGCCTATGCTCCTGACTTCGTCCTTGAAGAAATCACGGAGCGGTTCCACGATCCGATCGAAGGAAATGACGTCAGGAAGACCGCCGACGTTATGATGGCTCTTGATGACGGCCGAAGCGCCTTTGCCGCTTTCGATCACGTCCGGATAGATCGTACCCTGGGCGAGCGCATGCACATGTCCGATCTTTTTCCCTTCTTCCTCAAAGACGCGGATGAACTCTTCCCCGATGATCCTGCGTTTGGTCTCGGGGTCCGTGACCCCCGCAAGCCGCTCCAGGAAACGGTCCGCCGCATCGACCCGGATCAGCTTCACGCCGAAACGGCCCCGGAACATCTCCTCCACCCTGTCGCCTTCTCCTTTGCGAAGAAGCCCGTGGTCGACGAAGACACAGGTCAGATCCTCTCCGACCGCCCGGTGCAGCAGCAGGGCCGCGACGGAAGAGTCGACTCCTCCCGAAAGCGCCAGGAGCACCTTCCGGCCTGCAAGTTCCTCACGGTACTTCTCGATCAGCCGGGCAGCGCTGTCCCTGGCATCCCAGTCGCCCGCACAGCCGCACACGGAAAAGAGGAAAGCCGCCAGGATCTGCCTGCCGTATTCGGTGTGTGTCACTTCGGGATGGAACTGGACAGCATAGATCTTCCTGCCGGCGTCTTCCATCGCAGCACAGGGGCATTTGTCCGTGACCGCCGTCACGGAAAACCCTGCCGGAGCCCGGCGGATGTAATCCGTGTGGCTCATCCAGCACACACTTTCCCCTGGCAGCTCACGGAACAGGACGCTTTCTCCTGTCCGGACGGCCGTTTTTCCGTATTCGCTGGAGTTTTCCGCGCTTCCCACTTCTCCGCGCGCCATCCAGGCGATGAGCTGCGCACCGTAGCAGATGCCCAGGATCGGGATGCCTGCATCCAGTATCTCCGGATCGTAATGAGGGGAACCGGGATCGTACACGCTGTTGGGGCCGCCCGTGAAGATGATCCCGCTGTAACCTCCCTCCGAGATCTCTTCCGGGGAGATCCCGTCGTAAGGACGTATCTCCGCATACACATGCTGTTCACGCACACGGCGTGCAATCAGCTGGTTGTACTGACCGCCGAAATCCAGAACCAGTATCCTGTCCATATCCCGCCTCTCAGATCTCGATCTCGTCCGATCCCCGGTCCGCACCGTCCAGAAGCGGACAGACTTTTTCCAGGAACGCTTCCACCTGCTTCCCGCAGCGCCCGGTGTAGAGCGCCGGATCCAGGATCGACTTCATTTCTGATTCGCTCAGGCCAAAGGCAGGCTCGGCCGCGAGGCGCTGCAGCATGTCGCACGCGCCGCCACGCTTCATCTCTGCCGTTGCCGCCATGGAGCACTTCCGGATGACTTCATGGAGCGCCTGCCGGTCACCGCCGCGCCGGACAGCTTCCATGAGCAGGTTCTCCGTTGCGATGAAGGGCATGTATTCATCCGCCGTCCTTCGGATAATGGCTTCGTTGACGACGAGTCCGTTCGTGACGTTACGGGCGAGCCTCAGAACGGCGTCCGCGCAGAGAAAGCCTTCCGGCATGGAGATGCGCCGGTTGGCGGAATCGTCCAGAGTCCTTTCCAGCCATTGCACGGACGCTGTCATGGGTGCGTTGGCGGCATCGGCCATGAGATAGCGGGAAAGAGAGCAGATCCTCTCGCAGCGCATGGGATTCCGTTTGTACGCCATGGCGGAGGATCCGATCTGGTTTTCTTCGAACGGTTCCTCGATCTGGCGGTCATGCTGCAGCAGGCGGATGTCGTTGGCCATCCGGTAGCAGCTCTGCGCGATGGAAGACAGGGCGTTCAGGATCCGGCTGTCAGTCTTGCGCGGGTAGGTCTGACCGCAGACGTCGAAGCAGGCGCTGAAGCCGAAATCTCCCGCGAGAGCTCTGTTCATGCGGTCGATCCTGTCCTCATCTCCGTCGAAGAGCTCAAGGAAGCTCGCTTCCGTACCCGTCGTGCCTCTGCACCCGAGAAAACGGATCTGGCTCAGCGCGAAATCGACCTCGTCGAGATCCGAAAGGAAATCCTGCATCCACAGCGTTGCACGCTTGCCGACGGTCACGAGCTGGGCCGGCTGATAATGCGTGTAGCCCAGGGTAGGCAGGTCCTTGTATCGTTCCGCGAACCCGGCCAGATTCTTCAGGACCGCCTGGATGCCGCCGCGGATATAGCGCAGCGCGTCCCGGTACAGGATGAGATCGGCGTTGTCCGTCACGTAGCAGCTCGTCGCGCCGAGATGGATGATACCCGCCGCGGAAGGCGCGACCTTCCCATAGGCGTAGATATGGGCCATGACGTCATGACGCACTTCCTTCTCCCGCTGCCTGACGCATTCATAGTCGATATCCTCGATATGCGCACGAAGCTCGTCCACCTGTTCCTGTGTGATCGGCAGGCCGAGTTTCATCTCCTCCTCCGCCAGTGCGGCCCAGAGCCGGCGCCAGGTCCGATACCTCGTATCGGATGAGAACAGTTCCAGCATATACAGTGAAGCATAGCGGGAAGACAGCGGGGATTCATAGCGGTCGGTCATCGTTCGTTCTCCTTTTTCTTGTTATCGTTTCTCATTCTTCGGACAGTGCGATCCGGATCCCCGGGTCGTAGACCGGCATGGGCAGGAGCTTGAACCGGTTCTCGGCATGCAGCCGGTCGATCCTGGCCCGTGTTTCAGGATCGTCGATCTCGCCGGTGCGGATATACCTGTCCAGGGTCTCATAGGTGAAACCCAGGTTTTCTTCGTCCGTTCTGCCTGTCAGCCCGTCGGACGGCGGTTTGCGGACCAGGCGCTCCGGCAGTCCGAGCAGAGTGCCCAAAGCCCGGACCTCCCGGACCGTCAGGCGGCTCAGAGGACTGAAATCGCCTGCCCCGTCTCCGTACCGTGTGGCATATCCCACCCAGTCTTCCGAAAGGTTACATGTATTCGCGACCCGGCCGTTGTGGCTCTGCGCGACAGCGTACAGCGTCGCCATGCGGATCCTCGCGGGAAGGTTGATCTTCGTCTGTTCTGAAAGCGTGAAGGGCAGACTGCCCTGCAGGCCCTGAACAGCCTCCCTGATGTTGACGGTAAAATACCGGATCCCCAGATGATCCACCAGGAGCTGTGCCGAGTCGATATCGCTCTGTACCCCGTTGGGCATGAGCACGCCTATGACGCGTTCCCTCCCAAGCGCCTCGACGCAGAGGGCAGCTGTTACGGAACTGTCTTTTCCGCCGGAGATCCCGACTACGGCATTGCAGTCCGGGCCGTTCATTCGGAAGAAGTCCCGGATCCAGCGGACGCACGCGTCCTTCACCTGTTCCGCTCTGAACATGGCGTTCACCTCCGGGCGTTCCTGCAGATGATGCTGTCCCGTTCAGGTCCCACGGAGATGTAGGTGATCGGACAGCCGATCGCTTCCTCGATGTATTCCACATAGCGGCGGGCGGCCTCGGGAAGGTCCTCCCAGCGCCGCACGCCGGAGATGTCGCAGGTCCACCCTTCCAGAGTCTCGATCACAGCCTCGGCATCTTCCAGCTCATCCGGGAACGGGAACACGTCCGTCTCTTCTCCGCGGATCCTGTAACGGACACTGACCGGGATCCTGTCCATATAGCTGAGGACATCCAGTTTCGTCAGTGCGATCTCCGTGGCGCCTTGGACTTCGACGCCGTAGCGCGTGGCCACGAGGTCGATAGGCGCGACTCGGCGTGCCCGTCCCGTTTTCGCACCATATTCGGCACCTGCTTCTCTGAGCTTCTCGGCCTCCCTGCCGGACAACTCGCCCACGAAGGGGCCTTCACCCACACAGGTAGAATAGGCCTTGACGACGCCGATAACCCGGTCCATCCTCAGAGAAGGCAGACCGGCCCCGATTGGGGCATAGGCCGCCAGTGTGTTGGAGGACGTCGTATACGGATAGATACCGTAGTCAAGATCGCGAAGTGCGCCGAGCTGGGCTTCAAACAAGATGCTCTTCCGCGTGTCCCGGGCTTCCCGCAGGACCGCGCCTGTATCACATATGAAGGGGAGGATCGGATCACAGGCGTCCCGGAGCCAGGATTCCAGCGCTTCCTCCGTGCAGGGCTCGGCACCGTAGACGCCCGTGAGCGTCAGGTTCTTCCATTCGAGCAGTTCTCTGAGATGCGCGCGCAGTTTTTCGGGATAAAACAGTTCGCCGGCCAGGACGGTCTTCTTCTGATATTTGTCGGAATAGAAAGGCGCGATGCCCTGTTTCGTGGAACCATACTTCCGGTCCGCAAGCCTGGACTCTTCCAGCTCGTCCAATTCCCGGTGCCAGGGCAGGAGCAGCGACGCGCGGTGGCTGATCTTCAGATTGTCCGGTGTGACTTCGACCCCTTTGCAGCGAAGTTCCCGGATCTCGCTCCAGAGGTTTTCGGGATCGAGAGCGACCCCGTTTCCGAGGATATTGACGACGCCGTCCCTGAAGATCCCGGACGGAAGCAGGTGCAGGGCGAACTTCCCCTTGCCATTGATGACCGTGTGACCCGCGTTGCCGCCGCCCTGATAACGAACGACGACATCGTAGTCCTCCGTCAGGAGATCGACCATCCGGCCCTTGCCTTCATCGCCCCAGTTGATGCCTACGATCACGCAGTTGCTCATTTCATGGCCTCCATGCTCTTTTCCAGTCTTTCCATGATCTCCCGATAGGCTTCCTCTACGCCGCCCAGATCCCTGCGGAAACGGTCCTTGTCCAGCTTCTGCCCGGTCGCGCTGTCCCAGAGCCTGCAGGTGTCCGGGCTGATCTCATCCGCCAGGATGACGGTGCCGTCCGGCAGTCTCCCGAATTCCAGTTTGAAATCCACAAGCGTAACCCCGCAGGAAGCCCAGAAATGTTTCAGGATCTCGTCGATGCGAAGCGCCAGGTTCCGTATCGTCACCAGTTCCTCCCGAGTCGCGAGCCCCAGCCCCAGGACGTGGGATCCGTTGATCAATGGATCCCCCAGGGAATCGTTTTTATAAGAGAACTCCAGTGTCGGAGAAAGAAGAGGCGTACCCTCAACCACACCGTAGTTGCGTGAAAAGGACCCCGCTGCGATGTTGCGGACGATCACCTCGAGCGGGATGATCCCGACTTTCTTCACGAGCGTATCGCGTTCGCTGAGTTCCTCCACGAAATGCGTGGGCACGCCCTGCTTCTCCAAAAGGCGCATGAGGCGGTTGCTCATCCGGTTGTTGATGATCCCCTTGCCTTCGATCGTTCCTCTTTTCTGCCCGTTGAAAGCCGTCGCGTCATCCTTGTAGGACACGATCAGAAGACCCGGATCGTCTGTCGCGAACACTTTCTTCGCTTTGCCTTCATAGAGCTGCTCTCTCTTTTCCATGGTATTTCCTTTCTTCAGACATGCAGAAGACGGTCGATCATTCGACCGTCACGGATTTGGCAAGATTCTTGGGTTTGTCGATATCGCAGCCGTTCTCCCTGGCCACATGGTAGGCCAGAAGCTGCAGCGGGACGATCTCGATCACGGCAGAGAAAAGCGGATCTACCGGCGGGATGAAGAGCAGATCGTCCGCGACCGAAACGATCTGCCGGTTGCTGCGGAACGTGAGCGCAAGGACTTCCGCGCCGCGGGACTTGACCTCGACGATATTGCTCAGTGTCTTCTCCATGATGGAGGCGTTGCAGCACAGCGCGATGACCGGCTGGTGCTCCTCGATCAGAGCGATCGTACCGTGTTTGAGTTCCCCTGCGGCATAAGCCTCCGAATGAAGATAGGAGATCTCCTTCATCTTCAGGGCGCCTTCCAGCGCGACCGCGTAGTCCGTGTTTCTGCCGATGAAGAACAGCGCCTTGCTCGCGTGGTACTTTCTGGCCAGTGCAGGGATCGAAGGGTTCATGTCGATAGCCTGCTGGATCCTGCGGGGCAGTGCCTGCAGCGTATCGGTCAGCGCGGCTTCGTTCTGCAGGAGCCCCAGATGTTTTGCGATATAGGCCGCCAGCATATACAAAACGGCGATCTGAGTCGTATAGCCCTTCGTCGTCGCGACGGCGATCTCCGGGCCGGCCCAGGTATAGACGGTCCAGTCGGCCAGAGACGCGACCGTACTGCCCACAACGTTTACGATTGCCAGCGTCTTAGCGCCTTTCGACCGGCATTCCTTCAGAGCGGCGATCGTGTCGGCTGTCTCTCCGGACTGGGAAATCACGATGACCAGGGTCCCTTCGTCGATCAGGGGGTCACTGTAGCGCAGTTCACTCGCGAGTTCGACTTCGACCGGGATCCGGCACAGCCGTTCCAGGGCGTATTTCCCTGCGCAGCCCGCATAATAGGCTGAACCGCAGGCCGTGATCACGATCTTGCGGACGTTCTCCAGATGCGGGATCAGCGTCTCCAGTTCTTCGAACACGACTTCCCCGTTCCGGATCCTCGGCGCGACCGTAGCCCGGACCGCTCCGGGCTGCTCCATGATCTCCTTGAGCATGAAGTGTTCATGTCCGCCCTTTTCCGCCGCCCGGACGTCCCAGAGGACTCTGGAGATCTTTTTGCGGATCTCCTGACCCGCGCCGTCAAAAACGCGGACGGAATCCGCGTCGATCTCCGCAAACTCACCGTCTTCCAGATAGATCACGCTGCGGGTATGGCTGACCAGAGCGGTCACGTCCGAAGCGAAGAAGTTCTCACCTACCCCGATACCCAGGATCAGCGGACTCGCTTCCCTGACCGCATAGATCCTGCCCGGCTCTTCCGAACAGATGACACCGAGCGCGTAGGAACCCTGCAGCCGGTTCGAAGTCTTGATCAGCGCGTCCCGCATGTTGCCCTTGTAGTAGCGTTCGATCAGATGGACGATGACTTCCGTATCGGTCTCACTTTCGAAACGGTAGCCGCTACGGATCAGCTCATCCCGCAGAGACATATAGTTCTCGATGATCCCGTTGTGCACGACGGCGAAACGTCCGTCATTGCTCAGATGAGGATGTGCGTTCTCCTCGGTCGGTGCCCCATGGGTCGCCCAGCGTGTGTGGCCGATCCCGGTCGTTCCGGGCAGGGCCTCACCATCCTTCGTCTTCTCGCACAGGTTTGCGATCCGGCCTTTCACCTTGCATATGGCGATTGAACGGCCTTCCATGACCGCGATGCCCGCTGAGTCGTACCCCCTGTACTCCAGTTTCTTCAGGCCGTCCAGAAGGACCGGTGCAGCTTCCTGCGTCCCGGTATAGCCGACGATTCCGCACATGATTTGCCTCCGTTGTCGTTCTTTTCCGTTCTATTTCCCGCTCGCCCCGTAGTTGGACAGGACACGAGCCGAGGGATCGTCCACGTCGCAGCCTTCCCAGGAACGGTTCGGCATCCAGAAGTCGACGATCATATCCGACTGTCCGGGATAGTATTTCTCAAAGATCTCCCGGTACAGCAGAGATTCTTTCGTAAAGGGGCGTGCGTGAACGTAACGCATCCTCTTCTCTTCGAATTCCGCATTCGTGTAGCATGTTTCCGCATAGGCTTTGAGGTCGTCCACCATGGAATGACCGACCGCGTCCGAGAACGCCGCCTTCTCCCGCCAGAGGATGGAATCCGGCAGCAGACCAAGGCCTTCGAAAGCATGGCGGAGCAGATACTTGCCCTTGCCGTAGCGGTTCACTTTCATCCCCGGATCCAGCTCCATGACATAACGGACAAAAGCCAGATCCCCGAAAGGAACCCTGGCCTCCAGGGAGTTGACGGAGATGCAGCGGTCCGCGCGCAGCACATCGTACATGTGCAGTTCCCGGATCCGCTTCTCAGCTTCTTCCTGGAAGGCTGCCGGAGAAGGCGCGAAGTCCGTGTATTTGTACCCGAACAGTTCGTCGGAGATCTCTCCGGTCAGAAGGACGCGGACGTCGGTTGTCTCATGGATCGCTTTGCAGACGAGATACATGCCGATGCTGGCCCTGATCGTCGTGATGTCATAGGTCCCCAGAAGGTGGATGACCTCCTCCAGCGAGGCGATGACGTCGTCCGGCGTCATGAAGACTTCCGTGTGAAGGCTGCCGATATGCGCAGCGACTTCCCGCGCGTATTTCAGGTCAATCGCATCCTCCCGCATCCCGATGGCGAACGTCCGGATCGGCTCACGGCTCTCCCGTGCGGCAATCGCGCAGACAAGGGAAGAATCCAGACCGCCCGAAAGCAGGAAACCGACCTTGGCGTCGGACACCAGGCGCTTTTTCACGCCTTCCGTCAGAAGTTTCCGGATCTCGGAACAGGCGGTCTCCAGTCCCTCCCGGCGCACGGTCTCCGGGCTGGAGGGATCGCTGTATCGAACGAATCTTCCGTCCTTGTAATAATGTCCGGGCGGAAAAGGCATGATCCGGTCCGTCAGTCCGACCAGGTTCTTTGCCTCGCTCGCGAACAGGACCGTACCGTCCGCACGGTACCCATAGTACAGGGGACGGATCCCGATCGGGTCGCGGGCGGCGATGTATTCTCCCGTTTCACCATCGTAAAGGATGCAGGCGAATTCCGCGTCCAGTTTCGCGAACATTTCCGTTCCGTACTCGAAATAAAGAGGCAGAAGGATCTCGCAGTCGCTGTCCGACCGGAAAACGTATCCCTTGTTCCTGAGATTCTCCCGTTCCTTCTCGAATCCGTACAGTTCCCCGTTGCACACGGCGAAACTCCCGTCCAGTTCGAAAGGCTGCATGCCGGACGGTGTCAGGCCCATGATCGACAGTCGGTGGAAGCCAAGGAGCCCCTTTCCCGTATCGACGATCCTGCTGCAGTCCGGCCCTCTCGAGACCGTACGGGAGAATCCCTCTTTGAAAACGTCAATATCCGCCGTGCTTCCGCACCAGCCCATGATGGAACACATCTGCGTAACCTCCTGTATTCAGTCAGCAATCTATAGGGCAAGTGCTGCGCTCGCGGTGCCACCTATATTTTTTCTTCTTGATCCGGGCCTCGGACAAGGCCCTGCCGGCTGACGCGCGGCTCTGCGTCTCACCTACTCGGATCTGCCTTTCGGATCGCGGCTCGAAAAGGGTTCTTCGCGCGGACCCGCTGCGGGGCTTCCACCATCCCCCGTTCTCTGGAAGCGGGCTGTCCGCGCTACTTTTCTTTTCTCTGACGCCTTTGGTCTGTTTATCTGTTACTCGACGTCCTGGAGAGCAGCGTAGCCCTCCTCGCCCGTACGGACCTTGACGACGTTTTCCACGTCATACACGAAGATCTTTCCGTCTCCGATATGACCCGTATACAGGACTTTCTTTGCCGTTTCGATCACATCCCTGACGGGAATGGCAGACACGACGATGTCCACCTGCACCTTCGGCCTGAGATCTGTCTCCACAGCGACGCCGCGGTAGAACTCTGTATGCCCGTTCTGCATGCCGTAGCCCATGACGTGAGACACGGTCATGCCCGTGATGCCCAGTTTCGCCATGGCGTCCTTCAAAGCATAGAGGCGTTCTTCCTTGAAAATGATCTCGACTTTGGTGAACTTGTGCCCGTCGGAAGGGAAGGCCGGCTCTCTCTTTACGGGGACGGCTTCTGCCGGCGGAACGGTTCCTGTCACAGCCACAACGGGCTCCCCGGTACCGAATTCAGCGTACTTGTCGACAGCGGGCATGAAGTCCGCATAGGCGCTGGGCAGTCCGTGTTCGCTGACGTCCAGGCCGCTCAGTTCGTCTTCCGCATCCGCCCGCAGGAAGTTCAGCTTCTTCAGGAGGAGGAAGAACGAAAGCATGGTCACACAAGCCCAGACGGCTACGGCTGCGAAGCCGAGGAGCTGGATCCCGAGCTGTGTGAAATCCCCGGTATAAAACAGTCCGCGCAGGCCTGCAGGAGCTGCAGGATTCGCGAAGAGCCCGACGGCGACCGTACCCCAGACACCGTTCGCGCAGTGGACTCCCACGGCTCCGACGGGGTCGTCGACATGGAACTTCAGGTCGAGCATTTCCACGACGACTACGACGAGGACGCCCGCTACGAGTCCGACTGCCGCGGCCCCCACGGCGTCGAAAGCGTCGCATCCCGCGGTCACGGCGACCAGGCCGGCCAATGCAGCGTTGAGGCACATGGAAACGTCCGGTTTCCCGTTCTTGATCCAGGTATAGACAAGCGTCGTGCAGGTGGCGACGGAAGGCGCGATCGTCGTCGTGAGGAAGATCGCCGAGAGTTCGGACGGCGTCGTAGCAGCGGCACCGTTGAAACCGTACCAGCCGAGCCACAGAATGAACACGCCCAAAGCGCCCAGGGGGATCGAATGTCCGGGGATCGCGTTGACTTTCGTAACTTTTCCGCTGCGGTCGGTCACATATTTCCCGATTCGGGGACCCAGTACGACCGCACCGATCAGAGCGGCGATGCCGCCCACCATGTGGATGGCGCAGGATCCGGCGTAGTCATGGAATCCGAGCTGACTCAGCCAGCCTCCGCCCCAGATCCAATGCGCTTCGATGGGATAGATGACGAGGCTGATGACGGCTGAATAGACGCAGTAAGCAGAGAATTTCGTGCGTTCGGCCATGGCGCCCGACACGATCGTTGCGGTCGTAGCGCAGAACACGAGGTTGAACACGAAATAACTCGCATCCGTAAAGCCTTCCGCCGGAGACTGTATGAATTCTCCGAAGCGGGTGAAAAGCTGCAGGTTCGGGACTCCGATAAGCCCGAAGAACGTATCTTCACCCATCATGAGGGTGTAGCCCAGGAGGGAGAAGACCACGGTCCCGATGCAGAAGTCCATGAGGTTCTTCATGATGATGTTGCCCGCGTTCTTGGCCCGGGTGAAGCCGGTCTCGACCATGGCGAAACCGGCCTGCATCCAGAAAACCAGAGCGGCACCGATTAGAAACCAGAATTCAACAGACATATGGGCCTCCTTACCTGACGCTGAAGAGGATGTCCCCGTAAGTCGGGAAGGGCCAGTAGCTCTTCGCCGTCAGAAGCTCGGCTTCGTCGCAGGGGATCCTCAGTTCCGTCATCCCGGGAAGCACGGTATCCCTGATGAGAGCGGACTCGTACACGATATCCTCGGTCATGCCGCATCCCAGGAGGGCCTTCTCCAGATCATTGCTCTTCTCGACGATCTTGTCGGTCAGGGCCGAGAGGCGGGCGATCAGTTCGGACTCATAGGAGCAGGCGAGGCCCGGGAACGCCGCCTTCTTCGCAGCCATCTGGGCCGCCAGATCCGCCGTGAAGCGGGTGATCGCCGGCGCGATGCGCTTGTGGACCATGTTGATCATGGTATTCGCTTCGATCACGACGCTCTTGCAGTAGTTCTCCAGCATGATGTCACGTCTGGATCTCAGTTCGTCTTCCGTGAACACGCCCAGGGACGTGAGCATGCGGACGTTCTTGGGATCCATGAGATGCGGCATGCAGTCGGCCGTTGTCCTGTAGTTCAGGAGCCCGCGTTCCTGCGTGGCTTCCCGGATCCACGCCTCGTCATAACCGTTCCCGTTGAAGATGATCCGTCTGTGTTCCCGGATCGTTTCCTTGATCATCTCATGCAGGGCCGTCTCGAAATCTTCCGCCTGTTCCAGCCTGTCCGCATAGATCCTCAGGCTCTCGGCGACCGCGCTGTTGAGCATGATGTTGGCGCATGCGATGCTGTTGGAGGAGCCCAGCATGCGGAACTCGAACTTGTTGCCCGTGAAGGCAAAAGGAGACGTACGGTTGCGGTCCGTCGTATCACGGTTGAACTTGGGCAGGACGTCGACACCGAGCTTCATCTGCATGCGCTCGGCTCCCTCGTAGGGCGTATCCGTCTCGATCGCCCGCAGAACGGCATCGAGCTCATCTCCCAGGAAGATGGAGATAACGGCGGGAGGCGCTTCGTTGGCACCCAGTCTGTGGTCGTTGCCCGCGGTCGCGACAGAGATGCGCAGCAGATCCTGATAATCGTCCACGGCCTTGATGACCGCGCAGAGGAAGAGCAGGAACTGGGCGTTCTCGTACGGCGTATCCCCGGGAGACAGCAGATTGACGCCGCTGTCGGTCGCGATCGACCAGTTGTTGTGCTTGCCGGAACCGTTCACGCCTGCAAAGGGCTTTTCGTGCAGCAGGCAGACGAGTCCGTGCCTCGCGGCGACTTTCTGCATGATCTCCATCGTCAGCTGGTTGTGATCCGTCGCGATATTGGTCGTGGTATAGATAGGCGCCAGCTCGTGCTGAGCGGGGGCTACCTCGTTGTGTTCGGTCTTGGCGAGGATCCCGAGCTTCCAGAGTTCATCGTTCAGATCCTCCATGAAGGCAGCGACGCCGGGCTTGATCACGCCGAAGTAATGATCGTCCAGTTCCTGCCCCTTGGGCGGTTTGGCCCCGAAGAGCGTGCGCCCGGTGAAGCGCAGATCAGGCCTCTGGTCATACATCTCTTTCGTGATGAGGAAATACTCCTGCTCGGGTCCCACGGAGGAAACGACGCGTTTGGCGCTGTCGTTGCCGAACAGGCGCAGGATCCGCAGAGCCTGACGGCTCAGGACTTCCATGGATCGGAGCAGAGGCGTCTTCTTGTCCAGCGCATGACCTCCGTAGGAACAGAAGGCCGTCGGGATGCAAAGCGTCTTCCCCTTGATGAACGCGTAGGACGTGGGATCCCATGCGGTATAGCCGCGGGCCTCGAAGGTCGCGCGCAGACCGCCGGACGGGAAGGAAGAAGCATCCGGCTCGCCTTTGATCAGTTCTTTGCCGGAGAATTCCATGATGACGCTTCCGTCGGGAGCCGGCGCGATGAAGCTGTCGTGCTTTTCGGCCGTGATCCCGGTCAGCGGCTGGAACCAGTGGGTGAAATGGGTCGCGCCTTTGGCGACCGCCCAGTCCTTCATGGCCTCCGCAACGGCATTGGCCACGGTGATGTCGAGTTCTTTCCCCTCGTCGATTGTTTTTCTCAGGGATGCATACACGTCGGCGGACAGTGTGGCCCGCATGACACGGTCATCGAAGACCTGGCTTCCGAAATAGTCCGATACAGTACTCATTTGGGTTCTCCTTGAAAAAAATAATTAAAGGCAAAGACAGCTTTCGTACGATACAAAAGACGCCTTTGCCTTTTTATTCATCCTGCGGCCCATTCTCCCGGAAAAGGAGAAAGGGCGTCCCCGAGTCCGAAACTCGAAGACGCCCTTGCCTTCACGAACGGGATTATACTTCATGGTTTTGCTGCTGTCAACCCCCTTTTTTTGCAATTTTGAAACTGCATCCTGCATATTCTTGCTTTGTCAGACCTGAAATCTGTAATTTTGCTTGACAGGTTGCAGGAACGGCATTATAATCGCTGCAGATGAGCAAAGGCGTTCATTCCATGCGGCTGCACCGCGCGGAAATGAGCGCCTTTTTTGATTTTCCCCGAAAGGAAAGGATCCCATGATGAGAGAAGGTCTGATCCGCATCCCCTCCGGATGTGCGATCGCAGCTGTCATATCCCGGAGCGGAGAAAGGATGTCCGGAGACCTGATCGTGAAGGCCATGCGGCCCATGCACGACAGGAGCAACGGACTGGGCGGCGGCTTCGCAGGCTACGGTATCTATCCGGAATATAAAGATTATTACGCCCTGCATCTGTTCTTCGACAGCCGCACCGTACGCAAAGAATGCGAGGCATTCCTGAAGGAATACTTCGAGATCGTCGGATCCGAGGTGATCCCTACGAGGAAGATACCCGAGATCACGGACGAGCCGATCATATGGAGGTATTTCGTGGCACCCCTTCAGTCCATGCTCGCAAGCTTGCAGCTGGATGAAAAGGAACTGGTTGCCCGCACCGTCATGCGGATCAACACCTCGATGGACGGCGCCTATGTGTTCTCCAGCGGAAAGAACATGGGGACTTTCAAAGCGGTGGGCTTCCCCGAAGATGTCGGCGTTTTCTACCGTCTTGAGGAATATGCGGGCTATTCCTGGACAGCGCACGGCCGTTATCCCACGAATACTCCGGGATGGTGGGGCGGCGCCCATCCCTTCACGCTGCTCGATTATTCCGTCGTTCACAACGGTGAGATATCCTCTTACGACGCCAACCGCCGTTTCATCGAGATGTTCGGATACAAGTGCACGCTGCAGACGGACACGGAAGTCATCACCTACATTCTGGACTATCTCGTACGTGTTCAGGGCCTGACCCTGACGGAGGCTGCGAACGTCATCGCGGCTCCGTTCTGGAGTACGATCAATGCGGAAAAGGATGAAGAAGCCAGAAAACGCCATGCCTATCTGCGCACCGTCTTCCCCAGTCTGCTCGTGACCGGCCCCTTCTCGATCGTCCTCGGCTTCACAGGCGGGATCATGGCCCTCAACGACCGTCTCAAGCTCCGTTCCATGGTCGTGGGAGAAAAAGGCGACCGAGTCTACATCGCGAGCGAAGAAGCATCCATCCGCACGATGGCTCCGGACGCAGAGAACGTCTGGGCTCCCGCCGGTGGCGAGCCCGTGATCATAAGGGTCGAGGAAGGAAGGTACTGATGGGCATCGATTTCATGTATCCTGAGTTTGAAGTGGTCCGGAACGAGGACCGCTGCATTGCATGCCGCGTATGCGAGCGGCAGTGCTCAAACGAAGTCCATTTCTTCAGCCCCGAACGTGGCCGCATGATGAGCGATGAGACAAAATGCGTCAACTGCCAGCGCTGTGTGTCCCTGTGTCCCACGAGGGCTCTGAAGATCGTCCGCAGCGACTGCGTCCTGCGCGAGAACGCAAACTGGCGCAACGAGACGATTCGTGAAGTCTACAAACAGGCAGGATCCGGCGGCGTTCTCCTGTCTTCCATGGGAAACCCCAATCCCCTGCCCGTCTATTGGGACAGGATCCTCATCAATGCGTCCCAGGTCACGAATCCCCCGATCGATCCGCTGAGGGAACCCATGGAAACTCACGTGACACTGGGAAAGAAGCCGGACAGGATCCGCAGGGACGCGGACGGGAAGATCGTTCCCGATCTGCCACCGCAGATCAGTCTGTCGATGCCCGTCATGTTCTCCGCCATGAGCTATGGTTCCATTTCCTACAATGCGCACGCGTCTCTGGCCCGGGCCGCGACGAAACTGGGCATCGTATACAATACGGGCGAGGGCGGACTTCACGAAGACTTCTACCGTTACGGTCCGAACACCGTCGTGCAGGTCGCGAGCGGCCGCTTTGGCGTGCACGAGGACTATCTTCAGGCAGGAGCCGCGATCGAGATCAAGATGGGCCAGGGAGCCAAACCGGGCATCGGAGGCCACCTGCCCGGTGCGAAGATCGTGGGTGACGTTTCCAGAACAAGGATGATCCCCGAAGGTTCGGACGCCATCTCCCCCGCTCCTCATCATGACATCTATTCGATCGAGGACCTGCGCCAGCTCGTCTATTCCCTCAAGGAAGCGACGCAGTACGAAAAGCCCGTCATCGTCAAAGTCGCCGCGGTACACAACATCGCGGCCATCGCGAGCGGTATCGCGAGAAGCGGAGCCGACATCATCGCGATCGACGGATTCAGAGGCGGCACAGGTGCAGCGCCTACCCGCATCCGGGACAACGTGGGCATCCCCATCGAACTGGCCCTGGCCGCCGTCGACCAGCGTCTCCGGGATGAGGGCATTCGCAACAGCGTGTCCCTTGTAGCCGGCGGTTCCATCCGCAGCGCGGCAGACGTTGTCAAAGCAGTGGCGCTCGGTGCAGACGCCTGTTACATCGCCACTGCAGCCCTTCTGGCCCTGGGCTGCCATCTGTGCAGGACATGTCAGACCGGAAAATGCAACTGGGGCATTGCAACCCAGAGGCCCGATCTCGTCAGGAGACTCAATCCGGACATCGGAGAAGAGCGTCTCGTGAACCTGATGACCGCCTGGCGGCATGAGATCATGGAGCTCATGGGCGGGATGGGCATCAACTCCATCGAAGCACTCAGAGGGAATCGTCTCATGCTGCGCGGCGTGGGTCTCAACGAAAAGGAACTGGAGATCCTCGGGATCTCCCATGCGGGGGAATGAGCCGATGAAACGTGTCTATGTGAACGAAGAGTGGTGCCTTGCCTGTCATCTTTGCGAATACAACTGCGCCTTCGCCAATTCCGGGGTGAGCGATATGGTCCTGGCCCTCAAAGGCAAATCCATCTATCCCCGCATCCACGTAGAAGGAGATGAAAGGATCTCCTATGCCGTATCCTGCAGGCACTGCACGGACCCTGTATGCGTCAGGAGCTGCATCGCCGGTGCGATCTCCAAAGACGGCGGTGTCGTCCGGATCGACAGGGAGCGCTGCGTAGGGTGTCTTACCTGCGTCCTGGTATGCCCTTACGGTGCGCTGGCTCCCGGCGAGGACGGCGTCATGCAGAAATGCGAGCTGTGCCTGAAGAACGCCTGCGGAGAACCTGCATGCGTCAAGGGATGTCCCAACCGAGCGATCGTCTATGAGGAACGGGAGGAAGCGCTGTGAAGAATTATGTCATCGTCGGCAACGGCATCGCGGCCGCAGGCTGCATCGAAGGGATCCGTTCCCTGGACCGGGAATCTCCGATCACCGTCGTGTCCGAAGAAAAAAGAGACGTTTACTGCCGTCCTCTCATCTCCTATTATCTGGAAGGAAAGACCGATCTGACGCGCATGCGCTACCGCAGCGAATCCTTTTACAGAGACATGGGCTGCCGTGTGCTGTACGGACGCACAGCCGTATCGGCGGAACCGGAAAAATCCCGGATCGTCCTGGGCGACGGGACGGTACTTCCTTATTCGGATCTGTGCGTCGCCACAGGATCCACCCCTTTCGTTCCTCCGTTTGAAGGTCTGGAAACAGTCGGCAACGTCTTCTCCTTCATGACGCTGGACGACGCGCTCGCACTGGAAGAGGCACTTTTCCCGGACAGCCGTGTCCTGATCGTCGGTGCCGGTCTAATCGGTCTGAAGTGCGCGGAAGGGATCCTGGAAAGAGTGAAAAGCGTCACGGTCTGTGACCTCGCGGACCGGATCCTGTCCAGCATCCTCGATTCCGAATGTGCGGCGCTCATGCAGAAGCATCTGGAAGCCCACGGAATCCGTTTCCTCCTGAACGACTCCGCAGTCCGATTCGCAGGCGACACCGCCTGGATGAAAAGCGGCGCCGAAGAGAAATTCGATATCCTCGTGCTCGCAGTAGGTGTCCGGCCGAACGTCTCGATCGTCAGGGACGCCGGCGGTGAAATCGGACGCGGCATCCGGGTCGATACGGAAATGCACACGTCCATCCCCCACGTCTTTGCTGCCGGCGACTGTACGGAAAGCTTCGACGCTTCATCCGGACAGAACAGGGTGATGGCCATCCTCCCCAACGCCTATATGCAGGGACATGCTGCCGGCGTAAACATGGCCGGCGGATCCGAACGCCTCGACAGCATGATACCCATGAACTCCATCGGATTCTTCGGACTGCACGCCATGACTGCCGGGAGCTACGAAGGAGAAACCGAAGAAGAGAAAACCGACGGTTCCATTCACAGGCTGTTCGTAAAGGACGGATACCTGAAGGGCTTCATCCTTATCGGATGCAGCGACCGTGCAGGCATTTACACTTCCCTCATCCGCGACAGGATCCCTCTCGAGTCCCTGGACTTCGAAATGCTGAAAAAAGCCGCAACGACCGCAGCATTTCCCGCGGACATACGTAGAAAAAAGTTTGGAGGCATTGTATAATATGGTATCCGACAGGATTTACATCAACGCGGAAGATATGGATCACCGATCCCTGAACAAGGCGATACGGGCCTCAACCGGTCCCTGCACCGTGGAAGGCTGCTGCGGACAACGTTTTCTCGCTTCCGGAATGTCCGGCAGGGACATCATCTTCAGGGGCATCCCGGGCAATGCGCTGGGAGCCTATCTGAACGGCGGCACGCTAACTGTCGAAGGCAATGCGCAGGATGCGGTCGGCGACACGATGAACGACGGTACGATCGTCATTCGAGGAAACATCGGTGACGCCGCAGGATATGCCATGCGAGGCGGGAAGATCTATGTCCGCGGAAGTGCGGGCTACCGCGCCGGGATCCACATGAAGGCCTACAGGGACAAGGTGCCCCTCATGGTGATCGGCGGAAAAGCGGGGAGCTTCCTCGGCGAATACCAGGCCGGCGGACTGATCGTCGTTCTCAATCTTGACCGGCCGGATGAGAAGTGCGTAGGCTATTTCCCCTGCACAGGGATGCACGGAGGCAGAATGTTCCTGCGCTCCGACTGCAGAGACGTGGTCTTCCCCCCGCAGGTCACGGCACGCCCGGCCCGGGAGGATGAACTGCAGGAACTCCGTTCCATGCTTGAAGAATACTGTACGCTGTTCGACCTGGATTCCGATACCGTCCTGTCGTCTCCCTTCACCGTCGTGACGCCCGACAGCAGCAATCCGTACAGACAGATGTACGTACCCAATTAGGAGGATCAGAATATGAAGTATTCCAGGGATGATGTCATCCAGTACGCACAGGAAGAAGACGTGAAGTTCATCCGTCTTGCCTTCTGCGACGTATTCGGGACACAGAAGAACGTCGCGATCATGCCGGACGAACTGCCCAGAGCCTTTGAGCACGGCATCGCGTTCGACGCTTCCGCGATCGCGGGATTCGGTGACGAAATGCACAGCGATCTTCTCCTTCATCCCGAAGCGGATACTCTGGTGCCCCTGCCTTGGCGTCCTGAGCACGGACGCGTGGTCCAGATGCTGTCGGAGATCACCCATCCGGACGGAACGCCTTTTGCCTGCGACACGCGCAGTCTGCTGAAAAAGGCGGTCATGGACGCAGAGAAGAAAGGCATCCGGTTCACTTTCGGAACGGAACAGGAATTCTATCTTTTTCTTCTGGATGAGAACGGCAAACCGACCCGCATCCCCTGCGATGATGCCGGTTATATGGACATCGCACCCGAGGACCATTGTGAGAACGTGCGGCGCGAAGTCTGTCTGACCCTGGAGCAGATGGGCATCTATCCCGAAAGCTCACACCACGAAGAGGGCCCCGGTCAGAACGAGATCGATTTCCGCTACGCGGACGCTCTGGTTGCAGCCGATGACGCCATGACTTTCCAGCGCGTCGTTAAAACGGTCGCATACAGGAACGGGCTCGCCGCTGATTTCACTCCCAAGCCGCTGGGTGACGCTCCCGGAAACGGTTTCCATATCAACATGTCCCTTCGTCCTTTCGGAGACGGAGCTGTTTTCTCCCATATGATCGCGGGCATCCTTCGCCATGCCTCTGCCATGACCGCATTCCTGAATCCCCTGGATGATTCCTACAGACGGCTGGGAAGCCATAAGGCTCCCCGCTGGGTCTCCTGGTCCGCCGAGAACCGTTCACAGCTCGTGCGGATCCCGGCTGCATCCGGAGAATACCGCCGTGCCGAACTCAGATCCCCGGATCCGTCCGCAAATCCCTATCTGGCTTTTGCGCTTATGATCTATGCGGGTCTGGACGGGATCACAAACCGCATCCCCCTATGCGAACCATCCGACATCAACCTGTATGCAGCCGGCGAAGCCGTCCTGGCACGTTTCGAAAAGCTTCCGGCAACCCTTCAGGAGGCGCGTGCTGCGGCAGCCTCCAGCGAATTCATCCGTTCTCACATTCCTTCCGAGATACTGGATATTTACTGCGGACGGTAAAACCTGCAGAGAAGGATCCTTATGAGCCTGAAAGAGCGAATCTACAGCGTACTCATCGTCTCCGCTGCGGAAAAACTGAATAGCGCTCTCTCATCTCTTTTGGGAGGCCCCCGCTTCCAGCCTGTGAAAACCGTTTCCGGCATAGGAGCGGCAGAGAGGGCATGGAACGAACGAAGCTATGACTTCGTCATCGTCAACTCTCCTCTGCCTGATGACGCGGGCATCCGCTTCGCCATCGACACCGCCGGGGCGGAAGGAGCTGTCGTGCTGCTCCTCGTACGCACGGAAGTCCATGATGAGGTCCGGGAAAGAGTCACGCCCCACGGAGTGTTCACGCTTGCAAAGCCGCTGTCCCTTCCCCTGGTCTCTCTCGCTCTGGACTGGATGGAGAGCGCAAGGGAAAGCATGCGCAAATCCCAGAAGAAAACTCTTTCCTTTGAGGAAAAAATGGAAGAGATCCGGGTCGTCAACCGGGCGAAGTGGCTCCTCATCTCCGAACTGAAGATGGACGAGCCTCAGGCTCACCGCTACATCGAGAAAACAGCGATGGACCGCTGCATCTCACGAAAGGAAGTCGCTGAAGAGGTCATAAGGATATACAGCTGAAAACGCGCTTATCCGGTACTCTTTAATCAATCCCACAGAAAAAGCAGCCCGAAACGGGCTGTTTTCTTTCACCCGTGTCCACATTGTGTTTTCCGCGGCAGGAAGATATGGCAAATACGAAACAGATGTGGTATTGTATGTCGTGAAAACAGTTTTTGAGAGAGCTGCGGCTCGATAAGGAAAGAAGGATTCTATGGCACGCATGGATTCGGACATGACCACAGGGAACATTTGGCTGCATATGATACGTTTCTCGGTCCCGACGGCGCTCGGACTGCTGTTCCAGCAGCTGTACAACACCGTGGACACCCTGGTCGTCGGCCAGTTCGTCGGAAAACAGGCTCAGGCCGCCGTAGGATCCACGGGCCCCATCATCAACACGATCGTGGGCTTCTGCGCGGGTCTTGCCGTCGGTTCATCCGTCGTGATCTCCCAGCGCTACGGCGCGCATGACGACGAAGGGCTCAGCAAAGCGGTGCATACGACCGTCGCGCTCACGTTCATCCTGAGTCTCATCGCGACCGGCATCGGACAGCTCATCATCATGCCCATGCTGCGCTTCATGAAGACGCCGGACGACGTGATCGGAGATTCGGCGCGGTATCTTTCCATCTATTTCGCAGGGGTCACGGGGATCCTGTTCTACAATCTGGGCAGCGGCATCCTCCGCGCGGTGGGCGATTCGAAACGTCCTCTCTTCTTCCTCATCGCTTCGGCCCTTCTCAACACGGGTCTGGACCTTCTGTTCGTTCTCGGCTTCGGCATGCAGGTGGAAGGAGTCGCCCTGGCAACCGTCCTCGCGCAGGTCGTGTCCGCCGTGCTCATCCTCATCACCCTGACCCTGGAGAAAGGCAACTACGGCATCCGGTGGCGCAGGCTCCGCATCGACCGGGATTCACTGCGCCAGATCCTGCGTCTGGGACTCCCCAGCAGCGTACAGTCCGCCATCACATCGTTCTCCAACGTTTTCGTGCAGTCCTATATCAACCAGTTCGGATCCGCCTGCATGGCCGGGTACGGCGTATACGGCAAGATCGACGCCTTCGCCCTCATCCCCGTACAGAGCATCTCCATGTCCTCGACCACTTTCGTCAGTCAGAACTGGGGCGGCAGAAAACTCTCGCGCGCCCGGGAGGGCGTGCGTAACTCGATTCTCATGAGCCTCATCGCGACGGCCGCGCTGGGTTTCCTGGTCTTCGCGCTGGCCGAACCGCTCATGAAGATCTTCTCCCCCGAACCGGACGTCATCGAATACGGCGTCCGCTTCATCCGCATCATCACGCCTTTCTACATCGCCATCTGCTTCAACCAGATCTATGCCGGTGCCCTGAGAGGCATCGGGGACGCGACCATGCCCACGGTCATCATGCTGATCTCCTTCGTGGGCTTCCGTCAGGTCTATCTGGCCGTATCCAAGCTTCTGGGCGCCGGTTTCGTCGCGGTGGCCCTCGCCTACCCCGTCGGATGGATCCTGTGCTCCACCCTGCTGATCATCCGCTATTCCAGATCTGCGATCGTGCGGGCAGACGGCGGCAGATAACGTTCACGCCGATCAAGAAAAGCCGGAACGGCCACGAGACCGTTCCGGCTGTTTTTATGAGGTCAGGCCCCCAACGGGGCCCTGATCACGGGATGAGTATGCACCCCGCTGCGGACTGGACCGCTTCCACCGCCTTGGATACCGCTTCCGGATCCATGGATACGATGAACTTGGCCAGGATGGAGAGCATGAGGCTCGCCAGAAGCAGGATGATCGCACCGCCCAGACGGGAGGAGATCTGCGCGAAAGGCATGAGTTCCATCCGGTTCGCGGCAGAGAGCACAGCCACGTCTCCCGTGCCGCCCATGTTGGACATGCACAGACCCGCGGTGATGCCGGACTCGAACGGATAGAAACCGACGAGTTTTCCGATGAGAGCCGCGCCTGTGAACGCGCCGATGCAGGTCGCCATGCAGAGAAGGAGATACGTCAGGCTGAAGCTCCGGATGACGGTCCCGATCTCCAGATAGCACACGCCAATGCCCAAAAGCAGCACGTTGGTAAGGTTCTTCATGATGAACTGGAACCACTGATAGCAGGCGATCTCGATCCTCTCGGGGATGATGTTCGTGATCTTGCAGATCGCGACGGTGATGATCATCCAGGCGTAGGCGTGGATCGTGATGCCCGTATTCAAAGCGTTCCATGCACCCTGCAGGATATAGCCGAAGGCGAAGAACCCACCGGACACGAGCAGGCCGATTCCCAGATTCGGGAGGCTGATCGCATCGCGTTTGGCCTGGATCTCGGGGCTGATCTCCAGTTCCTTGGGGTCTATGCTCCCCGCCTGCATGAGCGCACCCTGGCCGTTCCACTTCTTGCTGGAGATGATCTTGACGAGTACGCCCGCGAGGACGATCGAGATGGCGTTGCCGATGGCAACAGCCGGCGTCATGACGGACAGGGCTTCCGCGGCGCTCATGGAGCCGCTGCTTTCAAAGATCTTGGACAGGGGGGATGCGCCGGCGCCCATGCCGCCGCCCATAATGGGCAGAGCGATCAGGAGCAGCGCGTTCATGATGGGATAGCCCATGATGGCCGCGACGCCGATGCAGAGGCCGAAAGCCAGGATCAGGCCGCCGAAGATGGCCGGGAAATAACGGGCGGCCGCCTTGATCAGGAGCTTGCGGTTCATGCCCAGGATGGAGCCCGTGATCAGTGCGGCGATGTACCAGTCGAGAAAGCCGCCGGTCGTCTTGAAGAACGTGCCGATGTTCCCCACAAGGTCGAGGTTGCCGAAGGGGAGCTGCATGTTGTAGACAGTGTTTCCGTCGACGGTCGACGCGGCGGGGATCAGATTGAAATAGACGAGAAGTGCGGAACCGAAGATCACGACGATCGCGCCGCCTCCCAGATAATCCTTCACGATGGGGGTATGATCGCCGATCCAGGCAAGGATGTCACCCACGACGATCATGAACACGAAGCAGCCGGCCATGCCTTTGGGCAGGACGCCGAGGTATGTCGCCGCAAGGACGACGACTGTGATAATCAGGAAAATCGGCCAGGGAAGATGAAAGAAGGTCAAGGGTTTTCTGGCCTGTGTCTTCTCAGTGCTCATACTAGGATCCTCTTTTCTTGATCGTTAAGACATTCGGACAGGGTTGTTGCCGTCAGAGACGCGCTACACCGCTTTCCCGCGCCGCCGCAGCCACGGCCGCAGCCACGGCAGGACCTACGCGCTTGTCGAACGCAAGGGGCAGGATGTATTCGGCGTTCAGTTCCTCTTCGCTCACGAGATCCGCCAGGGCATGGGAAGCCGCCTGCTTCATCGCCTCGTTGATGTCTCTCGCACGCACGTCCAGAGCGCCCCGGAACAGGCCTGGGAACGCGAGCACGTTGTTGATCTGGTTGGGATGGTCGCTCCGTCCGGTGCCGACCACGGCGGCTCCGGCAGCAAGGGCCTCATCCGGCTCGATCTCGGGCACGGGGTTCGCCATGGGGAACACGATGGCGCCTTCGTTCATGGAGCGGATCATATCCTGGCTCACGATGTGAGGCGCGCTGACCCCGATGAAGACGTCGGCGCCCTTCATGGCGTCCGCTAGTTTACCGCTGAACTTTTCGGGGTTCGTGAGGGCCGCCATCTCCGCCTGCGCCGAATTCATCTCGGCGCCTTCGCACAGGATGCCGCAGCGGTCCACCATCTTGAGATGCTTCACGCCCAGGTTCATGAGATGCCTGCCGATCGCGATGCCCGCGGAACCCGCGCCGTTGATCACGACCCTGGCTTCTCCGATGGACTTGCCGACGACGCGGAGCGCGTTCAGCATGGCCGCTCCGACGACGATGGCCGTGCCGTGCTGGTCGTCATGGAACACGGGGATGTCGCAGATCTCCTTCAGTTTCCTCTCGATCTCGAAGCAGCGGGGCGCGGCGATGTCCTCCAGGTTGATGCCGCCGAAGCTGCCGGAAATGAGATAGATCGTCCGCACGATCTCGTCCACGTCCTTGCTCCGGATGCAGATGGGGAACGCGTCCACGTCGCCGAATGCCTTGAAAAGAGCGCACTTGCCCTCCATGACGGGCATGCCGGCTTCGGGTCCGATGTCTCCGAGTCCCAGGACGGCCGTACCGTCCGTGATCACGGCGACGAGGTTGTGTCTGCGGGTCAGAGAGAAGGAAAGATCATAGTCCTTCTGGATCTCCAGACAGGGCTGAGCCACGCCGGGCGTATAGGCGAGGGACAGATCCTCCTTGTTGCGGACAGGGACGCGGGAAACGATCTCGATCTTTCCCTGCCATTCTCCATGCAGACGAAGGGATTCCTCCGCATAGTTCATATAGGCCACCTCCTTGTAAAGTTTGCCATATCTGTCTTCATTATATATTAGGACAGTGTGCAAATCAACCAAAATCGTTATAGATTCGCTTGTATCGTTTGCCATGCATACTATAAGCCAAAAAGGAAGCCGTCCCCTCCCGGGAACGGCTTCCCACCGTCTACCTTATGAATCCGAGTTCCCGTGCTTTGCGCATGTACTTCGGGATATCGGCGAGCGAAAGCTTCACGCCGTATTTCCCGGCGAATGCGAGAAGATCTCCCGGGGACAGCTTCCCGTCCGCCGTGAGTGCTTCGACTTCCTTACGGAACGCTTCATCCGTCCGGTACCTTTCGACCAGTTCTTCTACGGTCGCCATTGGTCACCCCTCCTCTCGCTTGCATCCATCCGGCATCACTGAATACCGTGATGACCGGTACCCGCAGCCGTTCATGCTTCTTCCCCTCTCCCGCAATCGATCCGATACTGCAGGATCGTCCGGTCCGGATGCTCCGGATCAGGCACTGTCCGCCAGAAGACGCCGCCGCAGTGCTCCATGACGCGCGCAGACGCAGGATTATCCTCATAACAGCCGAGGACTGCCCGGCGGATGCCTCTCTTTCCGGCCTCTTCCAGCGTCAGACGCAGGATTTCCGTCGCGCAGCCCCGATTCCGGAGAGAAGGTCGGACACCGTACCCGATGTGCCCCCAGGACGCGAGCGTCTCTGCAAAAAGCTCCAGACGCAGGGAAGCGGCTCCGACCAGTGTCCCCTCCGCGTCCGTCACGAACCATGAAACGGTCCGAGGATACCGCGGATCCAGGCCGACACCTTCCTCGTAACCCTCCAGTGCCTTCGCAAAAGCGGCAAAAGCCTCCGGGCTCTCCACGGCCATGCCCAGGAACCAAGGCGCGATCCGTGTTCCGCTGGCCTCCCATTCCTCCATCATCCGAAGATAAGCCCCGTAATGCTCCGGTCCCGGCTTCACGAGCTTCAATTCCATACCGTCTTTGCCTCCCATGCTCGTTATACTGTTCACAGGACATTATAAGGGAAAAGCCGGCCCGTGTGAAGCCTCGCACGACTAAAGCCGCGTGCTTCCCAGTGCTGCCGCTGATGTGCAGTACGCGCTCTTCGGGAGGATCGGACGGGAGGATCTGGAAAAGGCCTCCTCCTCTTCTGTCGGATGACGTGCATTGCACCGTTTCGGGATTCTATGCTACAATGAGAAAAAAGATCCGGAGGCGGATATGAGATACAAAGTCAGAGTAACCGTCCTTGACAAAAAGGCGTTCGCCGAATTCCGCGACCGCTGCTGCCCCGATCCCGGGGAGAGCGTATGTTCCTGCTATCAGATCGGTGACCAGTTCCTGTTCGATCCGGACAGGGACCGGAACTGTTTCAGGAACTGCGGGCTGAATACGCTGACCCGCACGGCCGGAGATCCCCGGGCCATTCCCGGCGGCCCGGTCATCCCCCACTGTGCTCTGGCCTGGGACGTCCTTTCCCGGTTCATCACGGTCGGGCTCGCGGGCGGTTCCTTCCGCGGAACCGGGAGCGAACCGAACGGCTCCGCCGTCCTGTGCTGCCCTGACGGAACAAGGCCCGTTGTGTTCAGGATCGAGCGTCTGGACGCACAGGAAGCCCCCTCCCAGCAGCTGCGGTCCACGGAAAAAGCGGACTCCGGCGATGCCTCCCGTTCCGAACGGATGGAGGAAGGCGGGACTCGCGACCCGGAGCGGATGCGGTAGTCAATAACGGTCCTTATAAAAGAGGGCAGCACGAAGCTGTCCTCTTTTCATATCCGGTCTTCAGTAATACATGTCGAAGCCGTTTTCCAATGCCTTCGCATAGGTCACACCGGCCTGTTCCAGTGCCGGGACAATGTATTCCCTGTTGTACCGCCCCACGGAGATACGGTCATAGGCCCGCATACCCATATGCGTGAGTCCGCGCTCCAGCTGTGTCAGGCATTCCAGGGTGCCTCTGCCCGTACCGCCGGCACAGGCGACGAGGACGCAGCGCTTCTCCGCGAGCGAATGATTCTTCGCGGCGTCACAGCGGCGGAGCCTGTCGAAGAACGCCTTGAAGCATTCCGTCATGTCCGACCAGTAGACCGCGCTGATCCACACGATGCCGTCCGCTTCCCGGAGTGTACGGTAGATCTCCTCGAAATCGTCACGGATGACGCAGGAACCCGTCTTGTTGCAGGTCCCCCACCCGTTGCCGCAGGCGCGGCAGTGTTCCAGTTTTTTTCTGTTCAGATGGATCTCTTCCGTCTGTACGCCCGCATCCGCGAGACCGCGCACGAAGCTGTCCTTCGCGGACGCCGTCAGTCCGTCCGTGTTGGGACTGGACCATACGACTGCCACTCTCATCCTTCTTATCCTCCCTTCGTCTCCTTCCCGGTCACCAGAGGAACGGGATCAGTCTGTATCTGACTTTGTTTTTGTATTCTCTGTATCCCTCGAGTCCTTCTTCCAGGACTTTTTCCTCGTTGGCGATCCGCCTGACGATGATGGGGATGTAGGCGAGCATGACCGCAAAGGAAAGGATGGATCCGAGCACAAGGGGCATGGCCAGGAACAGCAGCAGCGTCACCGCGTACATGGGATGTCTCACGATCCCGTACAGCCCGCTGTCCACGACTTTCTGTCCTTCCTGCACCTCCACTGTGCGCGACAGATACATGTTCTCCTGCAGGACCTCCGCATACAGGGCGTAGGCGGCAAGGAAAACAGCCGCAGCGATCCACGATACGGCGTCCGGAAGGACGATCCATCCGAAGCGGCGGTTCAGTCCGGCCAGCACGAAGGCCGTCAGGAACATAAGGGCGCTCAGCCGGATCACCGTTTTCTGCTCATCCTGCTTTTCCCGAGCGTCCAGGCGTCTGCGGAGCAGATCCGGATCCTTTTTCATGAGGACGAGGCCGGCTGCGAACATGGGGACGAACAGGATCCCCATGAAGAGCCAGGCCTGGGGCCAGTCGAGCGTCCACGCGGGTAGGAACAGCAGGAGCGCTACGAGAACGACTCCCGCCGCGAATTTTCCGACGGCTTCTCCGAACAGCTTTTCGTCCATAACCGGCTTAACCTCCAGAATCCGTCAGCGGTTTTCCTGCAGCCACTTCTTTGCACTATCCGACCCGAATGCGGAAGCCTTTCGCATGAGTTCACGGCCAACCGTATCGTTTTTTTCAACGCCTATGCCTGCACAGTATGCGAAGGCCAGGACATATAAAGCGTGCGGGGTGTCTTCCAGGAAGTAGTCTCCCCCGTCGGACTCCGCCCGGAAACCGCGGGCCGCGGCTTCGGCCCAGAAGAATGCAAGCACATCGTTCTTTGTTTCATTTTCATTATGATAATAGATCGCGAGCGCTGTCATGGCGCCCACCAGGCCCTCCCTCGCGTTGCGGCGGAACAGTTCGAGGATCTCGGGTTTGCCGGCCGGGACTTTCATGTCCCAGTCTGCGAGCAGCCGGCGATACACTTCCGGCGACACGTTCATCCACTTTTTCTGAGGCGGCGAGGATTTCATGCGGGATGCGAGCGCACCGCTGAACCAGGAAGGCGTCAGTTCGTATTTCCAGTCCCTCCGCGCGAGAGACCAGTCGACGATGCTCCGTCTGACCTCGTCCATTCTTGCGCTGCATTCATCTGCTTTGGCTTTTCGGATCCGCCGGACCTCGGGAGAGGCGCCGTCCCAGTCCCCTGCGAAATCATACATGCGCTGACGGAAGGCCTCGAACATGGCGTCGGCCTTGGCTTCGACGTTCTGTTTCTGCCGTTCGATCTCCTTTCTCGGTCCAATCGGCGCCGTGACGCGCTTGATCAGGAAGACGATGAAGAGGATCAGGCAGACACCCAGGACGATGGGCAGAGCCAGCGGCTTGTCCACGAACTTCGTATAGGCGATCGTCCCCGCGATCCCGACGATGATCCCGAAGCCTTCCCATTCGAGGTATTTCCCGAACAGGACGCAGAGGGAGATGCCGAAGGCGAGGAAAACGATGACGGAGACGAGCGTGAAGGCGGTCGACGGGTTGTCCGTATAGAGCACCGCGCCGAGGTAGTACATGACTCCGGCAAGCACGGCGCTGATCACGGACCAGACCATGCCGGGCACGCCGTCGGAATACTCGATCGCTTTGGCGACAGGATCGCCGCCCAGATAGCGGTCACGTTCTCTGACCGCGATCTTCAGATCGACCGCAAGCGGTCCGTTGAGTTCCGATACGTATTCATAGGGAGCAGCGACCTCCGGCGGAAGCTCCGCGGAACCGACCCACACCGTCCGGTTGGTCAGGAACGTCGGGATCGGGCTGCTCACGGAGAGAGGACGGTCGGCCATCGCCTGGTTTACCGGTTCCCTGCTGCTGTTGCTGTATTTCGGGTCTTTTTTGCTGTAGTCCTTCATGTCTTTCAAGAAACTGCACCTCCATCCGGCAGGACCTGCCTTGTGCTCATTGTATCACGGACACATCGGAATCGGCAATCGCAAATCGCCCGGGATCCGTTTGTCATTTCCCTGCAAAACTGTTATCATTAAGGCAGTCAATGCAATCTGTCTCAGGAGGTTCACACCATGGCTTCCCAGCGTTTCACCTATCCCGTGCATCCCCTGGCTCTTTCCGAAAACATCGTCTCAGGGAGTCATTACCGCTTCACGGTCCTTACGGACCGGCTGCTCCGTCTGGAATACGATCCGGACGGCGTGTTCGAGGACAGGGCAAGCCAGCGCATCTTCTACCGCGATCTTCCCCCCGTTCCCTTCCGTGCGGAAAAGGAAGGAGACGACCTCGTCATCACGACCGCTTCCCTCCGTCTGAGGTACCGTCAGGACGCTCCCTTCGGCCGTGACACGCTGAATGTCACGCTTCTTACGGAACCGGCTTCCTCCTGGGCTTTCGGCGAGGAATTCGAGGACCTGGGCGGAACGGCCGAGACACTCGACACGATCAACGGAGCTCTTCCCGTGGACCGTGGCGTCGTCTCCCGGAACGGTTTCTCCGTTCTCGACGATTCCTCCGCCATGCTTCTGGATGAGGACGGCTGGGTGCAGCCCAGGCGGGAAGGCGTGACGGACGTCTATTTCTTCGGATACGGCTTTGCCTATACGGAAGCCGTCGCCGATTTCTACCGTCTGACCGGAAAGCCGCCCATGCTCCCCGCCTACGCCCTTGGCAACTGGTGGAGCCGCTACTATTCCTACAGGCAGCAGGAATACCTGGACCTCATGGACCGCTTCCGCGAAGAAGACGTGCCCTTCACCGTATCCGTCGTGGATATGGGCTGGCATATCACGGACGTGCCGGAAGACGTCGCAGAAGAGAGCCGTGCCATGAACCTCGGACCCGGCTGGACGGGCTATACCTGGAACAAGGATCTCTTCCCGGACTACAGGGCTTTCCTGCAGGAGCTCCACAAGCGGCACCTGAAGACCGCGCTGAACCTGCATCCCGCCAACGGGGTCGCGCGCCATGAAGTGCAGTACGAAGCCATGGCAAAGGCCCGCGGCATCGATCCCGCAAGCGGAAAGCACGTGCCCATCGACCTGCTGTCCAAGGAAGCCATGAGCGACTACTTCGACATCCTCCACCATCCTTATGAGAAGGACGGCGTGGATTTCTGGTGGATGGACTGGCAGCAGGGCCGGGATTACCGCTGGATCCATGAACCCAACCGGAACGGCAGGCTGAAGGATCCCCGAGAGATTCTGGATCCCCTCTGGCTCCTGAACCACCTGCACATCGCGGACATTACCCGGGACGGGAAAAGGCCCATGTTCTTCTCCCGCTACTCCGGGCCCGGAAGCCACCGCTATCCGGTCGGCTTCTCCGGCGATTCCTACGTCACGTGGGAGAGTCTGGACTTCCAGCCCCGCTTCACCGCCATGGCCTCCAACATCGGCTACGGTTGGTGGAGCCATGACATCGGCGGCCACAACCTGGGTTACCGGGACGAAGACCTCCTCATTCGCTGGGTGCAGCTCGGTGTCTTCTCTCCGATCAACCGGCTCCACAGCACGCAGAACGACTTCATCCGCAAGGAACCCTGGACCTGCGACGCAAGGCACGAAGCGGTCATGAAGGACTTCCTCAGGCTCCGTCACAGGCTCTTCCCCTATCTGTACACCATGAACAGGCGCTGCCACGAAGAAGGTCTTGAACTGGTGCAGCCCCTGTATTACCGGTATCCCAAAGCCTCCGCGGCCTACGAGCACAAAAACCAGTTCTTCTTCGGGGACCAGCTCATGGTCGCGCCGATCACGGAGCCCAACAGCGGCGTGGATTTCCTCGGACGCGTGGAGACCTGGCTGCCTCAGGGCGACTGGTTCGACGTCTTCACCGGGATCCGCTATCACGCGGAGAAAGCCCGGACGATCGAGATGTTCCGTCCGATCGAACGGATCCCCGTGCTGGCCAAGGCCGGAGGCATCGTGCCCCTTATGGTGCATCAGCCGCGGGAAAACCGTCTCTACAACAGTGACGCCATGGAAGTCTTCGTCTTCCCCGGTGCGGACGGGCGTTTCGTCCTGTATGAAGACGAAGGCGAAGGCAGCGCTTTCGAGAACGGCGCATACGCCCAGACAGAGATGAAGCTTGCCTGGGGAGACGGGGCCGTCTTCACGATCTCTCCCGCAGAGGGCGACAGAAGCCTGATTCCGGAGCTGAGACGCTGGACGATCCGTTTCCGCGGTTTCGGGAACATCCGCGCAGAAGCATCCGTTGCCGGACGGACCGTTTCCTGTGAAGTGCAGAGAGACGACGGGACGCACACGTCCACGGTCGTCCTGGAAGCCGGGACGAACGAAGAGATCCGGATCGTTCTGACGGGCAGTCTGATCACGGACAACGGGGACGAGCTCGAGCGCTGCTTCGACCTTCTGCAGTCCGCCCGCATGTCCGCCGAAGTCAAGGCGTTCATGTACAAACAGCTCTGCCGGACGGATCTCTCGATCCACCAGCGCCTGCACAGACTCGACGTGCGATCCTATGAGGAACAGCATCTGCACAATGCGATCCGCGAACAGCTGACCCTCATCCAGGAGGAGTTCCCCCGCTGATCCGCTCTTGCTTTCCCGAAGGTTTTCGTGTATGCTGATAGCGGGTAATTTCTGCAAAGGAGGAACAGTTCATGAAGTATATCTGCGATGTGTGCGGCTGGGTCTACGACGAAGACGAAGCCGGTGTCAAGTGGGAAGATCTTCCGGATGATTTCACCTGTGAGATCTGCGGCGTAGGCAAAGACAGCTTCAGCCCCGCCGAGGAATAATCGTCAGAACAATACAGGCACGGCGTGAGCCGTGCCTGCTTTTATTTATCCGGTCTTGGGTGTTCTTTCGGATCTCTTATACCGCAAGGCCGTTCATCCCGCTCGCGGGATCTATTCCCCCTGTTCGTTCAGGAACTCATCCATGCGTACCAGTTCGCCGTCCTTCAGGCGGGACGCCTCCGCCGCGAATGCCACGTAGTGAGATTCCGCGGAACGTGCGATCGTCGTGATGGAAGAACTGTCGAAATCATCTCCCCTGTAATAGCGGACGACGTCGTGCATGAGGCCCGCGTCCCCGCCCCCATGCCCGTCGAAATCGTCGGTCAGGGCATTCAGGTCGATGTCGTGCCGTTCTTCATGATAACGCTGCCAGTGCAGATCGTTCGCTTCGAAGTCTCCCCAGATCTCGCCCTCCGTGCACATGACGCGGATCTTTCTCGTCTGGATCTCGTTGAAGCCGGTCATCGTGAAGGAGACCGTCACGTGGTCCTCCAGCTGCAGGTTCACGATCTGATGGTCGACGACGTCGTTGTCCATCTTCCACACGCAGCGTCCGTAATCCGAATGCTTCAGGTTCTCCAGGATGTTCTCCGGCGTGGGTTCGGGCTCAAGCACGTTGCTGGGCCATCCGGGAATGTGTTCCAGATAGAAGCGGGGCGCGTTGTAGGGACAGTTCTCCACCTTGCAGTCAAGGCAGCGCTCGGCGGAACCTTCCGGCGCGTTCTCCCGGGTAAAATAGTCCAGGGAACCGAAAGAAGACACCCGCAGGCACTTTTTGCCCGTGAGCCAGAGGAAGATATCCATATCATGGCAGCACTTGGCGAGGATCATGCAGGAGGAATCCTCTTCCCTGTGCCAGTTGCCGCGCACGTAGCTGTGGGCCTGATGATAGTATCCCACGTGCTCCGCCGCCTCGATCGTCATGACCCGGCCGAGGATGCCGGAATCCAGGATCCGCTTGATCTCCTTGTAGAATACGGTGTAGCGCAGGACGTGGCAGATGAAGACCTGTCTTCCCAGGCGTTCCGCCGTCTTCTGGATCTCCGTGACTTCCTCTATCCTGTTGGAGATGGGCTTTTCCAGCAGCAAATCATAGCCCAGTTCCATCGCCTTCAGAGCGTGTTCCCTGTGCTGAGCGTCCTGCGTCGTGATCGTCACGATGTCGGCGAGCTTCGGCACGGAGAACAGAGCGTCCGCGCTGTCGAAAAGGGCTTCCTCGGGAAGCCCGAGTTTTTTGTTCACGGCGTCGATCCGCTCCCTGCGGTTGTCCGCGAGCGCCACGATCTCCATATCCTCGGGATAGCGCTCCTGCATGAGAGCATAGCGGGTACCGCGGTTGCCCACACCGCATACGGCAAAGGTGATCTTTTTCATAACTACCTCCGTTTATAGGTTGAGCAGCACGAGAGCTGCGAGTATCATAACGAGAGCGACGGCTTTGCGGCGGTCGGGTTTTTCACGGAACGCAAGGAAGCCGACGAGGGCCACCAGCACGATCGTACCGACGGAATAGCTGGGATGCGCCACGACGGCGGGAATCGTGTCCAGCGCCTTGAAAAGGAAGCGGGACGACAGATAGTTCGGCACGCCTATCGCGAGTCCGAAGCCCGCGTCCGCCCATGTGATCGGCTGCTTTTTGACGGCGCACAGTACAAGGCACAGGATCAGCGCGGAGAAGAAGATGTAGAAAAGGAACTGATCGGAAAGGGCGGGACTGCCGACCTCTCCGTAGATCTTCGTCATGGAATCCGCGAACCCCCCGACGAGAAGGAGGGCGATCAGGGGAAGGAGATCCTTTTTCTCCACATGTCCCTTCCCTCCCAGGATCAGGATGGCGGCTACGGCCAGCACCAGTCCGACTGCCTGCACCGCCCGCGGCGATTCGCCGAAAAAGAGGACGGACAGGACGACAGGAACGATGACTCCCAGCTTCATGAAGGTCGTGGGAAGCACGAGGCCGGACCGCGCGATCGTCGCCTGCAGCAGTAGGAAACAGGCGAGGAACAGCACGCCGCCGAGCACGCCCCAGGCCAGCGCGGGAACAAGGCCCGGATCCTTCGGGAACAGACGTGTCGGGCCGCCCGCGAACGCACCGGCGACGACGCAGCACATGATGTAGTTCGTCGCGAGGCGGGAAACGGAATTGCGGCTGTATTTCTCGCTGATCCGCATGACGACGCTGACCAGCATGCTGCACAAAACCGCCAGGACCAGATACAGCATCCGTTTTCCTCCCTCGTTTGATTCTTCTGTTATTGTATCACCGAAAGGGCCGGTTTTCCATAGACAGACGCAGGTTCTCCTCTTCTTCCTCTGTGCTCTTGCAACGGAGATGCTTACAGACTACAATGAAGGCAGGACGGATCCCGCAATACCGCAGGATCCGAAGAAAAGAAGGAGGACGCGGATATGAAGCGTCTTTTCGGTCCCGCGCGCGCTGTGCTCTGCCTGCTGGCGGCATTCCTGATCTTCACGATCCATGCCGTACTGCCCGTTTCGGCCAATGCCCCTGCGCCCCGCTTCAATTTCGACATCAGGGTCACGAACGCCCCGGAAGGCGCCTATGCGGTGGATTTCCTTGTGCCCGGAGACCTGATCCCGGACGGTATCTTTACGGAACTGAACCGGGAAGGGCTCGGGGAAGCCGGTTTCCCGGAAGACTGCGAACTGGCGCTCTATGACAGGGACGGGTACGTGAGCTGGCTCACCCACGCAGAGGGAGCACGTCCTCAGGGCATCCTGAAGGAAGCCGAAGGTTTCCTGTACGTCTGGCAGTATTCCGAAGCATACGACCTCATCACCCGAAGCGACACTGACGTCCGGCTGGCGTTAGTCGACGCCGGAGGCGGCATCCTGTGCGTATCGGAACCGTTCTCTCCCGCTAAGAGCACGCCGCGGCACTATTACGGGGACATCACCTACGACGCCGCGTCGGGTGCCGTGGAAGCGCCTCAACCGGCTGACGCATCGAAGGACGGAGATCCGATGGCGGACAAGATCATCTACTCGTTCGTCATCGTGCTCATGCTCATGATCCTCGCGGTCGTGACGATGCTCATCGAGCTGGGGATCGCCGCTCTCTTCCGGCTGAAGCCTGTCTGGCACGTGCTCTGGGTCAACCTGATCTCCAATCTGGTCTTCAACACGTCCCTCCTGTATTTCTGCTGGCTCCGGTATCCCCCTCTTCCCTACGTGCCTTTCGTGGCTGCAGGTGAAGCGGCCGTCATGCTGATCGAGTTCCTGATCTACACCCGGATCTACCGGGAACGGAAGGCCGGGGTCCTCCTCGTCTATTCCGTAGTCGCCAATCTCGTCAGCTGTCTTCTCGCTCTGTTCGCTTCGGCCGTCCTTTTCGGATAGAAAGGAATATAAAACAAGATCGGCGGATCTCTCCGCCGATCTTTTGTCTGTCTGCTTATTTCAGGATGACTTTCTGGAAGACCTTCTTGCCCTTGCGGATCCGGATGCCCTCACGCAGTTCGTCCGCCGTGAAAGCCATTTCCACGTTCGTCACCTTTTCGTCGTTCACGGATACGCCGCCCTGGGCGATGAGGCGCCGGGCTTCGCCCTTGCTGGCGGTCAGGCCCGCCGCGACCATGATGTCCAGGAGACCCATGCCGTTCCCGGCCTGGTCGGCCGTCAGCTCGGTCGTGGGCATCTGATCGTTGGACGCGCCGGAGAACAAGGCGCGCGCCGTGGCCTGCGCCTTGTCCGCCTCTTCCTTTCCGTGCACCAGTTCCGTCAGTTCGTGCGCCAGGATCTCCTTCTTCTCGTTGATGCGGGAATCGTCCAACTTCTCCATTTCCTCGATCTCTTCGATCGGGAGGAAGGTGAGCATGCGCAGGCACTTCATGACGTCCTTGTCGCCCACGTTGCGCCAGTACTGGTAGAAGTCGAAGGGAGACGTCTTGTTGGGATCCAGCCAGACGGCGTTGCCGGCGGTCTTGCCCATCTTGTTGCCGTTGGAGTCGGTCAGGAGGGTGATCGTCATGGCGTGGGCGTCCTTGCCGAGCTTTCTGCGGATGAGCTCGGTGCCTCCCAGCATGTTGCTTCACTGGTCGTCTCCGCCGAACTGCCGATTGCAGTTCACATGCTGGCACAGATAATAGAAATCATATCTCTGTATGGTCATGTA
>JAEEGL010469289.1_pt1 | contig 43375 bp, 51 predicted proteins | sample 9134231 | NCBI WGS metagenome assembly JAEEGL01 (sample SAMN16246548, study PRJNA631951) | gut metagenome | biome: gut microbiome; feature: rumen; material: fiber-attached | host: Bos | place: Iran: Karaj | collected 2018-10
GCGGTCATTACGCTAATAAACTTTCTCATTTACTTTCCTCCTTTGACGTTTTGACGTTTTAAAGCGTTAACTTAATTAAATGGATTATATCAGATGGTTTCCTATACCACAATAAAATTCATCAAGTTTTCCGATAAAAAAAATCAAGTTTCCCAAAAATCACCATTTTCCGGGAACTAACTTAAATAAAGCAGTGTTTTTGAAGGCAATTGGACTGTCATATTCAAATGCAACTATTGCATCCTCGGTGGCCGTTACCGTCTGCAAAATATCAGACGTATAAGGATCTGTAACATAGGCAAGAACCTGCCCCTTTTCCACGGTATCCCCCGCTTTTACAAGGGACTCAAGAAAACCTGCTTCCGTGGCTCTTATGCTAAGAAACTGCTCGCTCTCCACAACCTTTGAGGTATAGCCTGTCATGCCGGAATACTCGATGATATTCTCTTTTGCAAGAAAAGAGAGAACCGCATTTACTCCAAGTCTCGCACTGACTTTATCTATTTTTTCCGTACTTGATGTATAAATAGAAAACGCATCCGTATCCCATATCTGCCAGTTATAATTCAATGTAGCCGTATCAAAAGGTCTGGGATTATGCAGCACCACAAAGGGCAGACCAAACTTTTTTGCCAGCTCCACATTTTCATTTCCCGTCTTCATCATTCTGACCTGAGGTACAAAGTGCCCCGGCATGTAGAAGGATGCAAACTGAATTCCATATTTGTAATCCTTTATCTGATCAAAAATACCCGCTGCAACTCTCTGAGTGGTTTCGCCCTTGTCATAGCCGGGGAACATTCTGTTAATATCCGAGTTATCAATACTCCAGAATCGTTTCTTTATATTTACCGAATATGGATTTGCGCAGGGAATGACCATGATAGAGTGCCCCTCTGCAATAAATCCCTCTTCCTCCAGCATCTTAAGATCAGTAATAAGCCTGCTGCACACATAAATCTGCTGATACTCATTTCCTCTAAGACTTCCAAGGACACATGCTGTTTTTTCACCCTTTCCAAACCTGTAACCCTTTACCCTGAAATCATCCCTGTACAGACCTTTGAATGAATATAATTCAACCTCTTTCATAGCTGCTTCTCCATATATACCTTTTCTCTAAGGATTCTTCCCATAAGTGAGCCTTCTTCAACCACGGGATACTCTCTTACGGTAAATATCATTCCGTTTTCAGGTGCCTTAATATTCGCCATGGTTTCTCCGCTTAGAGGATTGATGATCCTGCCCACAAGCTCGTCTTTTTCCACAAAACTTCCATGAACCTTTTCTTTCATATATATTCCGGAACAGGGCGCGTTAAGGTAGCACACATCTTCTTCATCTGCATCAAAAGCCACGATAGAATCCTTGACCATTGGCGGATTTCCGGTCCAAATGCCCAGCTCACTCATAAGAGAAAAGATGCCGTTTGTAAGCTGATGTCCATATTCAGGAGTTATCCTCATTCCAACACCCATCTCCACAACGAGAGTATTTGTGCCCTTACTGTTAAGGGCGTAGGCAAGAGTTGATTCAAGAACCGTATTTGCTCCGTGGACCCAGATAAGATCCATGTTTGCTTTTTTAGCCAGAGGAACAAGTTCTTTTGCATGGAGCTCATTGATCCTTATCTGAGGAATCTCCGTAAGGAAAATATTGCTGGCATGGATATCAATGACAAGATCAGCTCCCTGCAGCTCTTCCACGATTTTTGCCGCGATAAATTCATTCATATCCCCGTCACGACTACCCGGGAAAATCCTGTTCATATCAAGATCAAAAGCAGGTATACCTCTTGTAATAGAGTCGATACCGAAAGGATTTAGAGCAGGATAAATATCAACTATACCGCTCAGATTCCCTGCTCCCTCTCTTAATAATCTCGCTATTTCAAAGCATACATACTGCCCTTCCAACTCATCGCCGTGAATTCCCGTTACTATGCATATTCGTTTTTTATCCTTTGTTTTCCTTTCAAGGAGCTCTATCCTGTGTTTCCTGATGGTGTATTCTTCGCCAACAGGAAGCGGTATTCTCACCACATCTTCTAGGGTTTCAATAAGTTCACTCATATTAAACCTCTTCCACAATCACTCTTATTCCCTGGGTCTGTGTAACATTTCCTGTAAAAATACCCTGATTAACAAGGCAATCAGCAGAGTCTCTTCCGTTTGATATTTTTATATATTCATCATCAACAAGTTTTCTGTTGGTGGGGTCAAAGCCATACCATTTTCTGTCATCCCAGACCTCAACCCATGCATGGGATCGGCCCTCACCCATCATCATGCCGGCCACATATCTGCAGGGTATTTTTTCGATCCTGCAAAGGGACAGCATTATGTGGGCGTAATCCTGACAGACCCCCGTGCCACCGGACAAAGCCTGCTCCGCCGTAGTTTCCATACAGGTACAGCCCTGTCCATATACAAAGACTTCATTCAATCTCTCCATAATGTGCAGGGCCTTATCTTTTGCATTTTTCATTTCGGACAATGAGAGTCCGCTGTAAAAATCGACTATACTGTTTCCCGGCATCGTAATAGGAGTCTGATATCTGTACAGGCCCACTCTGTGAAGTTCCTGGGATTTTTCATATTCAGAAAGCCCCGTAGTAGCCATGCCTGTAATATCAAATCCGAAACTGTTGTGGAACTCATTGGTATATCCAAACAGCGTTATGTTTCCGTAAGAATCAGTATCTTCACTTGTTATGTGATCAGGGTAAACGGATATGCTTATCTCATCGATATGCTGCATATCCGTATCATGAGGTATGCACTTTAGAGAAAATCTGTGGTTAGTCACAGCTCCGCTAAAGGATAATCTCATGTGATACCCAAACCTTAGTTTTTTCACAGATCATCACCTACCAGTTTTTCGACAGATTCAATCAGCTTTTCATAGGGAAGGTCGTCCAGCTGAACGAGATAATTCACGTGTGCCATGGTCTTGAAGCTGTATCTCATTGTGCTCTTATCAATTCTGTTTGAAAGTCTTCTGGCCTCCCTTCTTATTTTCTCCGGCGGTTCCTTAAGACGGGCATAGAGATCAATCCTTTCTACAATCTTTCCCACCCGTATCATATTTCTGATTGAGGACTCATCTATGGCATCATCTGCCATACCCCAAAATGCCACCAGGTTATCGGTTACCTTCTGCAAACCGATCAGCGGCGCCTTAGAAATAGCTGCCTGGTTCATGGCATACACTGCAAGCTGAATGTAGGAAAGAGTATCACTTCCTATCTCTTCACGGAGAACTATTGCGTTATCATAGGCCCGCATCAGATTAGAGAAAATAGAATTCTCATCCTCCAAAGAAAAGCAGTACATGCCGGCAAAGTCCTCTCTGGACTTATAAACATTTGGTATATCCTGACTTTTACAGAACTCTGAATATTCAAGGTCATCAATATCTATCATGGAGTCGAATCTTGTCTCGAAAATTTTGATGGTGGAATAAACCCGTTCCGTATATCTGCCAAGCCAGTAAAGTCTGTCGGTGTTTTCTACTGAGATAATACCCATGTGTCCTTAAAACCTCCTCCCTGTGATGAATTTACGATAAATGAATCAGGATTTCTGGAAAATCTGGTGAGGCCGCTTTTCCATACCATAGGCTCATCCGCCATAAGTACAAAGGCTCTTAGATCCGCCTTTCTCGGAAGGAGCTGGCCGCCCTCGATTATGTCTATATCAAGGAAATCAATGACCTCCTGAGCGATGAATCTTCTAGGTTCTCTTTGCAGCATTGCCTTGAAGTTCTCTTTCTCGTCAGCGCTCATCCTGTTTCCAAATACCACGCCGTATCCGCCTGCTTCTGCCACATCCTTGAGAACCAGATCATCAAGATGCGCCAAAACATATTTCATATCATCCTCATAGTAAGGCAGATATGTGGGAGCATTTTTCAGAATTGCTTCTTCTCCCAGATAGTAGCTGATCATTTTGGGAACGAAGTAGTAGATTCCCTTATCGTCTGCAACGCCGTTTCCCGGTGCGTTTATTAGCGCCACATTTCCTTTTCTGTATATGTCAAAAATATGCGGAATTCCGATAACCGATTCCTTGTTAAAATTCATAGGATCAAGATACTCATCTGAGATACGCCTGTATACTGCACCTACTCTTTCTTTTCTTCCGGAGTAGTCAATGAAATACAGATGATCATTCTCCACAATAAGCTCGTGTCCCGTTACAAGATGTGCACCTGTTTTCTCAGCAAGATAAGAATGTTCAAAATAAGCGGCGTTATATCGTCCGGGAGAAAGTATCACCGTATGTCCGCCCACATTCACGTGGTCCATGGTCCTTCGAAGGAGCGATGCATAGTTTCTGTTATCCTCAATATGCCTTCCCGCGAAAAGATCCGGCGCGCTCCGTCTTGCAATTTTCCTTGCTATCATGGGATAAGAAGCACCTGAAGGGATTCTCAGATTATCCTCAAGGATATACCATTCCCCGTTTTTTCCCTGCACAAGATCGATACCGGAAATATGGGAATATATACCCTTTGGCGGCTTTATCCCTTCGCACTGGGGCAGGTACCCGCTTCCTGCATAGATGAATTCTTCAGGCACCACGCCATCCTTAACGATGCGCTTATCTCCGTAAATATCTTCTATGAAAAGATTGAGGGCCATTACCCTTTGCTTTAACCCCTTTTCAAGGTAACTGAACTCTTTGCTGTCAATGACCCTGGGGATCATGTCAAAGGGAAAAAGCTGTTCCTTAAACTCATTGTTTTTATAGATTCCAAACTTTACGCCATACCTGGCCAGCTGCTCGTTCACATCCCCCGCACCTGCGTATAACTCCATGTCCTCTACCCGTTCCATTTTGCTGAAAATATCCGTATAGGTCGTCATACTTTTGCTCCTTCCTCTTTTTGTGCTTCAATGTCTGCTCCGGTAATATGTTGTGAATAGTTTTTCCCGTAAAACTCCTTAAAGATAAGAGTAGAGTTAAGTACAACTCCGAGGAAAATTCCTATCAGGGTATCAAAGGATCTGTTAAGAACGAATAAGTATGGATTATCATCCATGAAATGATTAACAACTATGCTCAGAAATACTACGCAGGAAAAATATGAAGCCTTCTTCTGCTGAATCACTACCGTCGTATAAATAATAGGAATCAGCATAAAAGAGATAATTGCGTAATGCCAAAAGCTGTCACCTATAGCCGGAATATTCATTCTGAAAAGTATATAGATGAGTCCGTATACGGCACCGATAAAGGTTCCGATTGTCCGCTGCAGCGCATTCCCTAAGGTGTTACTTGTCTGATTCTGTATACACCAAAGCACTGCAAGAGCCGAATAGAATGGTGTGCCCTGCTTTCCCCTGAGAAAATAAATTACAAAACACAGCAGCACCCCGACGGCTGATTTGATTATCCGCATTCCGATAGGCGGAAAAATAACCCCAAATTTCTTCATGTTTTGCGCAAGTTTGCTCCTCTCTATATTCCCCCTCTCGAAATGTAAAAAGAATTTTTTATAGAAAAAAGGACATTCCGGTAGTCACCGAAACGCCCTTGTTTCCTTGCATAGAAGTATTCAGTAAAAAAAAGAAAAGGCGCATTGAAACACTTAAGTATTTCAAAACGCCTTTGTTTTATATAACAATACATGTTTTCTGATATTTTTGGCAATTGATAATTCCTACAAAAAAAAGCAGATTTTCGAAGGGAATAATCAATATATTTGCCAATTGGGCTTACTTTAAGCCTTCAGGTCGAAAACTGTTGCCTCATACGGTCTGATAGAAGAAGCCTTTTCTTTGTAATTGCTGATGAGAATATCTCCTCCTGTCATAGCCTCAATACTCTTTGGAACATCAAGAGTCTTATCTGTGAAGTTACATACAACAAGAAGTTTTCTGCCGTTAAGACTTCTTGTGTAAATGAAGAGATTCTCATCTGCTGCTTCCAAAAGCTCGTATGTACCATCAACTATGATGTCGTTTTCCTTACGAAGAGCGATAAGCTTCTTATAATAGTTAAATACTGAATCAGGATCATCAACCTCTGCCGCAGCATTGATCTTCTTGTAGTTGGGATTAACCTTTAGCCATGACTTACCTGTAGTAAATCCGCCGTTTTCACTATCATCCCACTGCATGGGTGTTCTTGCGTTATCGCGGCCTTTAGCGCTGATGACATTCATCATCTCTTCATGGGTGTAAACCTTGGCATCCGTAACAAGATCCTTGTAGATGTTTATCTCCTCTACGTCATCACAATCGGAGATTTCCTTGAATGTATAGTTGGTCATTCCAAGCTCTTCGCCCTGATATACATAAGGAGTTCCCTGCATCATGTGAAGGCAGGTAGCAAGCATCTTGGCAGATATTTCTCTGTACTCATCGGAATCATTGCCCCATCTTGATACGATTCTCGGCTGGTCGTGGTTATCCCAGAAAAGACTGTTCCATGCAACACCGGCAAGCTCCTTCTGCCATTTTGTGAGATTCTCTTTTAAGTCAGGCAAATACAGTTTCTTCATGGTCCACTTGCCATGCTCATCGGAATCAAGATCCATGTGCTCAAACTGGAATACCATGTTCAGCTCTTTGGAATCAAAGCCCGCATACTTTTTGGCTTCTTCTATGGTTACGCCTGCTGCCTCTCCTACGGTAACAAGGTCATACTTACTTAAAACCTTCTGGTTCATCTCCTTCAAATACTCATGAACGTGAGGTCCGTTTGCTGTGATGTTTCCGCAAAACGCGTACTTTTCTCCGGGTCTTACAGGACCATCCTCATAAACTTCGGGCTTGGAAATCAGACTGATAACGTCCATTCTAAAGCCATCGATTCCCTTTTCACACCACCAGTTCATCATGTCAAAAACGCCATCTCGTACCTTTGGATTTTCCCAGTTAAGGTCAGGCTGCTCCGGTACGAACTGATGCAGATAGTACTGGCCTGTTGTCTCATCAAACTGCCATGCAGAGCCGCTGAAAAATGCACCCCAGTTGGTGGGCTCGTGGCCATCAACCGGATCCTTCCAGATGTAATAATCTCTGTAGGGATTGTCCTTTGATTTTTTACTTTCCAAAAACCACTTGTGCTGATCAGATGAATGATTAACTACAAGATCCATAACGATCTTAAGGCCTCTCTTGTGGGCCTCAGAAAGCATCTCATCAAAATCAGCCATGGTGCCAAATTCAGTCATTATGTCGCGATAATCACTGATATCATAACCGTTATCCTTGTTGGGAGACTTATAAATCGGAGAAAGCCAGATTATAGTCACACCCAGATTCTGAAGATAATCGAGTTTTTCCGTTATGCCTTTAAGATCGCCGATTCCATCACCGTTGCTGTCTTTGAAACTCCTGGGGTATATCTGATATACCACAGCATTTTTCCACCACTGTCTGTCCATAGTCCCTCCTTATTAAGAAAATATTGTTATGTATGCTATTTCTACCGGCCACTGCCGGATTTTTTCGGTAAAGCAAATTCGCATCTCGCCTGGTTTCTAACCTAAATATTTTTGCGGCGTTATCCTCTTTTCGGTTTCCAGCCCTTCATAGCCGCTATGCCTTCAGGCGTAACGGGCTTAATCCATTTTCCTCTAAAAAGATGAACCTGCATAAGGATATATCTGATAGGTTCATCCATGTAGCAGCAGGCAAATACCACCAGTGTAGGAAGTTTAAAAATCATACCCGTTGACCAGACAAGGGGTATAACCATAGCCCACATGAAAGTAATCTCTAAGATCGTTCCGTAGGCTGCATCTCCCGCTGCCCTGAAGGTGTCGTTCTGAGTCCAGTTGCCCATTCTGATAAATGCAGCAACAGCGTAAATGCACAGGAATCCAAAGGCTATTCTGAAGCTCTCTCCGCTCATTCCCATAAGTGTCAAAATAGGTGTATGGAGCGCCACCAGTGACAGCACCACAAGACCGATTACAGACTGACACAGATAAACCAGCCTCCATGCCCTTGCATAGGCCGTATCGATGTTGCCGCTTCCAACCTCTTTTCCCACAAGAATGGAGGATGCGTTGGAAAAGCCTGCAAAGAATCCTATAACAAGTCCCTCAAGAGTTCTGAAAACAGCGATGGCCGCAATAGCTTCTTCCGGCTGTCTTCCAAGGACTATATTTATCACCATGTTGCCAAGTCCGATAAGAACTTCGTTGGCAATGATCGGTGCACACTTTTTAAAGTACTCACCGATAAATTTACCCTTCCATCCAAAGTGCCTGCTAACTGCCAGAAGGTAAGGATGCCTATTGTGAATTCCAAGAATGGTCAAAACGGCCACGCTTACAAGCTGAGCAATTACCGTAGCAAGAGCTGCTCCGCGAACACCCATGGGCTTAAAGCCCAGATGTCCAAATATCAATACCCAGTTAAGGAATACATTTGTCAGAACTGACGCTATAGAACTGTACAGCGGTATTCTCACTCTCTCAGTGCACCTCAGCATAACTGCCATGGCCATGGATAATACCATAAGCGGATATGAAAATCCTGCAATTCTAAGATATGAGATACCAATCTGCTGAATGGACTCCTTGTCCGTGTACAGCTTCATGACAAGCTGCGGAAAGCAAGTCCCCATAAAACAAAACAGCGCAGCAACAGTCATCATACAGGTCAGCGTAAGACCGTAAGATCTGTTAATTCCATCATCGTCCCCCGCTCCCCAGTACTGAGATATGAAAAGCATTCCACCGCCTACAAATCCCCAGTAGCCACTGAACATCAGAGATGAAAACTGCGCACAAAGTCCCACCGCTCCGACTTCCATCTGCCCCAGCGATGCGATCATCATTGTATCCACCATTGAACCGGTGGTAGTAAGTAAATTCTGCAGTGCAACAGGGATTGCTATCACTGCAACCTTCTTAAGAAAATCTCTCCAGTCAAATCCTCTACTGCGCATATTTGATTTCCTTTACCCCACTATATTTCTAATCGTCTCCCAATCATTACAACGTCTGAAATCTCCCTCAGGGAACTCGCAATCACGGTTCCAGGGTCTGTCATAAACAAGCACCTTTAATTCCGGCAGGTGACTAAAAAAACCAAAGGCCATGGGCGAATCCTCCACCGCATAATCAAAGTGCATCTTATAATAATCCTCAAGCTTAAGAGTAAACGAGCTGCCTTTTATGAAGTTATCCCTTCCGTATTTATCAAGACAAAAAAGATTAACCCTGTCCAGATCATGCTCATCAAGCCACTGCCTTGATGGCTCATAAGCGCTTGCAGGGCGCCCAGTTATGATAGAAACATCTATCCCCTTATCAATCCAGCTGTTAATGGTGGTTGAGGCTCCCGGTGTCTCATCATAAGAAAGAAGTACCTCCGGCTTATGCCCCTCTATCATCATGTGTTCATACTGGTCATCTGTCAGTGAAAAAGTCTTTTGGAGATTAAAATACTTCATATTTTCATAGGGCACATGTATATCGAATAGCCCTACTACAAGCTCAGAAAAGCTCTTTGCTGTCTCGCAAAGACAATCATCAAAATCAACGTATATTTTCATTCTGTTTAGTTTCCTTTATTAAATCTTCCATATCTAAGTTTACAGTTTTCAGGAATTAAATCAATATCATTACTGTCATGATGACTTCTCAGATTTTGAACTAAAAAAACGTCAAAACCTTCCGAAAAAAGTCCTGACGTTTTCATCTCTATATTTCGATCCTTTACTGATTAGAAGAAAAAGGATGCGCCGAATAGAGTCATTCTCTTGTTGTTGTTAAATACTGAAAGTCTGTTGAGGAACTCATCATGCAATTTTTCATATGTTGCATTTCTTTGTTCGCTCTTCAAATCTTTTGTTAAGTCCTGTACGTCGTGAAATCTCATAATGGATCCCCCTTTCATTAGTTTCTTTTTTATTACCACGTGGTGTTGTTGGTTTCTGATAATATATATACCACCCACAAAAAAACAGACCGTATGATACACTCATATCGGTCCGCTTTACACTGATTTGTCAAAAAATGTTATATTTTTATTGAAATTCCGTCATCCCTTCGATAATGGCTCCAGCCCGTAATCAAAGAGAGCTATGTCTATTTTCATAACGCTATAGTCCCCGCGGACAATGAAATACTTCACCACAACATCCGTCTGAGAGATGGGAGACAGCGCATATCCAGCAAGCTTTAGGAAATCCACAGTCTCATCCAGATTTAATCTAAGTCCCACAGCCAGTGAAAGTACCTTCTCCTTGGAGGGCTTAACCTGGCCCTTTAAGAGCTTTGAAAAGTACTGCTTGGATATATTGGCTGTGGTGTAAACTTCCGAATTCTTAAGACCCTTCTTATTTATCAGCTGCTGCAGATGCTTCTCAAAGGAATCCGTGTACATCTCCTTAAGAGCATCATCAAGGGACTGGGGCTCCTCCTCTTCAGCAAGAAACATCATCTCGCATTCGCACTCTTCATCCTCAGCTTCTTCCGCCTCAAATTCGAAATCTTCATTCGGAAGCTGTGTCTTTTCAGCTCCTGCGCCAAGCATCATATCTTCGAAATCGCCAAATGACTCTTTCTTCTTGGAAGCTTCTTTTGCACTAAAGGGCATCGCAGCTGACATGGCTTCTATAGCACTTGAAAGGAATCCTCGTCTGTTGGACTCCCTATCGCTTGGGCCATAATGCGCTTCCGGTATGCCGTCATAGTAATACTCATCTTCAAGAGCAGCGCTTACATACTCTTCGTCAATATAGCTCTTAACATCATCAAAGATTTTGCCGGATATATGATATGCATATTCGCCGAAAACAACCAGCGTAATCTCCATCTCATGACTTAAGAGGAACTGTGTGAACGCATCAATTGCAATCTGAATTCCAAGCTCCTTGGGAAATCCGTAGGTCCCTGTCGCAAGAAGCGGAAAAGCGATAGACTCGCATCCATTCTCTGCTGCAAGCTCAAGCGACCTGTCATAGCACTGCCCAAGGAGCTGCGCCTCACCATGATCGCCACCTTCCCACCATGGCCCGCTGGCATGGATAATATACTTCGCATCAAGATCAAATGCCGGAGTAATCCCAACTTCACCGGGATTAAGAACTCCAATCTCCCTGCGTGCATTAAGGAGCTTCTCCTCTCCCGCAGCCTTATATATTGCAGCATCAACTCCATCACCTATAGCAACAGCAGGATTCGCTGTATTAACGATGGCATCTGCTTTTATTTTTGTAATATCATTTCTGATTATGGAAAATGGCATTATTTATTCCCCTCATTCAATATGAGTGATTTAGTGTAATTCAATCATCATTGTATCACATCCTGTGCTTGTCGCACTTTCAGCCGTCAATATGAATGTGTGCATGGCAATGTGTGCACTCCACATCATCCTGCATGACATCTACTGTTGTTAACTCGTGGCAGTGAGGGCAGCTGATTGCCATCATCTGTGTCTTTGCCGCTTCTGCTGTTGTATATCTGATTAAACCTGAAACTGCAATAATTGCAACTGCTGTAACTATCATCACCATTTTCTTCATCATAATATTCCCCTTTTCAACTTAAATCCTTAGTTTATGCGGCTTTAAGCCCTCCTCTTAATGAAATGATATTTCAGGTACACGATATAATGTATATCTAATAACGCAAAATAACCATTTCTAATCCTCTAATATAGATAACGAAATAGAAGCGCCGAAATCTTCAAGTAAAAACCTCGCTTAACATGGCGTTTTCTTCATATCTAAATTTCACCATGCTTTTCAAGCTTAAATGGTCGCCTGCAGGTTGACCATTTCTTACTGCCTTTTTTGTAATATGACAGTGTAAAGAAAATGATTGTTGCGAAGGAGGTAGCAAGATGAGTAAGGGTTATACAGAGATTGTTTATATTCTGGACAGAAGCGGATCAATGAGTGGGCTGGAGCCGGATACAATAGGCGGATTTAATTCCATGATGGAGAAGCAGAAGAAAACAGGAGAAAAGGCAGTCGTATCAACAGTGCTTTTTGATGATGTGTGCGAAGTGATCCATGACAGAGTTCCGATTGAAAAGATCGAGAAGATGACAGACAAACAGTATTATGTCAGAGGCTGTACAGCACTGCTTGATGCTGTTGGCGGAGCGATTCATCACATTGGGAATGTTCATAAATATGCAAGGCAAGAGGACAGACCTGAAAAAACAATCGTTGTCATCACTACAGACGGAATGGAGAATGCAAGTTGCAGGTACTCCAGAGAGAAAATCGAAAAGATGGTAAAAAGACAGCAAAAGAAGTATGGATGGGAGTTTATTTTTATCGGAGCAAATATCGATGCATACGCAGAAGCTCAGAAGTATGGCATCCGCAAGGACAGAGCGGTCAATTATGTTTGTGATGATATCGGAACAGCGAATGTCTACGCAGGAGTTTCAAAGGCAGTCTGCTCAGTAATGATGGCAGAAAGCGCAATGGACGCTGAGGAAGAACTTAACCGATGCGCATGGGATGAGGATATCCGTGATGACTATGAAAAGAGAAGTGGCAAGCGTAGTGTTCGAAACAGATAGTGTGATACTTTTGTGATATTTGTAAGAGTATTATTAACTCAGAACATAAGACAAGGACAGCCACGGTAGCGATGCTTTACCAAGGTGGAGTCTAAAGTCTTAAAGGATAACATTCCAGCAAAGGTAGCGATGCTTTACCGGAGCCAAGGAATAAAGCCTGCGGTTCATTGTTGAGGGGAAAGATATTCAGGGCGGCGATGCTTCACCCGAAGATATCACATTGAATCATATTCTCATAAAATATCATTTGAGAATATGCCATATAACAAATCATCCACTGCAAAGGAGTTTTTTCTCCACGCGAAAGGACGACACTACGAAAAAAGCCGGTTTGAAACCGGCTTTTTTCGTGTCATATATGTATGGGTACATTGAATTCATTTGTACTGCTTTACGAACTGTACTGCAGCGTCAATGTCATCCTGGTTAGGTCTGCCCTTGTGGATACCCTTGAACTCACCCTTGCAGTGGAATTCCTTCTCATCCATGGGAATGCCAACCTTATCTGCCTCAGCCTTAACCTTCTTGTATGTTGAGTTAAGCATGGCTGCGGATCCAAAGTTTACAATCTTTCCAACCTTGTTCTTATCAAGTGATCCCACAAAAGCTTTAACCTCAGGATCTATGTTGAATGCATAATAAGAATTACCAAGGAAAAGAATATCAACAGGCTCTTCAATTGCTTCGCTAATAGGAAGTGCTTCTACTCCAAGCTCCTTTGCAATAGCTTCAGCAAGTCTCTTTGTGTTACCTGTCTTTGTATAATATCTTACTGCGTAAGTCATGTCGGGTCTCCTCTCTATAAATACATATCATTTATCACTATTAGATTGTACAAAATCAATTTAACCCATCCACGTACTTTTGTCAAGTCATCAGAAATCCCGTATTTCCTTCGCCAATGAAAATGGTATTATCTCCCCGGGATTTGTTCCCGTATAAGCTTTTTCCTCGTGCATGTAATTAACTATCTCTTGCGCTTTATAATTCTTAAACTTCTTTATTACAGAATCCAACACGGCTTTTTCTTTATTACTCAGCACATCATAGTTCATGCCCTCACTTGGATAAACATGAAGCATTGTATCATAATTAAGGCTTATCTCTTCGCGAACATCCAATTTTTCAAGATTCATAAGGCTATAATGTCCGATTGGAAGAGCTCCCATTTCGTTATGTCGATACACCAGTCCCGTAATAGCTAATCCACACTTTTTATATGATAATGCATCTGCATACCAGAGCATTTTCATTAGTTTTACCTTAAAAAGATTCGATACATTTTCTGCAATATAAGAGATTGCAGCCTCAAGCTTATCTATATCCAGCAAAACAAATCCATTTGAATCGCAAGGCTCTTCAAAACTTGCATACTCCCCTTCAAGAGCCTGGCGTGTAAGGTACTCCTTTCCATATGAATCCAGCTTCTCCACGATTTTCGATTTTACTTCCACCCTTTTAAGCCCTGGAAATTTATCAGCATTTTTCTTCAGGAATTCCAAGGCTTGTAACGGATTGTCTTTAATCAAACGTAGCATAGTATCATATGCTTCATCTTGAATAGCCTTACTTTCATATCTTGAAATCGTAGCTTCTCCCCATCCCAGCAATCTTGCCAGATCAACTTGAGATAATCCATAACTCTCTCTAATATCTACAATCTCATTAGAAGTGAGCAAGCCATGCTTTATACGATAAGCGTTTCGCGCATTGAGAAGATTTTCATTTGTCATTAATCCGGTTTCAAATTCATTTTCATCATCGTCTGCATTTGCACAAAAATAAAACCGCTCTTCATAAGTGACCTTATCACCCTTCAGAGCAATAGTGGCGAGACGTGTTCTTTCTTCAACTTCGTGCATTTTGTCGCACAAAGGACAATTCATATGAACCTTTTTAATCAATGTGCTTGTCTCCATAGTTTGCCTCCTTCCCTTTTATGCATAAGGAAATCTCATAGAATCTGCTGCGTAATGAAATGATACGCATAATACGCGCCGTTTTGGATCCCCTTTTAATTCTTCTAAGAAAGCGACGACTTCTCCCTTTTTCGATTGTGTACTGAGAAAAATGTCGGTCCCCTCCTTTTGATTACTATCAATTGATAGTATACACATCAATTGATGTTTTGTCAAAATTTTAGCTTAATCCGTGTGACACTTTTGTGATAATCGTAAGAGTATTATTAACTCAGAACATAAGTCAAGGACAGCCACGGTAGCGATGCTTTACCAAGGTGGAGTCGAAAGTCTTAAAGGATACCATTCCAGCAAAGGTAGCGATGCTTTACCGGAGCCAAGGAATTAAGCCTTAGGTTCATTGTTGAGGGAAAGATATTCAGGGCGGCGATGCTTCACCCGATGATATCTCATATACAAATTATCCTTTGCAAAAGAGTTTTCTCCACGCGAAGGAACGACACTACGAAAACAGCCGGTTTAAAGCCGGCTGTTTTCGTGTCATACTCGTTCTATTTATACTGTTAAGGCTTACACCTTCCGCAAGGCCTATATCCCTGCTCTATAACTTCATCTCTGGTAGCACTCTCAAAATAGACCTTATTCTTCTCCTTCATATCCGACACACTGTCGCAGTCAGGATGGTGGAATACATGAGAATTCCTGTTGCCTATATATGAATAAGTCTTATCGGAAGTGGATCTTAAGACATTATCTGTGGTATCTCCGCTTCCGGTTCCAGCAAACTCCTCAAGGGTAAACGTTGTCTTCCCACTCTGACTTCCATTGTCTGATGAAGCCTTCTCTTCAGGCTTATTACTTTGCCCTTCCTTATAATTCTTATCCAGTTTATTGGAGCCATCAGTATAATCAATGATCACTCCCGGCTGTACGTTATAGCAGAACACATTGAAGCTTACACCCTTGCCATCATCCTCAACTGACAACGCCTCTATTTTCACGCCGTCGCACAGCAGATTATTGCCTTCAAAAACCGGAGTAGCCCTGTACATCACATGATTGCCGGTGCTTTTTATATAATCTGCAACCTCATTCTCATAAGGCAGCATACCTTCTACGTTCATGTATCTGGTGCCGGTTATAAGATTCTGCTCATTGGCATTCTCACCGGTCAGCTGGAACCCAATCATATGGCATCTGTTGTAGAGAAAAGGCGGATCTGAATCAACAAGTCCGGGATATTTCTCCTGCTCCCAGCCTGTGGGCTTTACCATGCTTATGGACTCGCGATCCTTTGTAGGCATCAGATCCTTGCCGATGCTGGCTGTAGCCGGAGTACATCTGCCAAGTTCATCAAGCTCGCCATAACTCTCAAAGGATATTTTCGTAATCTCGGTCTTTGAAAACTCAGGCTTATTGTCATTTATCGTAACTGACGGACTGCCGCTATAAGCAGGGATCTCAGTTTCTTTTTTATCCGCATAGGCCCTGCTGCCTACCATGTTGGCCACAAAGATGACAGCCACAAGAACCAGTATCCATATGAAATTAGACTTGCGTATCTTTCTCATAGCTGACCTCCTTTACTATATTTTACATCAGCCATCAAAAATCATCATCATCGCTCATAGCCCAGAGCCATGCCTCTTTGTCAGCGCGGTCCCTCTCCATCTCTTCCTGCCTTCGATAGAATTCCTTCTTCTCAGACCTGGACATGTTCTTGGTAAGCTTCTCAATTTCCTTATCTGTAAGCCTTACATCATGCTCATCACTTGAAAACAATCCAAATAATCCCATAGTAGATCTCCTTTTCAATAAACTTCCCTCACCGACTCTGCATCGCTAAGAGCTTTCTTACAAATTATCTATCCCATCAGTAATTATCATTCCAGTAATCCTCAGCCGCATCGTATGCTTCGTCCTCATCGTCGTAATCATCCTCGTAGTCGTAGAACTCCTCATATTTATCGTCCGCAAAATCCTGCGCGGATTTATAGTTATGAACTCCGTAGTAGTCATAGCTCTTACCGGATTTTCCGGAGTAGCTGCTGCTCTTTTTAGAAGAACTCTTGCCGCTTGAATATGAGTTGCTTTTATAAGAGCTACCGGAATATGAGCTGCTTGATCCACTCGACGGCTTATGCACATAGCAGTAGCTGCTTCCTGTGCTTCTCTTTCTGGTACATCCTGACTTAATACAGTGACCTTGTGCCGATACCGGCATCGCACATCCCACAAGCATAGCCACCACAGTCACTAATAGAATTATAAAACTGACTGCTCTCCTCTTCATGACAGCACCTCCTGGCATTAAAGCCATGTTCCTAAGATAATAATAGTTCACCATGCACCTATAATATATGTCACATGTAGCCAAATAACCCACCTTATTTTTCTAAACAAAAAGGATTATTGGGCTCCTCCTCATCTTCAATTCTATCGAAAATGAAGTCCAATAATCCTCTCTTATAACCGCACGAGCGTTCGTTTTTTTGTCACGATTACTATATAATTATCGTGACTAAATAGCTGCTCCCATTAAAAATTTGTAAACAGGTATCACTTCAATAGTCAGACCCTCCTTTGTAATAGTACGCTCTTCTTCATTGGTAACTATAATAAGGCGCCGTATTCCTTTAGTTTTCTCAGCAAAAGATACAAGACTCTTGGTTTCTCTGTCTTCTGCTGATTCCAAACTGTATGCAACCTGAATCGCACAGTCTTCTTCCGGAAGAAAGAAATCAATATCTATACCTGTTTGTGTGGACTTGAAGTAATATACTTCTTCGCCAAAAGTACGTTTTAAATAAACCGCTACCGCATTCTCCAAAAGCACTGATGGTTTATCAACGAGAAACAAAGACAAAATGCCATTGTCATAAAAATAGAATCTTGGCGTATTTTCTTTTTCAGCGAACTTAGAAACATAATTTCTGTTTCTGAACAGCAGATATGCATTTTCAGCATAAGATGTGTAATCTATCATGGAATCTGTTGATGTCTTAACACCGGTTGCCTTTACATTCCCAGCCAGCGAATTGAACGAAACCTCATGCATTACCGTTTCAGCTATCTTCTTTATCATAAGCCTGAGGGCCATCTTATTATTCACTTTTTCACGTTCTATAATATCTCCAAGAAGAACCTTCTCGTATACGCTCTTAATATACTCTCTTTTGTTTGATAAACGCTGTGCTTCAGGAAAACCACCGCTCAAAATATATTCCTGGCACCCTCTGCGAATCTTTGCCAGCTTAGAGGTTGTAAGAAATGACTTTTCATCATGGGTTATCTTTTTATAATCAAGCGACTCGCCAAGGGAAAAAGGCATAATCATTTTGGACAGATACCTGCCTCCAAGAGCTTTTTCCATTTCAGAACTAAGCATCTTAGCATTGCTTCCGGTAATATATACATGCTTTTTCTGGTCAGCCATTCTTCTGGCAAAATGTTCCCATCCATCTATGATCTGAATCTCATCAAAGAAGTAGTATATCTCTTTAGCATCCGTCAACTCATAAGAAGTCTCAACAATGTCATTAAAATCATCCTTTGTGAAGCCTAATAGTCTGTCATCCTCAAAATTAACGTATATTATTTGAGACCAGTCGCATCCTGCTTCAACAAGTTCTCTCGCTATTTTGTATAAGAGGGTTGATTTCCCTGCTCTTCTAAGACCAACAAGAATATAATTGATATTATTTTCAAAATCATAGTCACGTTCGATGATTTCAGCATTTTGTATTATTTCAATCTGCTCTAAAATGACCCGTTTCAATACACTATGATTCATTACCGCCTCCGATTATCATATAAATATCATGTTATATGATATATTTTATCGTGTGCGCACGACAATATCAATATGTTTTTATCGCGTGCACACGATATAAACCAGTATATTTTATCGTGTGCGCACGACACAATGCATATCCTACCCCCTAAGCACTGCCCTAAGCTCGTCTTCCTCCATCTTAGGCAGAACCTTTCGAATGTGCTTAATGATCCTCTTCAAAGACTCTTCCGGATCTCTCTTGTAGGCAGATCTGCAGAGCTTGTCGCTCCAAAATCTTTCGGCGATATCGTACCGGCAATTGCCCCAGCCGTATTCATCGCCGTTCTTGCGTACACTGTATTCAAAATTCACAGGCACAACATAGGTCTCCATCTGGAGCCTTGTGATAACCGTCTCGAACCCCTTGTTGCCGCCCTTTTTATAATTCAGTGCATCCTTGATCTCTCTCGTAAGCATTGCGCCGGAATCCGTGACGAAATCCACAACGCCCTTGTCCTTATAGGATGCAAGGCCGTCATCAAATCTTGCATCGAAATCATAACCGTCCCTTCGATAGTTACAGAAATCAGGCCATAGTTCCAGACTGATAAAGCCCGCCTTCTTCTCAAAAAACTTCCCGTAGACAAGCTCCCTGTTCTGAAGAACTTCACCCTTCCAGTCCCAGGCATCCCAATGAACCCTGCCCTTCCAGCGTCCCTGATACCACGCCTCGTATGAAACATTCTCTTCCAGCGAGAATCCCTCTATCCTTCCCGAAAAGAAAGGCAGAAAACCTATCTCATTAACGAGCTCCACCAGATCCCCTCTGTTTCTGATATCTGTACCAATCATCGATTCACCTGCAAAAACTAAACCCTTAAAGCCAAACTCCCATTATCTGTTAAGCACAATATCCATCTCATGCCACGCTTCACCGCCCCACACAGAAACAGATTCTCCAAGGTCGGTAAAACCAAACTTGCGATACATCTCAATTTTATCTTCGAGACATGTAAGCACCAGTCTTTTCCTGCCACGCTCCTGCTCCCTGCGACAGTAATTTTCTACAAGGGCTCTTCCAAGCCCCCTCTTTCTATAATCCGGAAGCACATCCAGACCAAGTATCATGACATTCCTGCCATCCGGGTTGTGCAGACTTTCATCTGTAAAAAATTCATCCCTCAGGATATCCTCATCAGTTGCGATCCCGTTAAGGAAACCTGCCATCCTGCCGATCTCCTTATCTATAGCAACCAAAAACAGATCCCAAGTCACCTTAACGCGCTTTATCATACGCTCTTTGGTACATGCCTCGTTGGGCGGAAAACATATGCTTTCTATCTCGGCAGCGATCTCTGCCTCATCCTGCTCTATTGTCCGAAAAATAAATTTTCCCAGGAAATCCGAGTCCTCAATATCAGCCTGACCTGTCTGTTCTTTTCTATTCTCCATAGTATGTAATATCTGCCTTCCCGAAAAACTCCCATCAAACCTCGTAATCCAGACAGCTTCTGATCTTCGTATAGGGTCTTACCTTGGAATCAGCAACTGCCACATGCTCAGGGTGAACAGCGTAAGCCTTAAGCGCATCCTCGCTCTCAAAAGTTGAATCCAGCATAAGGTCCGCGTTGGAAGATGCAAGGCTATCGATATTAACCTTTATCTCCACGATTCCAGGAACCTTGCCCTTTAAGCCCTCGAGACCTTCCTTGATTCCCTGCTTTATCGTCGCCTTCTCCTCTGCAGAAAGCTCATCCTTCAGTGTCCATAAAATCACATGCTTAACCATCTTCGTACCCCTTATCCTTTCAATCAGTTCCTTATTTTTCTCAAGTGCATCATATATTCCGTCTTCAGAAAGCACTCCCCGTTTTAGATCCTTTGGTAAAAGCCCCTCTTCATCCAGCGCAAAATCATCCTTCCACTGCCGGCTCTCGTAATACTCAGAAAGCCTCTTTATCTCAGGCTGAAAATCCAAAAGAGCTCCGGGGCATTCCGCCACCTTAGCCATTCTCACAATAGCTTCATCAAGAACAGCCTCCATTTCAGTAATACGCTTTATCGCCAAATCAACCTTATTCATCACCCCTGCTGCCCCGCCTTGAAATCCTATATCATCGCCTTACTTTTTTCTTCCGATAGCATTGACCCACATCTCGGCCTCTCTCCCCGGCCTGTTGTCATTGCCGGTGTCATTAAAAATAATCTCAAATCCCGCATCCTCGAAAAGCGGTACTATACTCTTTTCATTAAAATCACTAAACCTGCGGCTTCCACGCATCTTCGTACCATCGCCGTATTTAAAAGAAGCATATATTACGCCGCCGTCTTTTAACGAGTCATTAAGCTTTTTCATGGTCTTCGGGAGCTGTTCTACCGGTACATGAAGGAGCGATGCACAGGCCCAGACTCCGTCGAATTCATTATGAAAATCAATATCCTCGAACCTCATATCCAGCACTTCCTGCCCCAGATACTCCGATGCCCGCTTTCGCATTTCCTTAGATGCATCAAAAGCTGTCACATGAAAACCTAAATCCATGAAAGCCTTGCTGTCTCGTCCGCTTCCGCAGCCCGCATCCAAAACATGACCATGCTCAGGAAGAAGTTCCACAAACCTATCCCTCTCATAGGACATATCCGCATTAACACTTCCTGAGAAAAAAGAGTCAGCGTTCTCGTCATAGTACTCCACATTTTTATCAACCATGGCTGCAGAGATTTTGGGAAGCAAAATAAAATCCGCAGGAAGCCAGTCAACACTCCTTAGATCGCAGGCTTCAAGCCACTTTGCAGCTTCATGCTCCAAAAGCTTAAGCTCACCCTCTGCAACAGTTGCCCAAAAGCAGTTCATGTGAAGATGGAATTTTTCATAATCATAATCGATAACATCTAAAAGATCATGAACCTCTATCTTAGCCCCAAGTTCTTCCCTTATCTCCCGAACAAGGGCCTTCTCCGGGCTTTCACCCTCTTCAATCTTTCCTCCCGGGAACTCCCATCCATCCTTATAATCCCCGTAACCACGCTGAGTTGCGAAAATCTTTGTTTTTCTCTTGTAATCATCACAGATAATTGCTGCTACTACGTTTATTGTTTTCATATCCCCGGTTTTCCGTCAGCCTAATGCGTCCTTCCAGTCCTCTTCCTTAAAACCTGTCAGCACCTTTTTATCTGTTATAAGAAGGGGCCTTTTCACGATCATTCCATCAGATGCAAGGAGCTTAAACTGCTCGTCCTCGCTCATATCAGGCAGGCGCTTTGAAAGCTCCAATTCCTTATAAAGCTTGCCGCTGGTATTGAAAAACTTCTTAAGAGGAAGTCCGCTCTTTTTGTGAAGTTTTCTCAAAGTAGCTTCATCGGGATGATCTTCTTTGATATCGATAAGCTCATATTTTATCTTGTTATCATCAAGCCACTTAAGAGCTTTCTTGCAGGTGGTGCATCTTGAATAGCAATATACCTTGTTCATGTAACCCTCCTTAAAAACACTATGTTTTCAGTTTCGTTTCCTAACTCTGTTACAGCCTGGCCTCGATGTCCCTGATGCCTCTGCCCATCTCCTCATCGTTGTGATCCATGATATGTGCGTAAAACTCGCTAAAGAGCATGACCCTGACATCATTTACTTCATAGCGGTTAAAATCAAAACCGCCTTCAGGAACATCAACCCTCAGCATGAAAATCGAAGCAAGGAGCCCTGTCCCATCGTCCCAGTCCTTTATATATTCAAAAGCAAGTTCTAAGTCATCAGGTGACACCTTTATTCCAAGCTCTTCCGAAAGCTCTCTGACAGCAGCATCCACGTCGGTCTCTCCTGCTCTTACTCCGCCGCCTGTCATATCCCATTTCCCGGCATAGTACTTGGCAAGTAGAGATCTCTGCTGAACAACATATCTGCCCTCGCCCTCTCCCGGAGCAGGGCTGTCACTTGTCTTCATAATGATAAGAACGTGCTTTATGTAGTCCCCGGGCTGCTTCTTCTCATGCTTCTCAATGACCCTCCCGGTGAACTGTTTGTCACGTGTGAAAATTTCGATGTATTCCATAGGTTATCCTGATAAAAATTTCTTATAAAAATTGCAAGCTGACAATCATCATCCAACTTCAAGCTTACTGGTCTTCTTAATGTATTTTGCGGGAATCGGATTATCCAGCTTCCACAAAATATTCATAGGCCTGCTGCCGTGGTGACTTACGTATTTCGCAGTACCAAGGTATGTGTAAGGTGCAGTGCCGGCCAAGTCAGTTTTAAATTCTCTTACAAACAAAAGAACCTTGCTTCCGCCTTGAACGTGATTTATATACCTCTGACCAGTTGGTGAGGTATCTGAAGTTGTACTCTGGCTCTGCCAATGGAAAAACTCTTCATTTACAGAATAATCATTGTACATAGTAGTCGGAGAATAGTCCTTATCAGCCTTATTCAGCGTAACAAAGAGCACATCCACACGCTTATCTTCAAGCCACTTCACACCCTCTCTTACCGTCTGCGGCTTCATGAAATCCATAGCCACAAGAATCTGATCTCTAGTATAAGTACAATACAATTCCAGCGGACAGTCAAATCCCAAATCAACGCTCTCTCCTACCACGTCAATTCTTTCAAGATTGTAGACAAGAAGTTCTATTAGCTCACCCAACATATTTTTGCAATCACAAAGCTCTGATAAGTTCTGTTTTACTTCCGGAGAATTCCAATCATCCACCGTATTCTGCCACAGAGTCACATAAAACATCTGCATCATTCGCTGATATGTTTCAGGTAAAACACTAATATCTAAATCATTTACCCTTGGCAGAATTTCAATCAAAAACTTAATCCACATAGCAGAATCAACAGATGCAAACTTTGCAAATGCTTTCGTCATCTTCTCTTCAATTGGCTCATTAAAATCACTGATCACGCCGGCATCTGCGCAAAGCCTTGCAAAGGAATACTTTGCATAAATACTATATGCATTCAGATGGTAATAATGCAGGAAGTTCTTAAGGGTAAGCTCTAATCCGCTGTCCTCAGTGAATGTCTGTATCCTTGATACAAGTCCTGCTCTGCTATCAAATGACTGCTTTATATTATTCAATATAACCTGCGTCGCCTTCTTCTCAAGCTGTACATAACAACCCTTTGGAAGCGCAGTAAATCCATGCTTTATTTCATACTGAACGCTATGATTTGTATTAGCAAGTAGTGCAGAAAACTTCTCTTCAAAATTATATTTCTTATTAGCCTGCCCGATAAAATCAAGAACTGTCAGGCATTCTTTCCTTTCTGATAAACGCAGACCTCTACCAAGCTGTTGTAAGAACACCGTAAGTGATTCTGTAGGTCTAAGGAAAAGAACAGTCTCAACCTCCGGAATATCTATACCTTCATTGTACAAGTCAACAACAAAGATAAACTTTATCTCACCGGCCAATAACAGCTTCTTTGCATTAACCCTGTCATTATCTGACGAACTGGACGTAAGTGCTATCGACGGAATTCCTTTTTCATTAAAATAATCACTCATGAATCTTGCATGCTCGATAGATACGCAAAATCCCAAACCATGAACACTATCCATGTCCGTGACATACTTATACAAAGAATTGATGATATGATTGGCTCGCTTCTCTGCAATCGCTCTGTTCATTGAATACAGATTGCTAAGCTCAGTTTTGTCATAACCGCCTCTAACCCATCTAACCTCTGACAGATCTGTTTCATCAGATACACCAAAATACTGGAAAGGGCAAAGAAGCTTTCTCTCTATGGCTTCCGGAAGTCTGATCTCAGCTGCTATCCTTCCATCAAAATAGTCAAGGACATTCTTCCCATCCATTCTCTCTGGAGTAGCTGTAAGTCCTAATAATATCTGTGGTTTAAATGTGCTAAGCAGTCCCTGATAGGTAGGTGCGGCTGCGTGATGGAACTCATCTACTACGATAAAATCATAGTGATCTGCAGGAAGTATGTTATATAACTCCTGCGATGCTACAGTCTGTATGGATACAAAAAGATGATCTAAGTTTGCCGGCTTCTCACCGCCAACATATAGCTCACCAAAATTTGGATCCTTCAAAACAGCTCTAAAAACTTCCCTGCTCTGTCTTAGAATTTCTTCTCTATGCACAACAAAAAGAAGCTTATTCTGCTTTTCAGGATGCCTCTTACAAAATCTTCTATAATCAAATGCAGCAATAAGTGTCTTTCCTGTACCTGTGGCAGCAACCACAAGATTCTTATTCCTGCCTCTGATAATTCTCTCAGCATCAAGCCTATCCAGTATTTCCTTCTGATAAGGATAGGGATTGATATCTACGATAAACCCATAGCCCTCTGCATTATTACCGCGTCTCTCTGCTCTAAGTGCAGTTCTTAACTTGTCGTAGCTGTCGTGGGTGTACTTTTCAAATACAGCCGAATTCCAATAACTATCAAAAGTGGCTTCTATCTTCTTTATCGTAGGTTCCATATCCTTGGTGGTAACTTTGATATTCCACTCAAGTCCGCTGGACATAGCCACATTCGACATGTTAGAAGAACCTACATAAGCTGTAGTAAAGCCTGTATTTCTATAAAAAATATATGCTTTGGCATGTAGTCTTGTACGTTTCGTATCATAGGATATGCGCACTTCCGCCCCGGTCAGATCACACAGCTCATCTATAGCTTTGGCATCTGTAGCTCCCATATATGAAGTGGTAATGATCCTAAGTTTTCCTCCGCGATCAGTAAAGCTCTTTAGTTCATCATATAAGAGCCTTAAACCGCTCCATTTAATAAAAGAGACAAGCATATCAATTCTGTCTGCTGTCTCCATTTCTTTCTTAAGCTCAGAATACATCTGAGGCTCATGAATTGCTCCTGTAAACAAACTGCTCTGTGCAACAGATGTTTCAGGGCGCACTATATCCTTAGCTTTACGCTGCCCGATTTTATACATGGGATCATTTTCTGAAAGAAGTGCCAGTAGCTGCTCTGCACTATCAGCTACTGCCAACTCCTTCAGATCACCTAATTCATTCTCATCAGATATAAGGCCAACAACCTTGTTAACAAGCTCAATCTTGGCCTCAAGATTTTCATCATCTGCGATGCGATCAAGAGCCTTATGGACAACCTCGGAGACATACCTTGAAAGGATCTCAGATGCTTCCGCACCGTCAATCTTCTCAACGCGCTTTAAATCTTCAGCAGAGCCACTAAGCTCTGATTGTATCTGTTTATTTATTACCTGTTCGTATAATCCGGGTTCCAACATATGTATCCCCTCACGTCGTTATATTGTTGGCTAGATCAAACACTCATTTTCTTAGGTGTCCAAATCTCGTTATAACCATTCTTCTGTGCCCAGTTGTAAATCATTTTGATACGTCTTGCAGACTCATCGTTACTCTGATTTCTTTCAATCATAATCTCATTTCGCTCAGATATCTTATTCAGATAATCAACCTGTGCTAACTTATCCCTCTTTTTGTTATTACATTCAGGACAAGCCAGTACAAAGTTCCAAATTTGATCGTCCTTAATAAATGACCATGGAATAAAATGATCCACCTCTACGCTACGCTTTGTAACAGGCTTGCCACAGTAGAAACAATTACTCTCAAATTCTCGGAACAAAATATCTCTGTAATACGCAAGGCTGCTTCGAGTTCGAAGTGTACTCTCGTCAATCTTACTGAGAAGATGATCTATTGCACTGTCTTCATTAACTCTCTCGAGGAACTTTGCCCATTCATAGTAGTTAAGCTTTTCTATCGCAACCTTATGTTTACATACAAACTCATACATCCTAGGATTTATCCGAATCCATTCACCCTTCTTGGAAAAAGAATATAACAATCCACCTAAATCTACGTACAAAGCACCTACTACATTTTCCTTGCACTTCATCTTAACCTTGTGACAGATATCAATACGCATCTCTTCCGATAAACTCTCAAATGGAATATCATCAAGAATGTCATATTTCTCTTTGCCATATAAAAGTGCATTCTCAAGTTCAGAACGACGATTAAGTTTTCCGGGTTTCTTCTGCCTTATGTGATGCTTCAAAACCAGGTTCCAATATATTTCCGCAAACTTAGAAAACAACTGATCAAATGTCAGCACTAACTTGCTGTCCGTATTATAAAGATTGTCCAGAATGGACTTCAGAAATCCAAACTTGTAGCTGGTATCATTGACAGATTTACTTGAAAAAAGATAAGCAAAAGCAGACCACATCTCATCATCTGAGAGTGGTCTGTCTACATATTCTGCTTCTTTTAACAAATATCCTGCTGCCATAGTTACAACTCATCTTTAATCAAAACAATTTTCCATACATTGGCAATCATTGTTTGCTTGATTAGCCTTTAGCTTGTATTAGTTCCTCTGGAACCGATACATTTACATTCATCTTCTTCATCGTACTCCATAAAACATCTACAAGTATAAAGGAAATTTATATATTTTTTGATGTATCTTGACCGTGTATTCAATAACATTGTAATTTCAAAAACTCGAATCTGTCAGTCATTATATTCTACTTCAAAATCTTTAAAGAAAGCCTCTGTTCCGATTTCAGAAAAGAATCCTATAGATCCGTGTGCATCTTTACCGTGTTTCATAAAATGAACCACAAGTACAGGATCTTTTTCTTCATTCAAATAAAACTGAGCTTTTTCATCATGAATAATGGCTGTCAGCTGTACCCACTCATTTAATCCATTATGAATCGGCGCTTCATAATTAGTGATTCCAAATTCTCTAAAATAAGCAAAAGTATATCCCGGATAAGAAAAGTACTGACATCCATGTGCCTTACGCACAGGATCATTTGTCGTCCCATTAGTTGGCCTTATATAAAAAGATTCGAACTCGCTATTATCCTGATTTACCCTAAAAACGATTCCTATGAATCCTCTGGCGAAATCCGGAGCGTCGGGAAGAAGCCTGCTCAACATTTTTACCCTGATGATACCATTATGGAAATCTATATTTCTCAGTTTGACAAAGGTATTCTCATCGAACTGCATGATTTTTTCCTTTTTTATGACCCTGAAAACCTTCTCTCCATCTAGCTTTTCCTGAGTAACTGTTGTGTGTACCGGAATAAATTCTTCCAAATCTTCATATCTTGTCATCATTGATGTGTTGTCCTTTCATCTATTTCGAGTAAATGTCTATAATCCATCAAATCACGATTAACTAATACTAAAATTTTAACCATCTCAACAATAAAAATAAAGCCCACTAATGTGAGCTTTATTCTGTATACAAATTTAATCTGTGAATAGTAACAACCTCTTCACAACCTCAATCATCTCCCCATCAAGCCTTTTATAAGTCTCAAGCAGCATTTCCTTTGGCATCCCATAAAATGCCTCGGCCATTGCTCCTGCGATGCAGGTCAGGGTGTCGCAGTCACCGCCCAAGGAAACTGCAGTCCTTATGACGTCTTCGAAATCTTTTCCCTCAAGGAAAGCTGTTATGGCTTCAGGAACTGTTTTCTGACAGGACTCATCGTGATAGTAGTCCGGTCTTATCTCATCGCAGCTGCGGCTAAGATCATAGCCAAATTCCTGTATCACGTACTGCTTTATTTCTTCTTTTGATGCGCCTGTTCTTGCCATGAATATGACGGATGCTGTGGCTTCCGCTCCTTTGATTCCTTCGGGATGATTGTGGGTTACCTCTGCTGTCCACCTGGCAACTTGTCTTGTTTCTTCTAGGGTGTCATAAAGCCATCCTACAGAAGAGACTCTCATTGCAGAGCCGTTGCCATAGCTTCCGTAGGGCTCGGGATTCTTTTTCATAAGCCAGAAAGCGAACCTGAAGCCATATCCTGCTGCCGGATACTTTTCTCCCCACTTCTGCATTTTCTCTACGACTTTTTCTTTTATCTCTTTTTCTCCTGCATTTATCCCTGCAGTGAGGATCCCATCTGCAACTGCTATAGTCATGACGGTGTCATCCGTGAAATGAGCATCCTCGTTCCACATATCAAAATCTTTGCTTTTATCTCCCATGTCAAATTCATAAGGTGCGCCAACCATATCTCCAAGAATCGCTCCGTGCATAAGTGCCTCCTATCTGCTTTCGCTTTTACCTGTTTTCCTGTTATGAGATGAGTATAGGAGAATTAATTAAAAAAGAGGTCACCTCACAGGCGACCTCTTCTATGTCCTTTCGGACTGATTATATTTGTTCTTTTTCCTGACAGTGAAGTCTGTAAGCTTCAAAGAAATGTGCTGCCGTGCAAACAAACCACATACCGGCCATCACTGTTTTTCCGCCTACAATGCACATAATTCCGCTCACTGCAAAAACTATTCCCAAAACCACTTTTGATCTTGATGTTATTTTCATGATGAATAATCCCCTTTATCTTCTATCGCTTCTACTGTCGGTCTCTGCCCAAGTTTTCTACTGGATGCCACCGCGATAAGAAGTATTATGATGTCATCTACAGGGCAGGCAGATACGAGATCTACCGGTGACAATATGTATGCTCCCAAGAGAATCGCAAGAAGTAGTTTAAGTCCTTTGCTCATCCTTATTCCCCCATTTCTTTTTTAGATGTTAAAGCCTTTGATCTCTGAATTATCTGTAAAAGGCTTGAAGCCAACGGGTTCACTTGATTCATAATATTTTGCCGAGTAACTGTTTTCTTTTTTATAGAATCCGGTGTTCTTCGCACTTGCAGGTGCTTCATCCATTATTATAGCAAGGAAGATGTACGGAAGGATTCCGATTCCGGTTGTAAATAAGAGGATCAAATAGATGGCTCTTATGATTGTGGGATCAATTCCAAAATACTCACCCAAACCTCCACATACACCACAAACCTTCTGATCTGCACTTTTACGTAATCTTCTTTCTCTCATAACCTTTCTCCTATCAAAAACCCATATGGCAAAGTGATACTATTGCCTACTTAAGCCTCCTTGACCAAAAGACCAGCAATCATTGCAACTAAAAGTACCGGGAATGCTACATAGAGCAGTCCTCCAAATACCATTGCTATTAAGATGAAGGGCAGGAATACAAGGAAAAATGCAACCTTGATCATGCTCCATGAAAACCTGAAAGCAAATCCTATGAGTTTTCCAATAAAACCAAACATACAAATCATAAATAACATTGTCAGTAACATAACCATCACCATCCTTTTCAATTCGTACCAACAACTGTTTTTGTTTATAGTCATATTGTAAGCAAAAGGATGATTTTGTTATATATCAAGTAGAGCAAAAAACATATCCATATTTCTACTTCTTTGCGTATTAAGGTCATATTAAAGAAAAACAGGTCATCAATGATGACCTGTCAAAGCATTGCAATACTATTAGTCTGTTATTTCGCCGCCGGCTTCACGTAAATCGAACAGTGAAACAATCTTAAAGTCCTTTTTTTCGATATCTATATCTCTGAACCAGATGTTTCCGTCATCGATGCATGCTCCCTGCCAGTTCGCCCACAGATCAGCGCTATCCCATGCAGCAAGGGAAGTCATGTTTTCCTCACTAAATCCTGTGCTGTTAGCGTATGCAACAAACTCTTCCTTGTTGTTGCACAGATTGTTTGCTTCCTCTGTACCTATCGGATACTGGATCATATCTCCAACAGTTTCCCAGTCCTTTGCAAGAACGGCATCCACTACTGTCTTGGCAAAAGCTTCTACTTCTTCATTGCTGGCATCGGTGAATACGACATACTTGCCTTCTTCATCACTGACCTCTTCTGTAGCATCAGTACTGTCAGCTGTTGTCTCTTCAGCTGCTATCTCTTCAACATTCTCTTCAACTGGTGTCTCTTCTGTAACATCGGCAGCAACTACATCTTCTTCAACTGATGTTACTTCAGAAGATGTGTCAGCAGTGCTCTCTGCCTTGTTTCCACAAGCAGTTCCTCCAACGCAAATCATTGACATAAGTAATAATGTCGCAATTTTTCTCTTCATACTCATACTCTCCATATTCTCGTTTATTTTTACACAAGTCGATATGATAGCATGAGAATAAGTCCATTTTGTGAAATGTTTAAAGAAAAAAACTGTAGAAGCAAAAGCAAATAAATCACTTTCCGCAGTATATCTTTATAGCCTTAAAAATGAACTCGGCGGTACCTTCGCCGCCCATTTTCTCGATATTCTCTGTCATCTCTCCGCCGCCTACATAGCCTGTGCCGAGACCGTAGAGAATATCGTTTGTGCATGTATAAAGATTCTCTGTGATGAAATCCTGTACTCTTTTTACCTGGGCCTGAACTTTTTCTGAAGCAGGATCCATCTCCTTCATGGTTCCGAACTCCTCAAAAAGCTTCGTGAAGTCAGCCATAAGGCCGCTTTCGTATTCTTTTGTCCAGTTCTTTGTTTTCTCTGCATATTCCTTGTATGCAGGGGTATTTCCCCACTGTTCCTTCGCTTTTTTCGCGTATTCATCAAGCTTACTTGTATCAAATGCTGTAAAATTCAACTTCCTCACTCCTCTCACTTTTAGGTATTTGCACATGTTCAGCAGATTCTCGATGTGCTCCTTTTTTAACTCAAGAAGTTCTATCTGCTGCTCCAGCGCTTTCGTCTTGTCAAAATCAGATCTGTTAACTATTTCTTTTATGTCTTTTAGCGGAAACTCAAGCTCTCTGAACAGTAAAATCTGCTGAAGCTTCTCCAGCGCCGCATCGTCATACAGCCTGTAGTTAGCCTCGGTAAGCCTGGTGGGCTTTAAAAGTCCGATCTGGTCATAATACTGAAGAGTGCGTATACTCACTCCCGTCAATTTGCTTACTTCATTTACTGTCATCATAGTTTTCATCTCCTTCACGTGTATCTATACCATAAACTATAACGTAACGTTAGAGTCAACACTTTTTTGCAAAAAAATATAGAGGCTGTTAACCTCTATATTTCTCGCTAGTATATTTATCATTTTGTCGGTAATGGCCTGTTATGCCTGCATGACTTCGCCATAGATCAGAACAGCATTTCTTACGCATTCTTCACAGGGGCAAAGTGGCTTGCCGTCAGTTATAGCCTTCAGTTCCTTGCATTTGATGGAGCCGCATCTTCTGCCAAACTCTTCCTGAATCTGCTTGGTTACTCCAAGTGTGCCTTTACCTTCTGTTGCTAATCCCGCAATCATTCCTGCTCCGATGAGGGCACCGCAGGTTGCTTCAAGATTACCCATTCCGGCACAGAATCCTGCAGAAAGCTGCTTTAAATCTTCCTCTGAAAGTTTTGTCAGATCAGCCAGTGCTGCAGTTACAGACTGGGCACAGTTGTACTTGCCCGAATTTTTCATTTCTACTGCTTTTTCAGCTCTCTCACTTATTGTCATTGTTGTCTGCTCCTTTCTTTACGATTCATTTTTCCTATCATCTATAACAAATTACACTCTCTAGTTGCTGATAGTGTTTTCCTTCTTCAAGCTTGAAAGGATGCTGCTTGGCTTCTCCTCCAAACCACTTGTAGGGAAGGTCGTTTTCTGTTTTTCCTTCGCTGATCTCTACTGCGCCGTTCCGCATGCACCGCATAAGGGAGATGTCATCAAAATCCGTCGCATGACCATGAAGAATGGTATCGGCCTTCTCTTCCAGAAACATGACCTTATCCAGTTCTTTAACAAAATCCTCCATCTTAAGGCAGCCGTCCAGCTGCATCCACAGATGATGATTTATGGAATCCCCTGTAAAAAGTATTCTGTCTTCTTTTAAAAGAAGGAGGATTCCACCGGGGGTATGTCCCGGAAGGTCGTAAACTTCCAGTGTTTTCCCTCCAAGATCAATGACATCGCCGCCTTTTATAGGCTTAAACTCAGGCATTGTCAGTCCATTCTTTTCGCACTCCGCTACAAACTCAGGACTCTTTATGAATGAATCCGCAAGTTCATTATCCTTGGGATTCATGAAGGCTTCATCAAAATAGACATTTCCAAAAATGTGATCGGGATGACCGTGGGTGTTAACAACCACAATGGGCTTATCAGTAATCTCCCTGACAACTTTGTGAAGGTCGTTGTAGCCATTCATCGTGTCGATGACACATAACTTTTCATCACCAACAACTATGTACCCGGTCGCTTCATGGGCCTCATCCATAAGGTAAAGATAAGGTTTCAATTGCTTTAAGTATAATTCTTTTTCCATACGTAATACCCTCCTGCTGCTACTTTGTTTTTCATGATAAGAACCTTCCCCAATATCGTTCTTATCAATCGCCTTTGGTCCTTTCAAATTCAGGTGATTAGGAGAAACCTTTTCTCTTCCTTGCAGCATTGATGAGATTTTCTGCCTCATCAAAAGCTTCCGGTAGATAAAGATTAGGATCTTCCTTGCCCTCTTTTTCCTTAGCTTTGATTTCGTCCCAATTCTTCAGCACTTCCTTGGAATCAGCAACCTCTACATCGCCAAAGACATGGGGATGTCTGCGGATCAGTTTTTCCGTGATACCTTTGGCCACATCATCCATAGTGAAAATGCCTTCTTCCTCAGCAATCTGAGCCTGCATGACAACCTGAAGCAGCAAATCCCCAAGCTCTTCCTTCAGATTTTCAGGATTCCCTGTCCTCTCGTAGACATTGATTCCGCAAAGAACCTCTGCTGCCTCCTCAATGCATCCGGGCTTCAGACTTGAATGGGTCTGTTCCTTATCCCAGGGGCAGCCATCCGGAGCCCGCAGTTTCCTAACAACTTCTTTTAATTCATCGAATGATTTCATTTTGTTCGCCTTCCCATTTATTTTTGCTCCAAGCAGCCTTCTCGCGCAGAGGAATTTTCAATTTTCTCCCAAATAGAGGCGTGGCAGTCCTCATCTGCTCAGTAAAGTTGAATTCAAGCGCTCAGCAATAATCCAAAACTTCAAGCTGATGATTCGCATGATCAAACTCGTCGAGTATGGGACATGGAATGTGGGGTTCAAAAGCTCTGTCGTGAAACCATGTGCATTGAACGGGATGCCTCCCTGCGTCCCTTGCGGCAAATAATTCTTTTGATCCGCCATCTCCCACATAGAGACACTCATCTGCTTCCACATCAAGGAGTTCAGTCATTTTCTTGAATAGCTCAGGGTCAGGCTTACAAATTCCCTGCTCGTATGAGATAAGTGCCACGTCGAAATACTGAAACAGAGTACTGTCTCTAATGAAATCTCTCTCATCTGAAAACGTATTGGTTATAAGCCCTACCTTTATTCCTCTTTTTTTAAGCTCCTGTAAAAGTCTGATCGAATCATCAGGAACCCCGTTGAATGTGTCCTCAAGATTCTCTCTTCTCTTGTTTACAGCTAGGCTTACATTTTCTTCAGAATATACTCCAAGCTTTTTGAAGACAACCTCCAGGCCCTGCTCAATAGTGTAGACACCGATGCTTCTTTCCTTCTCAATCGCATGCCACTCTTTTCTGAAAAGATCTGGATCAACTCCAACATCCGCTGCGATGTTCTCGCCGAAGTAAGTTTTTCCTTCAAACAAAGTGACAAGTGTCTCAAACATATCAAAGATGACTGCTTTTATCATACCGCCTGCTCCCCTTATTTACAAAAATCCCCAATCGCTCCCAACAATAAATGTTAGGCAGTTTTATTTACACTATGACTAGATCAAAACGCCTGAAAGTGATCTATCCTCTCATGGCACATTTTCTTATCAAACAGCTCGAGGACTTCACTTAAGTCATCCACTTCATAATCAGCCCGCTCATCCTCATTGCTGACTTCCCAGTATTTCCACATTCCCTGCTTCACACGAACAGTTTTCATGCCTATCTTTTTTGCAGGAATTATATCGTTATCAACTCTGTCTCCGATCATGACGGCATTCTCAGGCTTGCAATTTGCCCTTGATAAAGCGAGTTCAAATATCCGCCTGTCAGGTTTTTCCAATTCTTCTTCTGCGGAGGCTATAACGAGATCAATGAACTTCAAAACGCCATGCTTTTCTAATCTGGATGCGGTTCCCGGCAGCTGATTGGCAATAACTCCAATCTTATATTTCTTGCTCAGTCGCTCAAGGCATTCATAGGACTCAGGAAATAATTCCTCGTCTTCACTTCGCCAGCGTGGCCTTTCTATGCCATATTCCTGAATCAGCAGGCGCTCACCCTTTTTCTTTTCCTTGTAAAGCAAAAGCACCTTATCCTGTATGACTTCAAAGGGCTCATTAACCGCTTCTGCAATTTCATGCAGCCTATGTAAAAATGGCTTCTCTTCACTTACCAAGGTTGAGCCCACATCAAAAAAGAGCCACTCTATGTTATCCAATGTTTTTTCTCCTATGCTGTCCTATTCTTACCAAATCGTTATGCCAGTTTGTAGTTTTCTGCCTGGGCCATGAAAAGCTGATAGTAGAGGCTGTCTGTTTTTTGCATCAGATTATTGTGTGTATCGTAATCTGTTACAGTTCCGCCGTCGATGATCAAAATCTTGTCGCAGAACTTTGAAGAAGACATGCGGTGAGAGATGTAGATGGCGGTTTTGTCTTCAACAAGGGAGTTGAATTTCTCATATATCTCAGCTTCCGCAATGGGATCAAGGGCGCTGGCAGGCTCATCGAGAATTACCATTTCAGAAGGTTTATACAGCGCTCTTGCGATGGCGATCTTCTGGCCCTGGCCGCCTGACATCTCAATACCGTCTTCGTCATATTCCTTACCGAAGCGGGACTCGATGCCATTTTTCAGTTCGTCCACTTTTTCCTTCATGCCCACTTCTTCCATGAGGCGAAGCACTTTCGCTTTTTCTATCTCGGTATTGGATTCCTTGCAGGATACGTTTTCCGCGATGGTAAAGTTGAAAAGCTTGTAGTCCTGGAACACCGCAGAAATACTGTTCATATAGGTTCTGTAATCGTACTCGTAAATGTTTTTTCCATTTACCAGGATCTCGCCGCTATCAAGTTTATACATACGACAGATCAGCTTAACCAGTGTGGATTTGCCCGCACCGTTTAATCCCACGATGGAAATCTTTTCTCCGCGGTTTACGGTAAATGATACGTTTTTCAAAGTTGGCTTTTCAGCCTTGGGGTAGGTGAATGTCACATCACGAAACTCAAGGGTGTTAATGGGGCCCTCGAATTTTTCTTTTCCGGTTTCAAGTATCTCTTCCTCGATTTCCATAAACTCAAGATAAGGACTTAAGTAGGAAAGTGTCTGAATCAGCATAACCACCTGCTCGCCGCAGGACTGCATAGCACGGCTGAAGCTGATTGCTGAGGAAACATACATGGTCAGGGAGCCGATTGAAAGCATCTTTCCAAAACGGTCGGAAAGAGTTCTGACGCCCACGTAAAAATATGTAAGTGCTGTGGCACCGATGGTGATTACCTGCATAAGTCCAGTCGAAACCGCAAGTCCCCTCATGGCTTTTCCATAGAGGTCACAGACACTCTTATTTTCATTGAGGACCGTTTCTGTAATCATGGGTTCCAAGTCATAGAGACGGATTTCCTTCTGAGCTTTTTCTTCCATTCCGAGGCCGAAGTAATAATTGTATCTTCTGTTGATGGGAATGAGCTGCTGCATAAGGCCTGTAACCTTCTTCATGGACAGCGCATACGCCATCATGGAAAGTCCTGCTGCCACGGCCATGAGTATGATCAGCACAGGGCCAAGAGTCAGGAGAACTGCCAAAAGACCAATCAGTGTCACAATTGATGTTAAGGTCTGTGATACATAGCTAATCAGTCTGGAGATAGCGTCCTGATTGGAGATTGCAAAAACAGCTCTCTCCTTCAGGTCCAGATAGTACGGATCTTCCAGATATGAATATTCAATATTCATGATCTTTTCGCCCATCTTTTCCTGCATGGTCTTATTAACAAACTCAGCACGAACATTTAAATAACGATCCAAAATGTTCTCAAACAGCTTCATCAAAACATTGTTTAAAACAATAAGCGTTCCAAAAAGGATAAGCATATTGACCTGCTTATCGCCCATGATCTCGTCAATCAGGAGTTTGGGCAGGATCACGTTAAGCAGCATATTTGCGCCGCCAAGGAGTGCTTTTACCACAAGCGCGATGATATACATGGGAGAAATGCTCCATGCAAGCTTCATAAAATGCATTAACTTTTTCATGCTTCCATAGCCTCCTCCTGATAGTATTTACCCTGCACCACAAACATGTCGTAGTACATTCCCTTCTTCGCCATAAGCTCCTCGTGGGTTCCGTATTCCTTCACACCTTCTTTATCAAAGAGGGCAATCTTGTCGCAGAAAATTGTGCTGGCAAGACGATGGGAAATATAAATGGCTGTTTTTCCTTCTACAAGTTCGCTGAAGTTTTCATAGATCTCAGCTTCTGCCAGGGCATCCAGCGCAGCTGTGGGCTCGTCCATGATGACCATGGGTGCATCTTTATAGAGTGCACGTGCGATGGCAAGCTTCTGGCGTTCGCCACCTGAAAAATCAGTGCCGTCTTCATCTATAACTTTCAGCATCATCTGGTCGAGGCCCTTGGAGAGGCTCTTTAACTTTTTGCCAAGGCCAACTCTCTCCAGTGCTTCTGTGACTCTTGCATCGTCAGGATTACTGCTGCCGCATGTAACATTTTCACGAAGAGTAAATGCGAGAATATTGAAGTCCTGGAAAACCGTTGAATACAAGTCGTAAAGGTTCTTCTTTTTCCAGTCTCTGATGTCGATTCCGTTGACGTAAATATGACCTTCGTTGGGTTCATATAAACCGCAGATCAGTTTTACCAGTGTGGATTTTCCTGCGCCGTTAACCCCAACGATAGCAAGGCGCTCGCCCTTTTTGATGGTGAATGAAAAGTCTTTATAGATGTCCACGTCTGTACCGGGATAGCGGAAAGTCACATGGTCAAATACGATTTCCACAGAGTCTGTTTTTTCAGGTTCCCTGCTTCCCTCAGTCAGGATGTTTTCATCCATGAGTCGATAGAAGTCGTCCACGTATTCGCCTTCGTTTCTGATCTTGGTTACTGTGTCACCAAAGAGCAGCATGTACTCAATCATCCCCATGATCAGGGCTACATACATGGTGTAATCGCTGACAGGCATTCCCTGGTACGCTTTATAGATCAGGATGCCGTACATGGCAACGTTGGTAAATACGAGGGTGAAAAGTCCCAGAAAACCAAGGGCAAAACGGCGATTCTCCACCATCTTAATAACAGCGGTAAATGCCTCGATTTCCTTTTTATAATTTGCAATGATTCGCTCTCTGAAGTTAAAGATGCGGATATCTTTTCCAAAAGAAAAGTCGTGTGTCGTCTTGTTAAAATAAGATATCCTGCGCTGTGCCTTACTTCTTTCTTCCTTCAGTGAGTACTCGTAGTCATGAGTTTTTACGGACACCCACATAAGTGTGACGCAGTGCAAAACAGTAACGACAAGAACTACCGGGCTCAGCGTGAAAGCCACCACTGCCATAGCGATCAAGGTCAAAAGATAAGCCGGTGCCTTGTAGATGAGATTCAGCATAAGTTCTATGCCGTTTCCATTGGAAGAACCGGCATCCATAGCTCTTGTATTCTTTTCCCAGAAGCTGGCGTCCTCTACATATTTGTAATCCATGTTCTGGATCTTCTGAGAAAGCAGTGCCAGATAGTGCATGCGAAGGCGCATATTTTCAGAATCTGTCACCTGTCTTAAAAACGCGCTCATGAATGCAATAAAACCGGCGATAACAAAATAAATCGCCATCACTTTCGCCAGAGGAAGCGCAGCGTCTTTTCCATAACGCTCCAATGTTCCGATAGCAAGTTTGGGAAGTACGACGCCAAGAAACGGCTGAATCGCTATAAACAGCGCCGCAAAGATCATACGCACAAATTGAGTCTTACTTTCGGTGCGCACAAAAGTAAGAAGCCTTCCCACGACATAGGAAGGCTTGTAGATTCTTCTCTCCATTTTAACCAACAACCCTTTTTTCTTTTTTTAATTTACAGTCTATCAGAAACTGCGCTATAAACAAGGGTTTTATTTCTCAGACTATCATCCTGACTTTAAAAACATTGTCCTCTGCAATATATCTTATTTCACTGTTTGTCTGAGTTACAAAAGCCAAAACACTTCTTGTTCCAATTCCATGATTTTCCTCATTACTATATGGATGACCTTCCTCGTCAAGCTTGACCTTGTCTTTGCAGGAATTAGACACTTCAAGTAATAACTGGCTTTTATATTTGGCGGTAACGGATATGAATCTCTCCATTTCAGGAACTTCCATACATGCATGTATAGCGTTTTCCAAAAGATTACTAACGGTGATTGCAAGTTGCATCTCATCCACAGCCAAATTTGAAGGTATTGTAGTGGAGACCTCAACTTTAATGTTATTCTTTTCTGCCATTGAAACATAATGCGTAATAGCTGCATTAATTGTGGTGTTTTCACAGTATCTTTTTATCGAATGGGGCTCCTGTTTCAGTCGGTCGCTTAGGCACTCCAGGGCTTCTTCTGTTTTTCCATCCTGAAGAAGGGATAGGAGCAAAGCTTCAAAATGCCTTCTGTCATGCCTCATTGCTCTATCCTGCTGCATTATGTCCTCTGATGCTGCAAGACGTTCTTTCATGGTTTTAGTGGCAATTGCCATAATGTCTGCTTCTGATTGAAGTTTGTATTCGTTCTGTCTCGCTTCAAATTCCTGCTTCATCAGTTCAGTATGTTTTTCAAGAAATGCAAAAACAAGAATATTTACAAAGACCAGAATAACAATCATTTCTGTATACTGGTACAAATTGAATTCTTCACTGTTTTTTAAAAAGCGGTTTCCATCAATCATAAAAAACATAATTGTAAATATCGGCAGCCCAACATATGGAAATGCAGCTTTATCTAATTTTCGATTGCCGTCTTTATTGCCTATAATGCAGATAATCCATGCAACTATAAGGTATATCAGAAACATAACACCGCTTGAGACTGGATTCATCCACTCATAGCTCATGTTATTAGTATCAGCACCGGTCATTCCGTCAAATATAATACTTGAAACAATTTCAATCGACCCCTGAATTGCAAGATAAAACAAAAAGTAAATGATTCCTCTATAATTGTTTACTTTGTGGCAAATATACAGCGGGACAAGATACAAGATAATAGATGCGCTCATATTAAGCAGTGCAATTCCCTGCAGATTTGCATAATAGAACAAAATGCAACAAATAGAATAAATGAGAAAAACCAGGATCTTTTTCCGCTCAAAGAAAGCTCTTTTTCTGTAAAAAGAGCTATGCATCATATGATATAGAAATATAGTCACTATATCGCCAAGAAGCAGAAGTGAAGAAGAATGCGATAATAATTCAACCATATTTATCCTCCAAACATTGGGAACTTCTGGCCTTCTTTGACATAGTTCTTTAGCTTAAAGTCCATTTCTGTTCCTTTCGTTATCATAAGTTGTACATCATGAAGTTTCCGTTATGTTTAAATCCAAAAGCTGTATATAACTTCACTCCCATATCTGAAGCCGTGATATGAACTGCCCCGCAACCGTAGGCTCTTGCTTCTTCAACAACTCTGTTAAGCAGTTCTTTTGCTATGCCTTTCCTTCGATAATCAGGATTGGTGTACATGCTGGACAATAGCCCAAGTTTCCCTGATGGGCAGGTAAAATATGGAGGCTTCTCCACAAAAGACATGCCACTTGTTCCAATGATCTTATCTCCGTCCATGGCAAGCCATGAAACAAAGGTTCCATCTGCCATATGCCTGTGATAAAAGTCTTCCAACGCTGATTTTAAATCCACACCCTCCGGCACAGTTCTCCCGGAAACTGTATATTCCTCAGTAAGCTGAGTAATCCTCATTTCGATAAACGTATCCAATTCAGCATCTGTGAGCTTTTTATAAGTGATCATCTTTTACCCCCTTTGCTTATTCAAGACGCACTTAAATCTCTACTATCGATCCCATCAGTTCCAGATATTTTCCGGATTCGGTTGTGAACTTGTCTATTCCTTTGTCCTCGTGCTTGAACTTCCTAAGAAGTTCCTGACTGCCTGTATTTCTCACATCTGCTTCATAGAAAAATCTGTTCTTTTTGTATTCTTTGCAGGTGTAATCCAGTACAGCGCTCAGCGCTTCGTAAGCATATCCTTTTCTCTGCTGATCTTTGATGATCCAAATCCCAATTTCCGGAACCTCTTCGTTTAAACCATGTACCTCAACGCTTCCAACATAATTCTCATCCATGTCGAGAATTGACATGCACAGCATCTCTTTGTTATTCATCTCGTCAATAAAGCCCTGCAAAAATTCTTTTGCATCCTCAATTGAATCAAAGGGCTCCGGATACTGATACTTGGTAATATCGCTGTCAAAGCCGGTAAAGTACGCCTCCAAATGATCCATACTAAATGGTACTAATCTAAGTCTTTTTGTTTCTATCAATTTCTGCTTCCTCCCATTATGTTAAAATCCCATTGCTGTTTTCACAATCTGCATTTTCCCGGTTATCTGTTACTCCCACTTCTTCCACACTTCGGGTTGGTATCCCAGAGTGGACTGTTTTCCATTTCTAACGACCGGAGTCTTGATTATCTGCTGATTTTCCAAAAGCTTTTCAGCCTTGTCTTCATCAGCAATGTACTGAATTAGCGTAACTGCATCTTTATCCTTGGCATCAGGATTAATCATATTCATTATGCCGCCATTAGCACTTGCAACAGCGGTCAGTTCTCCCTTACTCATGCCCTTTTCCTTCAGGTCAACGAACTGATATTTTATGCCGCGTTCCTTAAAAAATCGCTCCGCCTTCTTTGTATCATTGCACTTTTTTGTGCCAAATATCTGTATATTCATGCCAGCCTTTCCCTGCACCTCAAGTATAATCTGAATTTTCATAGATTCTAATCGACAAAATTCCTTAATATCTCTTTTTCTTTATTCTTGTTCATGGCCGGAGCCGGGTTCCACAGCAAAGCCTTATTGTCAAAAGCATACTTGACCTCAGCGTAATCAACACAGTTATATTCACCAATATCCAATGCTTCAGTATACTTTTCAACATTGATTTCAATCCAAATGAACTCCTTAAAAAGTTCATTACATCTACGATATTTGCAGCTGTTTTTGTCAGAATATGTATAGAAACTATAGATATTTACATCTTCATGGAACAAGCCTGTTTTACCGACCTCATAAGGTACAGATACCATTAAACTTATTATTTCACTTATCTCGCTTTTGATATCGTTGCTGCTCCCAACCTCAACACAGACCCATTTATTATTCTTTACCTTACCCCAAAGACTCCACAGGTGCTTATGCCTTTTTTCATATTCGAATGTAGAATAATCTCTAATTTCTCTCTGAATCGCAGTTCTCTTAGGTCGCTTAATATTCCCATCATGTCTGGTAATCTCACAGAATAATTCGGGATTCTTTTCTATTTCCGCTAGTATATCTTTAGCGATGTTCATGTCAAGTATCTTATTTAGGTCAGCAATCTCCACCATCAGTATTATACCCTTTCACATCAAAAAATCCTCAATATCTCCCGACACTTTTCCTGCCATTTACAAATCCTTTTTCTTCAGATATTCCTTCATCTTGAACGCGCAGAAATATGGAAAAGTATAAATATTGTTTGCATTTCCACTATTAACGATACATGGTATTAATATCTATCGGTTCAGTTTCTTGAGTATCTCGTCAGTGAGTGGACTGACCTCTCCCTTATCTATCAGATACATGTTACCAACTTTCCAAATGTCATCGTCTTTTATAAAGATTGCGCTCATATCTTCCATAGCAACAATTGGATGAATCATTGACATATCAAGCAAAGTAGGTAGAAACCATTCTCCTTCCTCATAGTGTGACTTTATTGTAATATTTGTAAGTCCTAAAGCATCATAAAACTCAGGGCTATCCCAGACGTAAGCGACGTAACGTCCCAGGTTCATCGAGCCTGCGCTCACGCCGAGAATCATTGCTCTACTTTCATGAAGTTCAGAGTCCAGTCCCAGGTCACGTATTAATTCTATCTGCAACTTTGATTCTCCGCCCATGAGCCAGATGCAGTCTGCCTCACGGACCAGCTTCACTGCGTCTTTTGCATCGGTACGCCGGTCAATCACAGTCTTTTTTGTATATGCCATACCGCGCTCGGCAAACATTTCATGCATACCATCTCGATCATCATCATTCTGTGCATGGTTCTCAGGGTCAGCACTGATAAATACAATGCTGCCACGTTTCGGAAGGTACTCTCGAAGAACTTTCTCGTGGGCATCATCAAAATGATGTTCCGGAAATCCACTAAAAAGCCCAATAATGCGCGCATTCATATTCATACTCATACTTCACCTCACTGGCCAAAGTCAGCTTCAGGCATGTTTCTTAACTCCTATCATGTTTGCAGCCATGCCCACGCACCTGTCCTGATTTGCTTTTAATGTATCCAAAAGATCCTCTACGACCTGCTTGTCAGCCTCTGTCGCCGGCTCAGATTTTTGTTGTAAAAAGAACTGATCCCTAACTATTTTCTTAACCATATTCTTTCCTCATTTTGTCGTCTATGAACCTCACATAATTGCCACAGTCTTCACTAAATAGCTTTATTCCGAGATATCGTGCTATACTCTGAATCAGTATTCATTCCAGTGAATCCTGTCTTGAGGATTGATCTCTATCTGTCTGACTGGTTTGATTCCCTTCAATGGTCTTCCGATTCCTATAAAACACGGCATGAAATAATCCTCCGGATATTTCAAAACTTCTCTTGCATGTGTACTTTCCTCACCGAGCGGTATTCTAAGATTACATCCCAGTCCCTCAGCTGTTGCCGCAAGAAAAATATTCTCAATACAGCACCAAATTGATGCAAACCCATTTAGATGAGATACGTTTTCCGGATGTAAAATATCCGTCTTTTGTTTCAATAAAGGTATTATGATAGCCGAAGCGTCAAAAAGCATTCTATATTGCTTTGGAACAGCATTGCGATAACACTCCTGCTGAAGCTTATCATTCAAATTCCAATCCCTAATGAGTTGCTCCATATCCGCATCCGATATTCCTTTAGGAATGCACTCAAGAAGCCTGACAGCAACATCCTTATCTGTTACCACTACAAATTGCCAATCCCGCATATGATCATTCGTCGGTGCTTTTAGCCCTGCGGAGATAATTTTTTCAAGAATTTCTTTTGAGATTACTTCGTTTTCAAAGTCACGAATTGTTTTTCTTTGATTTATCGCCTCAAATAATTCCATATTTCAATCC
>JAEEGL012255186.1_pt1 | contig 43365 bp, 30 predicted proteins | sample 9134231 | NCBI WGS metagenome assembly JAEEGL01 (sample SAMN16246548, study PRJNA631951) | gut metagenome | biome: gut microbiome; feature: rumen; material: fiber-attached | host: Bos | place: Iran: Karaj | collected 2018-10
CCGATGCCGTATTCCTCCACCTCACCGCCTTCATGGTCGTGGTGATGATGGTGGTGATGACCGTGCTCCTCTTCGTCATCATCATCATCGTCGTGATGATGGTGATGATGTTCGTGCTCATGCTCGTCATCGTCGTGATGGTGATCATCGTCGTCGTCATCGTCGTCAACAACGGCACCTTCCACTTCCTTGATCCAAGTGGCGGAGGTGGCCACCTGGTCGAAGTCGAACATCTTGGTATTGAGGATTTTGTCGAAGTCGACGTCGCCATAGTCGCAGGTGATGATTTCGGCGGTGGGCTGCAAGGCACGGATGATGCTCTTTACACGACCCAATTCCTCTGGCGTGACTTCCGAAGCCTTGTTCAATAAGATGATATTGCAAAACTCAATCTGCTGGATGACAAGGCTTTCTAAGTCGTCCTCGGCCAAGTTTTTCTTCATCAGGTCATCGCCACAGCTGAACTCGCTTTGCATCCGCAGTGCATCGACGACGGTTACGATGCAGTCAAGGATTGGAATACCGTCTTTGGTGAGTTGCCAAGCCATGTCGGGGAAAGAACAAATGGTCTGGGCAATCGGCTCTGGTTCGCAAATGCCGCTGGCCTCGATGACGATGTAGTCGAACTTCTGCATGACGATAATCTCGTGCAACTGCTGAATCAAGTCCATCTTCAAGGTGCAGCAGATGCAGCCATTCTGCAAGGCGACCAAACTGTCATCCTTTTGGCCTACGACACCGCCTTTTTCAATCAGGTCGGCATCGATGTTCACTTCGCCTATGTCGTTGACAATCACTGCGAACCTGATGCCCTTGCGGTTGTTCAGAATCTTGTTGACCAAGGTGGTCTTGCCGCTGCCGAGGTAACCTGTGAGCAGCAATACGGGTATGTCTTTTTTCATTTTTCGTGCTTTTTGAAACGAGGTGCAAAGGTAAGAAAATTCAAGATTTAAAGATTCAAAATTCAAGATTTAAGATTTTTACTACTTTTGCAGAAATAAGAAATAAATATGAGCAAGCAAGACGACTATAAACTCCTATTATCGCAAATCAAGGCGATGGTGAAGGACGAGAGCGACCCTGTCGCCAACATGGCCAATGTGGCCGCATTGATTCAAGAGGCTTTCCATTTCTGGTGGACGGGCTTCTATCGTGTCATCGACAACCAATTGGTGCTCGGACCGTTCCAAGGTCCTGTGGCCTGCACGCGCATCGGCTTCGGCAAAGGCGTTTGCGGCACTTCTTGGAAAGAACGCAAAACCATTGTGGTTGAAGATGTTGAGCAATTTCCCGGCCACATCGCGTGCAGCAGCGAGTCAAAAAGCGAGATTGTGGTACCTTTATTTAATGGTGAGGAGGTTATCGGTGTGCTGGATATCGACAGTGAGAAACTGGCCACTTTCGACGAGACCGACAAGGAATGGCTGGAACAAATCGCAGAGGTTGTTTCGGCTGTAATCAATAAATAAGCTTATTCAGGTTTTGCAAGCTGTGGTGCATCCCGATGGGATGCTGTTGTCCTTGTGTTTCGTTTTTACCGAGCGCGCATCCCGATGGGATGCCATTAAATCCAACTAATCCCGTAGGGATTAACTATCGGTAAAACAAACAACATCAACCTTTTGCATCCCGTAGGGATGTTCGAAACTTGAATAGACTTAGCTTTATATGGGACTCGAGGCTGCGGGATAATCAATCAGCAAACTCAGGGATCTTTGTCCCACGTCTCATGTCTCTATAGCCTCAGATAATCCGTCCGAATCACGCCGTCGAGGAACTCCGATGGAACTATCGTCTTGATGGCCTTGATGACGATATTCATCATACGCTCATGCACATAGTCTTTCCTGAACGCCAAGCCTATCGTTCGCTCAGGCACCGGATTGACAATCGGCCTGATACGGTCTTTTACGGTCTCAGGTAACAGATGCAAATGCGACTCGGGCACAACGGTAATGCCTCCGTTTTCATCAGTAATCTGAATCAAGATGCCTACACGGCCACCTTCATACAACTTATCGTACCTAATCTCCTCCTCCGAATGCACCTTCGAACGGTCAAACAACCTCACACCATCTTTCATCGTCCACACCTTAATATTTCGACAATTGCGTACGTTCAATGCTCTCCTCTTGATACAAGGCGTCTTTGGGTGAGACGTATGCAAAAAACCTCTCGTGATACAACGGCACCTCCAGCAAATCGGGGTCATTGACTGGATAAGTCAAAACACCCATGTCAACCTCGGCCTTTTTCAATTTGGTGAGGATTGTGGCCGTAATCATTTCCTCCACCCGTAAACTAATCGATGCGTATTTGGTCTTCATGAAATGAAAAAGTCCTGGCATAATCACTGGGGCCACGGTGGTTGTCAAAGCAATGCTGAGGTCGCCCGACGACTGTTCCTTCTCCGTACGCGTCAATTCTACCAACTGTTTGGTGTGATAGACCGCCATCTTTGCCTCGTCAATCACTTTTCGACCTATTTCGGTGACCGTGACAGGATGCGTGTCGCGGTTGAAGATTTTGACATCCAGCTCCTCTTCCAGCTTCTTAATCATCAGACTTAGTGTTGATTGCGTCACACCGCAGGCATCAGCCGCGTTGACGAAATAGCCGTGCTGCTCCACGGCTACGATATACTCCAGTTGTTGTAGTGTCATCCTCTTTATTGATTTTATCAATGCAAAGATAAACATTATTGTATTGACTCATAAAAAACACCGAAATATTTTTGCTCCTGTTTTTCAAAATCGATAGCAAATGAAAAAATGGAATACCACTTTACGTTATGCGGGCTTTTCTTTGACAGGTGTTGCCTTGCTTATGTTTATCTCTGCGTTCATCGCTTTCAGGAACAATATGGACGACAGTTTTAATCCTTTGGTTTTTTCGGGCATGTCCGCGCTTCTCAGCGGCTTTTTCGCCATCATTGCGACAAAGCCCCAAGAGAAAATGGGCGGTGAAGAAGGGTTTTGCATCGTCACGGGTTGCTGGATAGCTGCCTGCATCTTTGGTGCCATTCCTTATTTGTTATTTGGCGGCGAGTTCACGGCCGTCAATGCCTTTTTTGAAAGTGTCTCGGGCTTTACCACCACGGGGGCATCCATCCTCAACAACATTGAAGCGCTGCCCAAAGGCTTGCAATTCTGGCGCATTGCCTCCGCTTGGATTGGCGGCATTGGTATCGTCACGTTGGTCTCTTTGGTCATTTCCACACAACACGACCGTCACTCCGTTTTGGCCAGTGTCGAACTGTCGGACCTTGCCAAATCCTACTACGGCGGACGCAAAAAGAACTTCGTTTACAGGATGCTTGCCGTCTACCTGTTCATCACATTGGCTTCGACCATCGCATTGAAACTCACCAAGATGCCGTGGTTCGACGCACTTACTATGGGCATGTCGGCCTGCAGCACCTGCGGCTTTTGCATCAAGAATACCAGCGTGGAATTTTACAATAATGTCGCCGTAGAAATCATCCTCATCGCCGCCATGCTGATGGGCGCCACCAATTTCAGCCTGATGTTCTCGACGGTATGGCCCGACAAGCGAACCCGTAAGAACCTCTTTAACACACAAGTCGTCCGATGGTTCCTCGCCCTCGTCGCCATTGCCATCCTCATAGTCTCAGCCAATCTGTACTTCAGCGGTTATTGCCCCACTTTCGCGAGAGCCTTGCGATTGGCCGCCTTCCAAGTCTGTTCGCTTTCCACCACTACGGGCTTCGCCACCGCCGACACCAACTTTTGGCCCTCGGGTAGCATCGGCATTCTGTTGCTTTGCTCCTTGGTTTGCGGTTGCTCAGGCTCCACCTCGGGCGGCATGAAGATGGACCGTTTCGTCATCGTCGTCAAGAGTCTGAAAAGCATGGTAGACTCACTCATCGGGGTGAAAAATGTCCATCGGACCAAATTGGACGGACAAGTGAAAACGGAAGAAAATGTCACCTCAATATTGACTTTCATGGGCACCTACATCCTCATCATCGCCATAGGCACCATCATTTTTGCCATCAGCATGGATTTCCGGACCTCGCTTTCAGCAGCCATCGCCTGCATAGGCAGTGTCGGTCCAGGATTCGGCGAAGTCGGTTCGATGGGCAATTACGCAGGCCTGTTAGGATTTCAAAAAGTGGCGGCCATGATCATCATGCTTTTGGGTCGTGTTGAGATTTTCCCGATGTTGATTGCCGTGAAAAGCCTTTTTAGCCGATGACCCTTGCACAATTCAAGAATTTTGCAGTTCTTTGCATGAAATTTACTCTAAAACCAATTCGAAAAACGCCGTATACCAATGAAATATATCCTTAAAAGAATCCTCGTTTACCTCAAATCGCTCATCCACATTTCGGATGAAATCGACTACGAGAATGCCAGCAACAGCATCAGGAAGAACATTGCTTTTAAGGGCACCAACGTATTCATCCTCGCCTGCGCCATCATCATCGCCTCGGTCGGCCTCAACGTCAATTCCATCCCAGTCATCATTGGTGCAATGTTGGTCTCACCCGTGATGGGCCCTATCTTGGGCTTCGGTTTGGGTCTCGGCACCGAGGACAACGAATTGGTAAAGAACTCGTTGAAGAACTTTGGCGTCATGGTAGGTATCAGCATCATCGCGTCCTCACTGTTTTTCCTTTTGAGCCCCTTGAGTCTGGCCAATCCTTCCGAGCTGTTGGCGCGTACCAACCCCACCATCTACGATGTACTCATCGCTTTGTTCGGTGGTTTGGCTGGCATCATTGAGACCTCACGCAAGGACAAAGGCAGCGTCATCACGGGCGTGGCCATCGCCACCGCGCTCATGCCGCCGCTCTGCACCGTAGGCTACGGCATCTCCATCTGGAAAGGGCAGGTCATCTTCGGCGCACTCTACTTGTTCATCATCAATAGCATCTTCATCGCCCTGGCTACCTTCGCCGCCGTGAAATACTTTCGTTTCCCCATCGTAGAGACCACCGACGAGACCCACAAGCATCTGCCCAAGAAATGGGTTGTCGCCATCTTGCTCATCGTCATCGTGCCGAGCATCATCTCTGCCATCAGCGTCATCAAGGAAAACAACTTCAAAATCCACGCTGAAAAGGTGGTGAACGAAAACAAGAACCTCGGCAAGTGCTTCATCTATGACCATAAGGCCACTTATTCAAGGAAGTCGCCGACGCTGGAACTGTTTCTCGCCGGCGAGACCTTGACCGATGAAGCCAAAAAGAAACTGTACCACTGTGCAGAAGAATACGGCATCACACGTAGCCAGATCATCTTCCATGAAGATGCTACAAGTATGCGTCAAGAACTGTCAGAAGTGGAAATCATCAAAGGCATTTACGAACACAACGACAAGCAAATCAAAGTCTTAAATGACAGCATCGGCAAATTGGAAACCTTACTCTCCGACTATAAGAACAAGGAGATTCCCGTCGATGCCATCTCCAAGGAACTTTTCGCTCAATATCCCAACATCACTGACATCAGCCTAACGCGCGGCTCGACGGTAAACGCCGCCAATGGCCAGCTGACAGAGCAAATCGTGGCTTTCCTCACCACCAACGAGTCGATGGATGCCGAACAGCACGACCGTATCGAACGCTGGCTGAAGGTCCGATTGGAAAACGAGAATGTTTTGGTGGTCATCAATACCACGAATGAAGCAGAAAAAACCGATAACGACTTTTGATTGCACACCATGAAGCAACAAAAACCTCTCATACTGCCTTAATTTCCAGTCGCAACAGAATTTTTCCTATTTTTGCGCCCCATAAACATACAATTATATTCTATACCCATCACCCCCTTGAATATGTTCTACGGTTTTAAAAAGAAAATAATCTGCAAGGCATTAGATAAAAGAATCAAGCAAAACCCTTTTGATTATCAATACGCTGAGCGTTTTTCGCTCGAAGGTGAAAACGACCCATTGATAAACAACTCCTATTATTTTTCTGCCCATGATGAGAAAATGTCATTCTTTGCACGTTTAGGCAAGAGGGTTAATGCGGACGAAACATGGTTTGCGGTTTATTTGGAAAGCAAAATCTATTCGTTAAAACAGGAGTCTTTCCCAGTTGGCACTTCTCCCCTCTTGGTTGAAAAAACTGATAACAATTGGGTCCTTTCCTATCAAGGCAAACTGAATGAAAAGGATGAAATCGCCTTTCATGCGACCTTTGTTGCCCATCAGAAACCCATTGATTTTACAAGCAATATGCCAGCTGAAAGAATGGCCATCGGGATTGCCAACGAAAAATGGAACAAAGCATTTTTTGGGCAACTGCAAAATGTCAGCGGGCAGTGCCATTATGAACAAGAAGGGGTGCTGGAAGGTCAATTGACCTTGAATGGCAGGACGATGGATATCTATTTGCCCTGTGTGCGTGACCATTCCTTCGGAAAACGAGATTGGAATTACATGAACAACCACCTTTGGCTGATGGCGGTCTCCCCCGCTCACCAATTCAATTATTCCTTGGTTTCTTATCCTGTCATGAGCGCGTTGGAAGTGGGTAATTATCGAGACGAAGCCGGACTGCATTATTTGTTGCAGGCAGATCTGGATTTGCATCAGATTAACCAAGGAAATGTGCCTCAAGAATTGTCGTTCCATGTGAAATTGGATAATGGCCAAAAAATCAGCGTCAAGGCCAAGGTACTGGCCGGAGTGACCTACCATTTCCAAAATGGCCAGTATGTTTTGCACGAGAATATAGCGGAGTTTTCAATTGAAGGGAAAGTCTGTCGCGGAATCTTTGAGATTGGCTTTAATGGCGACAGAAACCGTTGGTTTAATCAAAGAAAGTTGGAGAATATCAAAAGATGAAAATATATCAATTAGGAGAATTGCCCGAGAATGTTTATCCAGTGATAGGAGGGAAAGCGGCAGGCTTGGATTTGTTGGTTAAACAACATTTTACCGTCCCAAAAGGTTTTGTAATCACCGAAATAGAGCAAATTGATGAAGAAGTTGTCTATCAAGCTTTTGATGCCTTAAAAGTCAAGCAAGTGTCGGTACGTTCTTCGGCCTCGAACGAAGACCTGTCGACGGCTTCCAATGCCGGCCAATATGAGACCTGCTTGTTCGTCGACCGTATTCATCTGTTGGAAAGCATCCGAAAATGCTTGGCCTCCTTGAATTCCCATCGTGTCAAGGATTATGCTCAGCACTTTGACTTGAGCCAAGGAACGATGAATATCGTCGTTCAAGAAATGGTTGACAGCGACAAAGCAGGGGTAATGTTCACTGCCAGTCCGAACAATGGCTCAGCCATCTTGATTGAAGCAGTCAAGGGGCAAGGCGAAAACTTGGTTTCCGGGCAAGTCACCGCCCATCGCTACGAGATTTCCCGCAAGTATTATCGTTCTTGCAGTGATGATTTGCTCAATGAAAGTGAGGTAAAACTGCTTTATGAGACTGGAAAGAAGATAAGAACGGCTTTTGGTGAAGAGAAAGATATTGAATGGGCCATAAAAGATGGTGTGTTATATCTTTTGCAGATGCGACCTATCACAACAGAAATCATTGACATTGAAGAATTTGACAGAGACGACGATATTAGCGGGCATCTGTTTACCAAAAGGAATGTCGGTGAAATGATGCCGGGAGCCGTCACCCCGCTGACCTTAACCACCTCCGCGAAAGCCATCGACTATGGAATGCGTTACATGCTTTCCATCGCAGGGGTTTATACATCGCCAAACGAAGAAAAGCCATTGCGGTTGATTTCCTCCATATCAGGGCATCTGTTCTTTGACATGAATTTGCTGTACAACATGTACGCGAAGGTCGGCATCGCCAATCCGCAGTCGATGAATCTGTCCATCATGGGTGAGTATCACGATTATCCACCCATAACCGTCCCTTTTGCCAATCCGTTTGTCCGTGTCATCAATTCCTTCAAGTTTTTGAAGTTTGTGTACTCGGGTCATCGTGCCATGAAGAAATTTGATGCCTTGTTGACTAAAGTTCACTTTGCAGCGACCTCTTCTTATCGGGAATTGTATAAAAGCATCGATGCGAATCTCGCCTATTTGGATGAAAGCCTCATCTACCATTATGCTTCTTCCGCTTATTCTGGCAGAACGACCAGCACCCTTTATATGATGCTTGACAAGGAATTTCCTGACAAAAAAGAGTATCAATCCTTCCTGTCGCATCTGCTGACCAACATCCCGAATATCGAAAGCGCCGATATATTGTCGCGCTTGCAGGACTTGGCGGTGTTGATTAAAAAGCAAGAACCGAAAGCCATAAGTTTCCGTGCCAACGAATTGTTGGAATTCATCAAAAACAATGCGAAAATCAACGTGAAATATCAAGATTTTCTGGCTCAACATGGTCATCGCTGCATCAAAGAGGCGGAACTGGGAAACAAGCCATGGAGAGAAGACGAGATGTCGCTGATGAACTACTTGCTGTGCATCGTCAAATCGACGACGGATCATGTCCAAAAGGAAAAAAAGATTGATTATCGCAAGGATTTCGCTTTTATCAAAAATCCGCTGTTAAAATCAGCTTCCATATCATTTACCAAAAAAGCCAGACAAGCTGTCGTGGATCGTGAATACACGAAATCACGATTGATTAAAATCATTGATTTATTCAAAATACAGTATGCACGATTGGCTGAGCTTTTGGTGGCCAACCATATGCTATCGGATACGGATTTAATTTACTTTTTGACACACGACGAAATCGGCCAACTGATTGATGGCGACGCGAACCTTCTTCCTCTTGCCATCAGAAGACGAAAAGCCAACGCCATTCAAGAGGAACTGTCATTTGACGACATTTATATTGGCAAACCCATAGCGGAAGTCTTTGATGTTGAGCCAAGTGACGGCGTGATTAAAGGCGTCCCGGTTTCGAATGGAGAATGTGAAGGAATTGTTCATATCGTTCATTCTGCCGAGGATGCAAATCAATTGCAAAAGGGGGAAATCATGGTGGCGAGATTCACAGATATTGGTTGGACTCCCTATTATTCCATTGTCAATGGCTTGATTACCGAGATTGGTTCCTCTTTATCCCATGGCGCAGTCGTGGCAAGGGAATATGGCCTGCCCACCATCGTCAACGTGAAAGGGGCAACGAAAATACTGAAAAACGGCGACCATATTCAAATGAACGCGACCAAAGGCACAATTAAAAACTCTACAAAAAGAAAAACCAACTGATTTCTCAGTTGGTTGTGTTTTTTGTTTCGTGGAGATTACCGGACTCGAACCGGCCACCTTCAGATTGCGAACCTGACGCTCTACCAGATGAGCTAAATCCCCCAATCGCGGCTGCAAAAATACAACAAAATCGAATATACCGACCTAATTTGATTCAAAATTATCCATTTAGATTCCAAATTCGTCACATTTGTCGAGGATACTTTGCAGGCTTTTGAAAATAAGTGTATTTTTGCCGACTTAAATCAAAACAACATAGCCATGAACATTGAAGAATATATCGTTTTTAGGGTCAATGCATTACTTCATGCCCATGACGCCAAGATCGTAATGCGCTTGGAAGGCGGCATGAGCAATTATACCTACGTCGTTGAGTGCCAAGGCAAAAAATACACTTATCGTGTACCGGGCAAGTTCGCCGAAAGGTTCGTGAACCGCGATGAGGAATGGGCCAACATCCAGGAGGTCGACCGCCTCGGTTTGAATAATGTGACGACCTACGTGGAAATCCGCTCGGGCGAAAAGTTGGCTGAATATGTGGAAGGCACCATCATGAGTACCACAGATGTGGTTTCCTACAACGCCATGTCGGTGGCCGCGCTGAAGAAAATCCATAACAGCAACCTGAAGTTCAAAGACTACAATGCCTTTGGCCGCCTCGATACTTACCAAAACTATTGCATAGAGATGGGCTTCACTCACCCTCAAGAATATCTTGATCTCCGTAACAAGCTGGAAGATTTGCGCAAGCAATACGTCAGCGTGCCGATGGTACCCTGCCACTGCGATTACCAACCCACCAACCTCGTCATCAGCGGGAATAAGCTGTATGTGTTGGATTGGGAATTTGCCGGCATGAACGACCCGTTCTACGACATCGCTTGCTACGGCAACGCTGGCTTCGACAAGGCTTTGGCCTTATTGGAAGCTTATGTGGGCCACAAACCGACCGAGGAAGAACTAAAACGCCTCTATTTCCACCGCGCCTTCCAGTGCCTGCAATGGTACAATGTGGCCATCTTCAAGGATAAAGTCGGCCTGAGCAAAGACTTGAACATGGATTTCAATGCCGTGGCGTTGATGTTCTTGGGTATGGCGAAAGATTTGTTGGAGAATTACGACAATCTTTAGCAGGTTTTAGAAGGCTTGTCTTCCTATGTAAGTAATCACAGACCTCAGAAGGCATGTCATTCCAAGGTAGAATGGTGCGTGAGGATGGAATCTATGCTTTCTGAGGCCGTCTGGAAGGTAATTGCTTCTCCACGCCGCCGCCCATAGATTCCTTGCTACCCACACATACCAACACACGGAATGACATGGCCGGCTAGTTTTACACCACAAAGGGCACGAACCTCTGTTGGTATGACGTGAGAGACTGGAATTTTCAATACAAGAAGTCAGCTGCAGTGAAGCCGCCGAAATCCCCATCCAAACCCAATTCGGCTTTGGCTTCGTCGGAGAGCATGTCAATGCTCCAAACAGGGTCAAAGGTGAGTTCCACATCGACATTCTTTACGCCCATGATGGCCTGCACGCGCTGCTTCACCTCAGCAGGCAAAGTCTCCGCCACGGGACAATTGGGGGCCGTCACGGTCATCACAATCTTCACGTTGCCTTCTTCATCGACCTCAACACCGTATATCAGGTGCAGCGTCCAAATGTCGACGGGAATCTCTGGGTCGTAGATGGTCTTCAGAACCGAGATAACGGTATCTTTCAAGGTGTTGGTTTCTTCCTGTGTCATGCTTGTCCCTCCTTCAATTTAAAAGCCTCTGCATAGAGCAGCATCTGTTTCAACATAGCCAATAGGCCGTTGGAACGTGTTGGGCTCAAATGCTCCTTCAGCCCGATTTCATCCAAAAAGCCCAAGTCGGCGGCCAAAATATCCTCCGGAGTTTGACCTGAGAACACCTTGATTAATAGGTTGACGATGCCCTTGGTGATAACCGCGTCGCTGTCGGCGGTGTAATATACCTTGCCGTCTTTCAACTCGGCGTTGAGCCACACACGCGACTGGCAGCCATTGATAAGGTGAGCCTCGTCACGGTATTTGTCGTCGATAATCGGGCACTCCTTCCCCATCTCGATGAGCATGGCGTAGCGGTCCATCCAGTCGTCAAACATGGAGAAATCCTCCACTATGGAATCTTGTATTTCCTTGATTGTCATTTTCTTTTTAACAAAAAAGCGGAGAACATTTGTTCTCCGCTTTATCTTAAAAACCAGTTATTTAGTAGACGAGGAATTTCACACTGGAGGTACGGCTACCCTCGCTGAGGCGGAGGATATAGGAACCAGTGCTCAACTCGCTTGTATTTACTGTGATTTCGTAAGAACCCTTTGCCATGCGGCTCAAGTTCTGATCCATCACCAAACGGCCCATCATGTCATAAACTTGATAATTGACATTCTGGTTGCCAATCACATCAAATTTGACGTTGGCTTGAGTGTGAACGGGATTCGGATAGATACTCACCGTCATTTCGGCCACTTCGTTCTGAGCTTCCGGAATGTCAGTACCAGAAACCAACTTGTAGTTCTCGCAACGGAACACGCCCTTGCCATAAGTGGCAGCATAGATGATACCCGTGTTGCAAACACCAGGATACAGATTAACAATCGTATCTTCGGGGCTTATAAGGACAACTTGTTGATCTGCATGGTTGAGAAGTTGCTGCTTCAGTTCCATGACCGGCACTTCGCCCAGCATGTGAGAGTCGGCGACCCAGTTGACATTATTAATGCTCTTGGTCCTGTAAATGCCACGCTCGGTACCGAGAATGACATGACCCGTCGACATTTCAATCACAGACGAGTATACCGGCATCTTGGGCAGGTTGGTTTGCTTGGAAGTGAAAGTAGGAGCATCGGAAAGGGCGTTGGTCGAATAAAATACATAGTTCTCATTGCCATAATTACCCAACGTGACGATTACCTTATTGGCATCGCGCGGGTCAACAGCCACTGAAGTGACGCATTGTCCGTCGGTAGGCAATTCAACAGCGACGGTAGTCACTTGGAAGTCGTCGCCAGTGATAGAACCAGTAGCGTCATCAACAACGGTATTCAGGTTGGAAAGGCGATACAAGTTACCTTCCTTGGTTCCTACCCAAAGATGGTCACCATCAGCGGATATGCCAAAGCTCAAAGGCTCACCCACAAAACCGCTATTGGCCTTGTTGGCCACGCAATACCATGTGGGAGCAGAAGCGAAACGCAAAGGAGTGCGCGTGACATAGACCGCATTGGTGAAAGCCACATAAAGACGTGAGCTGATGGGATCGTGAATGTCGATGGAATCGCCCGCAGCCAAGGATGCGGTCAACGTGTAATCAAACGGATAGCGGTTGTTGCTCATGCATTGCACTATGGTACCAGCATGCATCGTATGCGTGGTAGTGTTCTTGATCCAAACCGTATCAAGATTGGCTTCATCGTCAAAGTCTTCGAACAGAAGGATAGGCAGACGGAAAGAAGAAGAGCTGATGCTCAAATTCTCAAGGAAGTTGGTCGAAACCCAGTCTTCACCTGCTGTTTCAGAACGTGACACCGTAGGAGTACCATCATTCTTATAAGTGACAAAAATAGTATTGGAGTTGATGGCAGAGATAGCACAAGGACCAGCTTGAGCGGATTCGTTATACGCACCTAGGTTATAGCCCGACGGGTTAATCCATTCTGCATAACCCATCGTGTTTGTATTGGGTTCACCTTCGATGAGCACTGTACCGTGGTCAAGACCAGCGGCAAGAATGCGTGTGTTCGATCCCGAAACACCAACACTGAACATGCGAGTAGTGATGTAATTTCTGTTGCAATTGCTGAAACTGAAAACACCGCTATTGATGGTAGCCTTGTAGATACCGCCGTCTGTGCCAATGTAGCATTCCTTGGTATTCTTGGGGTTGAACGTCATAGCGTGAAGTCCGACATGGAGATAGGTCGACAAATAATAAGCGCTGCTTGCTCCGTTGGTAACTTGTTCTGTGATGAAGTAACCTTCCTGGTTCGCAGGTTTTTGCAGCTTCCATAAATTGTAGCCCAACAAATAAACAATGCCACTCGAAGTGGGATCAACGACCAAGCCGTGGTTGTAGAGGCCATAGCCTTCATACACATTGTGACCGTAACCAGAGCTGACAGCAGGAAGTGCCATCTTCCAAGTTTGACCCTTGTTGTAGGACACATAAAGTCCAGTATGAGTACCATCGGCAGCAATCACTGCGGCATAAATTATATTGGCATCCGAAGGTGCAACAGCAATATCAAGCAAACCAGCAGCAGTAGGAAGGGCAATGATGTTGTTGTCGTCATCATACTGGATGCTTGCATCTGAATGGCAAACGAGGTTGCCAACCGTGCCGACATAAATCTTACCTAATGAAGAAACGACAAGATTATTATCAGCAGTAACCTTAACTTGAGCGCAAGCATCTTCCAAAGCGGTGCCCCAAGTGATGCCTTTGTCGTTGGAATACTTCAAACCGCCGTTTGTAGCTGCCACCAACATATTGCCAGCCAAAGCGAGGTCATTGACGAAAGCCCAACCTTCACTGTCATCGTTTGCGGCAGGAACAGTAGCATCGAGTGGGACGATAACGTCATTGGAGTTGATTTTGTAGATACCGCCACCCACGAAGCTGTTGTCATAACCCTGCTGGCTCAGGCCGTTGTAATCAACTGCGCCGTTGCCGTCGCCAGTACCAACGTAGATGTTACCTTCGGCATCCTGTACCATGGAGCTCACCATCAAATCCTTGTTGCCCACTTGGTGCCATGTGATACCGAAATTGTAGGTTTTGTAAACGCCACCGCCTTTTGAACCGATGTAAACAACACCATCCACTTTATTGTCGTAGATGATGGCAGTGGTCTGACCGCCCAGATTGTCAGGACCCATGCTGAGCCAATACAAGGTCTCATCGGGAGAATAGGGGCCGTCTTTCGATACGCTTTGCGTAGCTTTAAGCATCATGGCAGGATCAATCAGACCCGTGTGTTGGTTGACACGGAGTTCACTCATGAAACGTTCTGCCGTAGGAGTTCCTTGCGTGCGCGGAACATAGTGTCCGCCATTGTCAGCGATGGACATCGACTGACCTAAGATCATGATTACCAGTAGTAAACTGAAGGGTAAAAATCTCTTTTTCATATCACTATAATTTGATTAACTATCTGTTTGATAAACAATTTTACTATAGATTTCACACCATATTATTGAAATTATGGTCTGCAAATATAGGACATTCTCTCAAAGAAAATACAAAAAGAGGCAAAAAAAATGATTTTTTTCTCAAAATTTTCTTTTTTCAGCCACAAATCCGTCAAAATGGGAGCATGGTTTCGGCTTGCAACCAACCAACGCTGCCGTTCGCAATCTTGATTTTGTTCCATCCGTCGGCTTGGTCAAGAATCTGCACTTTGGTACCTTCATGGAGCACAAACAAGTCGACACTGACCTCGTTGGGCGTACTTTTCACGGTCACGGTGGGCGTCATGATGATGGCTTGGTCTTCCGTCAGTGAAGCACGTTTCTGCTGCGAGGCGAAAACCACCGACAGCGCCAACAAAAGCATAAAGAGAATGCCAACAAAGAAACCCAACTTCCGCAAGCCCATGCGTCGCGAACGCAGAAACATGAAGGCCATAACAAGCAACAGAGCAAAAGCCACAAGCGAAAGCACCGTCCATTGCTGACCGGACAAGGCATTGCCCAATCCCTTCCAGCCCTTGACAATGAACGACTGCGGCACTTCTTCAATCTTGTCGACGATGGCAAGGTTGGCGATAGCGAGATTGGTTTTCACGTCCTCATTGCTCGGGTCGAGTTTGAGGGCCTTCTCGTAATAGTATATCGCCATGGGGTATTCGCGCATCTTGTAATAGGTGTTACCCATGTTGAGATACAGCAGTGCCGATTCAAGGTCGGCAGCAGTGATACGGTTGTAGAGCATCAAAGCCGAGTCGTAACTGCCTGCGTTGTAGGCCGCATTAGCCTGTTCAAACCATTGTTGAGCTTCCTGCTGTGCCTTCGCTCCCATCGAGACGGCCAACAGCAACGACATCAATATTAATAAGGTGTATCGTCTCATCTTTTTTCCCTTTCCTCTTTACAAAACTTTTTCCGCTTTGGTGATTACTTCAATGCCTTTCTGGTAGAGATCGCCCATCTTCTCCTCCGCGCTTCCTGGGGCGAATCGGGCAAACTCGCAACTGTTCAGTGTATCAATGAATTGGTTCGTGAGGTCATCTGGGACGTTCTTCTCTTTCATGGCCTCGCTCACTGTATCCATCGAAAGCTTCGAGCGCTCAATGCCTAACTTGTCGGAAATGTAGCCCCACAAGGCTTGCGACATTTCGATGTAGAAGTTATCCTGGTCTTTCACTTTCAAATATTGCTCGGCCTTCTTGAGACGACCACGCGCCACTTTGGTAGCTTTCTTGTTGCGATTGGCCATGGTGTCCTGCTTCTGTTGCTCGTGTTTCTTGGAAACCAACAGCAAGACAATGAAAGCCAGCAACATGGCAAGCAAGATAACGAAATAGGCCGGTGTGCCAAAGAATACTGAATGCTTCGGCTTCAGTTGCGCTTTTCCAGTCATGATGTGGCGGATGTCGCTGCCCAAATACTTAATGCCCTCTTGGTTGGAGGCGTAGATGCTGCCATCGCCTTCCTCGCCACTGCCCTTCTCCACATGGATGCTGTAGGCTTCAGACTGTATGGTCGAATAGGTGCCATTGGCCGGATTGAAGAAGCTGAACTCCACAGGAGCAAGGTTGAAGTTGCCCGCCCTACGCGGAATGACCAAATACTCGGCTTTTTTCGTTCCCGATAAGCCTTGTGCAGTGACATTAGGTGAAACGGTGATTTTCGGATCATAGACCTCGAAATCAGGCGGAAACACAGGCGCAGGCATTTGGAGCAACTCAATGTTGCCGCTACCCACGACAGTGAGTGTAAGCGTGAAGGCTTCGTTGGTCTTCAACTCAGTCTTGTCGATGTCGGACCTGAAGTTGTAGTTGCCCACCGCACCTGCAAAGCTGTCAGGCTTTTGGTTGGCAGGCAGACTCTTCACGTCGACGGTGAGGGTGTTGGTGGACAACTCCTTCTTCACGTTGACGATGTTGCGGTTGAAGAACGGGTCGTTGAAGAAGATGTCGAAGGGATCGTTGCTCTGACGGCGGTTGCTTTCCGTCCTGACCTGCGCAATACACTCGATGCTCATCGGATCGAGGGTCAAGGCACCACTGCGCTGCGGCACCACGATAACTTTTTGGATTTCGGCCACCGTGTATTCCACACCGTTGACGTATTCCGAAGTCTGGCGCAAGGAGCCGCTGTTGTCAGAGATGTCCTTGGTCCAAAAGCCGGCGTATGACGGCATTTTGTCCACTGACAGCGACGACACAGGGACTTTGGTATAGAGCTTGTAAGTCAGCACCATCTGCTCACCAACATATAGCGTTCTCTTGGAAGGTATCACCTTGAGGAACAGGTCTTTGCCGCTCACTTGCGGGTCGTTGGTGTTTGTGGATGAACTGCTTTGGCTTGTGTTGTCGCCAGATGCTCCACTCGATGCATTGGCATGACTGCCGTCATCGGGAAGCACTTGAATATCAAAAGGTTCACTGGAGATTTTGTCGCCCTTCACCGTCAGCGAAGCCGACCCGACATGGAAGGTACCCTCCTTGTAGGCCTCCAAAGCAAAGGTGTAGGTGCATTTGACCGTGTGTGACATCGAGCCGTTCACCATCGAAAAACTGGAACTCGTCGAGGTGAAGGGGCCGCCCACCACGGTAAAACCTTCAAACGATGGCGCACTGAAATTCTTGCCCTCTGCGTTGGCCTCGAACACCACCTGAAAACGTTCACCTACAGCGACTTGCTTCTTTGCGGAAACGGTGAGTGTTGGGGTGTCTTGCGCCCGCATGGTCATGGGCGCGACACATACGATGAACAATAATAAACCGAATATCTTCTTCATGGATTCGTTGTTTTCGGGTTGCAAAAATACAATTTTTAGGCGGACGCAAGCATTGCGTCCCTACATTACCAATCCTTGTCGGATTTTTTCTTGGGTTGCTGGCGAACCTTCTGCTCATTAACCTTCTCCATCGTCTGTTTCTCCTGATTCTCAAGGGCATCCAACATGCGCTGCGCGTCTTCCTTCGACATTTCCTGACTTTGTTGCTGCTGTTGTTGTTGGTTCTGCTGCTGATCCTGATTCTGTTGGTCTTGTTGTTGGTCCTGCTGGTCTTGTTGATCTTGTTGCTGGTCTTGGTTTTGCTGCTGTTGCTGCTGGTCCTGACCTTCGCTCTTCTCAAAGATCGCCGAAACCTCCACGTCAAAGTCAGGCATGGTGAAAAAATTGCCCAAAGGCTGCACCTTTATTGCGGTGTCGCCCACCTGATAGATGACATATTCCTTGAACTGGTAGCCTGGCTCAGGCGCATTACGCAAGGCAACCGTCTCGCGACGTGTAGCTTCAGAAACATCCAAAAGCACGTGGCCGCCTTCGATGGTCGTGTCGGCTTCAACTTTGTAATAATCGGTAGCTTCGACGAAAGAGGCCTTCACGGTGACATCGGAATCAATCATTTGGAAGACATTGTCATCGCTCATGGGTGCGGATTCGGTGGCGTCTTTGTCGCTGACCACACGAAGCTCGCCCAACTTGAAGCCTTTGTCGGGCTTCACGATGATACCAATGTTCTGTCCAGGTTTGGCCAAGCTGTCGGTGACGGAGATCGTACCATTGGAAACGCTGTCGATGCTGATTTTCAGCGCAGTGCGGAAGGAGGCCGTCACCGTCACGTCGAAGTCAGGCATTTGGAACACCGTGTCGTTGACCGGCACCGTATCGTTGCGGCTACCTGTCTTATACACCGTGAACTTGTCTACCATATAGCCGTCCTCGCCTATGCCTTTCAAAACAACTTGTTGGCCTTCAATGGCTTTTGTCTTGTCGGCGCGCACCGTGCCGTTCTTGATGTTCTTTTCAATCTCAATCTTGTGCGCCTGCTTGAACTCAGCCGACACCAAAACATCAAACTTGGGCATGACGAAACTGTTGCCACTCACATCGACACGCACCTCCTGATTGTCGGCACGAACCACGATATAAGACGACAGCGCATAGTTGTCATCTGCCTTCGAAGAAAGCATAATACGCTGACCATTAAAGGCTTCCGTTTCACTCGCCTCTACCCTGCCATGTTCTGGCTGTACCACCCAAATCTTGCTTTTCACCAAATGTGCACGACAATATTCGAGGTTGTAGAGAGCGTTCTCATTGTCGGGATTCAATTTCAGCGACACCTTATATATATTAAAGGCATCGTAAAACTTGCCCTGTTCGAGGAGGCAGTTGCCCATGTTATAGACCGCATTCGACTTCAGCTTGGCATCGGGCGACATCTCGACCACCTTTTGGAAGGCTTCGTAGGCCGCATCATAATTTTGCTGCGCAAAAAGCGCGTCGCCAAGGTTGAACTGCGCGTTGGCGTTGTTGGGTCGCGCTTCCAAAGCTTTCTTGTAATTGACCTCCGCCTCAGTAAAGTTCGACTTCTTGTATTGGCGGTTGCCTTTCCGTATCAATTTCTCGTCAGTCTGTGCTGTTGCCGAGACGACAGAAAGAACCAACGCAATGGCTGTCAGATATTTACAAAACGTTTTCATGCTTTCTTCTCAAAAATGTTAAACTTCCTCTCCCACTCGCGCTTGCCCGACGAGATGAAAATCTCAACCAGCAAGAGGATGATGGCGAATGCCACAAACCATTGGAACTGATCATCGTAGTCGGTGAAGACCTTAGCTTCGATTTCCGACTTGTCCAATTTCGCGATGTCGCTGTAAATCTTCTCCAAACCCACGTTGGAGTTACTGGCGCGGACATAAATTCCGTTGCCTGCAGCGGCGATTTTTTGCAGCATCTGCTCATCGAGGCGCGTGATGATGGTGTTGCCGTTCTTGTCCTTGCGGTAGCCCGTCTGTTGTCCGTACTTGTTGTATTCCGGAATCGGGGCGCCCTCGACCAAACCCATGCCGATGGTATAGATACGGATGCCTTGTTTGGCCGCTTCCTGCGCTGCTTTCACGGCAGCATCGTTTTCATGGTCTTCGCCGTCGGAGATGATGACGATGGCCTTGCTGTGTTCCTCGTCGGAGAACGACTTGACAGCCAAGTTGATAGCCTCGGCAATGGCTGTACCTTGCGAAGCGACGAGGCTGGTGTTCACTGTCGAGAGGAACATCTTCGCCGCCGAATAGTCGGTGGTGATGGGCAGTTGCACAAAAGCCTTATCAGCAAACACGATGACCCCGATGCGGTCGCCTTTCAATTCGTTGATAAGCTTGTTGATGGCTTGCTTGGAGCGTTCGAGACGGCTCGGCACAATGTCCTCGGCATTCATCGAATTGGAAACGTCAACGGCCAAATAGAGGTCTATGCCCTCTCGCTTCACCTCTTCCATCTTGCTGCCACTCTGCAAGTTGGCCAAAGCCAAAATCAGCGAGGCCACTATCAGCAGGAAGACGACAAACTTGAAATTAGCGCGGCGATTGGAATGGCTTGGCACCAGATAATCGCGCATCCCGATTTGGGCGAAACGCTCAAAACGACGCTTTTGCCCAACGCGGAACAGGATATAAATAATGACTAATACTGGTATGACTATCAACCAATAAAGGTACTCAGGATGTTCAAATCGCAATACGTTTTCCATGACTTCAATCGGTTAAAGTTCTGAAAATAGTCTTACGCAACAGGAATTCGAGCAGCAACAAGGCCAAAGCCCATGCCACCAACGGATAAAACTCCTCGTGAAGACGGCGGAACTCCGTCACCTCGATTTTGGAGCGTTCCAGCTTGTCGATTTCCTGATAAATCTCGTCCAACTTCTTGTTGTTGTTGGCGCGGAAATACTTGCCGCCCGTCATATTGGCGATTTGGGTAAGCAGTTTCTCGTCAATCTCGACCTTCACCTGCTGAATCTGCGTCCCAAAAGGTGTTTGCACGGGATAAGGTGCTGTGCCATAAGTGCCTACACCTATGGTATAGACACGAACTCCATAGAGTTTGGCAATCTCGGCAGCAGTATATGGATCCACGGAGCCAGCATTATTCATACCGTCGGTGAGCAGAATGACGACTTTCGAGATGGCTTCGCTGTCCTTGAGTCGGCTGACGGCGGTAGCCAGTCCGTCGCCGATGGTGGTGCCGTCGTCAATGAGACCGTTTTTCATCTCGGCGAGCATGTTGAGCATCACGCCATGGTCGGTGGTCAGTGGCACTTGGGTGAAGGTTTCGCCAGAAAAAATCACCAAGCCCATTCTGTCGCCGGGGCGGCCTTGCACGAAGTCGGAAGCCACATTTTTGGCGGCGGTAAGGCGGTCAGGCTTAAGGTCACGAGCGAGCATGGAACCCGATACGTCCATCGCCATCACGATGTCAATGCCTTCAATGTTGGAGGTCGAGTTGGTCGAAGAGCTTTGCGGACGCGCCAAGGCCACGATAAGTAGCGCCATAGCTGCGATCTTCAAGACAAAAAGCAGGTGACGCAGGTAGGCCTTCCACGTCTTGGGCAGTTGCGTGAAACCCTTCATGTCGGAGAAGCGCACTGAAGCTTCCTGCTTCTTGTGACGCAACACATACCAAAGGATGGCAAGCGGCACCAACAACAAGAGCCACAGCAGTTTAGGATTCGCAAATTCAATGTTTTCAAACATGGTTGGCAGCCTCCTTTCCTTCCGCTTCAGCCAGTTTCAAATTCCTTTGCTGGGTCTCTTCCTTGGCCTTCATGTCCTGATAATGGGCATAGCTCTCGTTTACGAAGTCTGTCATGTTGTTCATGGCAATGTCGTTTTCAAGGTTACTCGCATTGTATTTCGCAAACTTCACCAAATCAGCGATTTCCATCGTATCTTTGAGCTTGTTGTAAGCCTCCGTCGAGAAACGCAGCGGCTTGATTTCCTCCAAGATGTCATCGGTGGTCATTTCGACCGCATTCACGCCAAACTGTCCCTCGATGTACTCGCGGGCGATATCGGTCAGCATGGAGAAATACTCCTTCACCTTACCCGATTGCCAAAGCTTTTGTTGGCGCAAGTTTTCGAGGTCGTTGATGGCCTTAGTGTAAGGCGGAATCACAGGGCCTTTGATGATGTTGCCGTCTGCATCGATTTTCGGCTTGCGGCGCTTGACGAAGAGCCAGATGCCGAGACCCACCAGCACAGCAAGCAAGGCGACCAAAATCCACGGAAACACCTCTTTCATACGTATGGGTGCGGCAATCGGCTCCACGATGGGCTTATAAGGCTGCAAAGTATCCACAACCATCGTAGTAGCATATAAATCAATGGGTTCCGTGAAAGCTTTCAGGCGCATCGGGTCGTCAAACGACTTGGCGTATGTAAGACCCACGGCGGGCAACTGGATTTGGCCCGTGTCGAAAGTCATTAACGTAAGTTGCTGCTGCACAATGACATTGCTGTCCGCATCGGCGGTACGCTCCACATTGCCGCGTTTGATGATGTCGATTTGCTCCGACAACGTGTCCGTCATAAAATCATTCCATTCCACAAACCAACCGTAAGGCACTTTCAGGCTCAAATCGAGCGTGAAAGGCTTGCCTACTTGCACTTTTGTGTCGCTGACTTTGCCTTCCACCTCCACTTGTTGCGCCTTGAAATGGCCACACAAGGCAAATATCGCCATCAAAAACAAAATGGTTTTCTTCATCTTCTTGCCTCCCTTTTCTTGAAGAGTTGCATCAAAGGTTTTACATAGTCTTCATCGGTGTAAATCAACGAGTTGTCGATGCCGTGTTTGGTAAATTCGCGGTTGAGTTCCGCCGATTTGTACTGAATCATTTGGCGGTAGGCTTCGTTCCATGCGCGGCTTGAGGTGTCCACCCAGCGTTCCTTGCCCGTCTCCGAGTCGCGGAACTTCACCAAACCCACCTTCGGGATGTCCATCTCGCGGCGGTCTGTGATGCGCAACGCGACGAGGTCGTGCTTGTTGGCGCAAATCTGCATCTCCTTCTCAAAGCTCTTGTCCGTCATGAAGTCGGAAATAAGGAAGGCCGTGGTGCGGCGCTTGATGGCTGAAGTCAGGAAACGCAAGCCTTCGCCGAGGTCGGTGCCTCGTTCCGTCGGCTCAAAATCAACGATCTCGCGGATGATACGCAAGATATGCGAACTGCCCTTCTTCGGCGGGATGAACTTCTCAATCTTGCTGCTGAAGAAAATGACGCCCACCTTGTCGTTGTTCTGGATGGCAGAAAATGCCAAAACTGCTGCCAATTCGGCAGTCAAGTCGCGCTTCGACTGCGTTTGCGAGCCGAAGTCATTGGAACCCGACACGTCGATGAGCAGCATGACCGTCATCTCACGCTCTTCCTCGAAAATCTTGACGAAAGGCTTATTGAAACGAGCCGTAACGTTCCAGTCGATGTTGCGGATGTCGTCGCCGTACTCGTACTCACGCACCTCGCTGAAGGTCATGCCACGCCCCTTGAAGGCGCTGTGGTACTGTCCCGAAAAGATGTGATTCGAGAGGCCCCGCGTCTTGATTTCGATTTTTCTGACCTTTTTGAATATTTCTGTTGATTCCATATTTATACCATCTGTTGTATCATTTTTTTTCGGCAGGGATTTCATTTCATTTCATCGCCTGCCTAAAATCCGTCGTCCCTATGGGACTTTACGGAACCTCGACAGTATTTAGAATCTCGTTGATGATTTCTTCGGTCGTAATATTCTCAGCCTCAGCCTCGTAGGTCAAACCGATACGGTGACGCATCACATCAGGAGCCACAGCACGGATGTCCTCGGGAATGACGTAGCCACGGTGCTTGATGAAGGCATAGGCCTTGGCTGCCAACGCCAAATTGATGGTGGCACGCGGCGAGCCACCGTAGCTAATCATGTTGGCGAACTTCTTCAACTTATAATCAGAAGGATAACGCGAGGCGAAGACGATGTCAGTGATGTAATTCTCAATCTTTTCGTCAAGGTAAATCTCGCGGCACACCTCGCGGGCGCGGATGATATCTTCTGGCTTCACCACAGCATTGATTTTCGTGCCAGCACTCGCAATGTTCTGACGCAGAATCAGTTTCTCCTCGTCCTTCTTGGGATAGTTGATGACCACCTTTAGCATGAAACGGTCCACCTGAGCCTCAGGCAGCGGATAGGTACCTTCCTGCTCGATGGGATTTTGGGTAGCCATAACCAAGAACGGGTCAGGCAGCTGGAAAGTCTCGTCACCAATGGTCACCTGATGCTCCTGCATGGCTTCAAGTAAAGCGCTCTGCACCTTGGCGGGCGAACGGTTGATTTCGTCGGCGAGGACGAAGTTGGCGAAAATGGGGCCACGACGCACCACAAACTCCTCCTTCTTCTGGCTGTAAATCAGCGTGCCGATGAGGTCGGCAGGCAGCAAATCAGGAGTAAATTGGATGCGGGCGAAGTCGGCATCAATGGCACTAGCCATTGACTTGATGGCCAAGGTCTTGGCCAGACCTGGTACACCTTCAAGCAGGATGTGGCCGTTGGCCAACAGGCCAATCAGAAGGCGCTCGGTCATCTGTTTCTGTCCGACGATGACCTTGTTCATTTCGAGGTTGATGAGGTCGAGAAATTGGCTCTCCCTTTGGATTTTTTCGTTCAGTTCACGAATGTCTGTCTCTATCATTTTTTTGTTATTTAGTTGTCAGTTATTGTAAGGTCGCCCCTACGGGGCTTTTTCGCTCGTCAAAAAGCGTGCAAAAGTAGTTATTGTCAGATTGAATAACTCCTATTTAATAAAAATATTGCGGGAAAATCATCCTTATTTTTTACTTTTGCAGCATAAACAAATCGATTATGATCCGAAAAATCTATAAATTCGGCGGCGCGTCGGTGAAAGATGCCGATGCTGTGCGCAACTTGGCCGACATTGTAAGCCAACACAAGGACGAGGACATTATGCTTGTGGTCTCCGCTATGGGCAAGACGACCAACATGTTGGAGAAGGTTTTGGCCGACTTCCGCGAACACGACGGACAACTCGGCATGGAGGCCCTGCACGAAGTCATCGCCTACCACGACGGCATCATCAACGGACTTTTCGGCGAGGATGCCAATTCTGATTTTGGCGAGAACATCGCTGGACTTTTCATCGAGCTTTGGGAGAAGCTGCAAAAGACCGACGAGCCCTACGACTACCAATACGACCAAACTGTGTGCTACGGCGAACTCATCTCGACCAGCATCATCCACGAATACCTCAACAAATGCGACATCCCCACCCGCTGGTTAGATGCCCGGAAATATGTCATCGCCGAGGACGACACCCACTACCGTGCCGCCAATCCCGACTGGGACGAAACGCGACTGAAAATCAGCAAACTGAACGATGAACATATCAGAGGTATCGTATGCCTGACGCAGGGTTTCATCGGCGGCACTGCCGATGGCAAACACAGTGTCACCCTCGGGCGCGAAGGCTCCGACTTCACTGCAGCCATCTTCGCCAACTGCCTTGATGCCGAGGAGGTCACCATCTGGAAGGATGTGGATGGTCTGCTCAACGCCGACCCAAAACGCTTCGCCGACACGGTTCAGCTACCGCATATCCCCTACTCCGAAGCCATCGAATTGGCTTTCTATGGTGCCACTGTCATTCACCCCAAAACAATCAAGCCACTGCAAAACAAGGGAATAACACTCAAGGTGCAGTCGTTCTTGAACCCCGACCATGAACCTACCGTCATCGATGGAGCGCACCATAGAAATGATGAGAACATTCCTTCCTTCATTGTCAAGGACAACCAAACGCTGGTGTCTATCTCTCCCCGCGACTACTCGTTTATGGACGAACGCAACCTGAAAACCATCTTCGCCGTTTGCGCCGACCTGAACATCCACGCCAACATGATCCAGACCTCCGCCTTGATGCTCTCGTTCTGCTTCGATAGCGACAAAACCAAGCTAAAGCAACTGATGGCCTGCCTCAAAGATGATTTCAGCATCAAATATAATGATGGGCTGCAATTGTTCACCATCAGACACTACACGGATGATTCGGAGCAAGATTTCATCAAGGGTCGGAAAATCCTCATCAAACAAGGAAGTCGCTCAACTTTACAATTCGTATTAAGTTAAGTCCCGTAGGGACGACGGAACTTAGGCAGGAATCCCTGCCTCAAAAAAACAAACAGTTGAAAATCATTGCCCACATAGAAACCGATTTCCCGACCAAGTTCGGCATTCCGAGGCAGAGTGGCATCGTGGCTTCGTTGCAGGGGCGCATCATTTTTGAGCCGGAATACCGCAATACGGAGGCCGTACGTGGTTTGGAGGAGTTTTCACACATTTGGTTGATTTGGGAGTTTTCGGAGGCTGTGCGCGACACTTGGTCGCCGACGGTGCGCCCACCGCGATTGGGCGGCAATGTCCGCAAAGGGGTGTTCGCCACACGCTCGCCCTTCAGGCCCAATCCCATCGGGCTTTCGTCGGTGAAGCTGGAGCGCATTGAAATCGACCCAAAACTTGGCCCTGTGATTCATGTTTCAGGCGTAGACTTGATGGATGACACGCCCATCTACGACATCAAGCCCTACATCGCCTACACCGACAGTCACCCAGAGGCCGTCAGCGGATTCGCCTCGAAACCAGCGGAATACCTTTTGGAAGTCGATTTTCCTGAAAACTTGTTGGGAAAAGTGCCTTCCTCACAACGTGAAAGCCTTATTGAAGTGTTGGCCCACGACCCAAGACCTCAATACCAAGATGATCCCGAACGCGTATATGGTATGGTTTTCGGCGGAATGGAAGTAAAGTTCCGCGTAGAAAATAGGCAACTTATTGTGCTGAATTTAAACGATTAACGATCCGATTCTCCTTTCACTCCAGTCTTCATGTATGCTGGCCGAAATGAGATGTCCAAGCCTTTCACAGAAATAGGTGCCGCAAAAGGATTGTACACAAAAATCTTAAAATGCCGCGCCGAACGTAAAACCGAATCCACAGGCAAGGTGAAAGTAACAAAATCCCATTGCCCGACCGCCGTTATCTTATCTTGGATTGGATAGTATTTTGCATCGCTATTCTCCTCAGAATCATACCATTGTACAGCAAGCACCGCTTCATTTGATGGATCATTCTGACAAACCATGAACGACACGTTAACCTTATCCCAATCCTCATGAAGGTTCGCCGTAGGCAAATCCAATGTATAGCTATAAGGTTGCCTTGCATCAATACTAATGACATCACTGAAATAGAAATGACCTTCATCGGCAACCACAGAATAAGAATCGTTGAAAGCATCAGGATACAATTTCCTCAATGCCAATGCAATACACTGAGCAACAATATGTCGACCCTCTGCATAATAATGCTCCGTCGTCCAGTTTTGGTCAATGAAATTGACATCGCGAACAAGATTCAAGTTATCCACCACCGTGACATGTTCCAACGCACCATAACGTTTTACCAAATAATCGCGGTTCATCTTCATCAGGAAAATCAAGTCCTTGCCCACCAATTCGTTGGCCTTGTCCACATTCTCAGGCAAGAGATTGAAAATCAAGTTCCAACCTCTTTTTTGACATAAATCCACAATGGCGTCGAAATCCTTGATGCGCGGATTGTCATCCTTGATTTGGAAGGCGTATGCTTTGATGTAATGACAGGCCAAAATGGTCAAATCCTGGTCATAATTCCCATGCACATCAACAAAACCATGTCGATTCATCGCCATATCCCATTGATTGGTTGTTTTCCATTCAAAATCGTATGGAAACTCAATCGGGTCGCTTTTCCAATGCTTGTTAACGATTTTGTCCCATTCCGCTTCACTGCGAATCGGATACGCCTTGAAAGCCAGCAAGAAACGGTTCACCAAAGGAGGATAATCCTTCAACAATACCAATTGCTTTTGCAATGGCGTTTCCAAATTGGAGTAAATCCATCCCGCATCAAAGGAGCGCAGGTTCATCGTGACTACCACGGTCTCCACGGCGGACTTTTTCGGAATTTGCTTCAGCAGGTTGTAATAGATTTCCGCGTGCGAGGCATCCTTCGTCATGTCGCCACAGCGGATGTTGGGGAAATACGCCCAAACCATGTCGCTAATCTTCCTTTGGTCGCTCTCAGACCAGCCGTAGGTGCGGTTCGACGACTCGCCGAGATACACGATGCGACAACTGTCGGCCACCACCTGACGAGGCAGGTTGACCATGTCGGAATGCGTCTGCAAGTCCTTTTCGTAGAACCACTTGGAATAGACCCAATTCATGACCACAAGCAGCATTGCAACAATCCCTATGCGTATCAACAACTTCTTCATGGTCAGAACTGGAAATAGATGAATGGGAAACTATTGACACTCGAACACGCGATGACCAAGAAAATGAGCAAAGCGTAGATTAACCACCTAACAACCATTGGTTTGTCTTCGCACCACGCATCGAAACGGGTGTTGAAAAGCAGCAAGTCGGAAAGGATAAACAGACCGAGATAGAGCCATACTTCCGGCTTGACAGCCAGACTTTGTCCACCATCGAAATTGGTGACCGCCGCCGCGAAAATGTCGCGCATATTGGCGAAATCTGTGGCCCGGAACATCACCCAAAACAGCGTGACCAACACAAAAGTCTTAGCCATACGCAGTGCGTCAAGGCTGACACTCAGCCACTTGGATTGTAGTTCTTTAATTGGGAAACGCTCTTTCAGAGCCTTCTCGATGATGTGCAGCAAGCCATGTGCGAAGCCCCAAAAGAGAAACGTCCACGCCGCGCCATGCCAGATGCCGCTCAGCACGAAGACGACCATGATATTGAACGCCCAACGCCCGAACTTCACACGGCTGCCGCCCAAGGGTATGTAAACATAGTCGCGGAACCAAGTGGAGAGCGAGATGTGCCAACGGTGCCAAAACTCGCCGATGTTCTTGGCCAAATAAGGTGTGCGGAAGTTGTCACTGATGTCGAAACCCATCAGTTTGGCACTGCCCAAGGCAATCGTGGAATAGCCAAAGAAGTCGCAATAAATCTGGAAACTATAGAACGCCATGGCCAGCATGACACTCCATGAGTTGTATTCCGCTGGATTGGCATACACCTCATCGACATACGCGCCCAAATGGTCGGCTACCACCATCTTGATGAACAAGCCGAACAGGATGAGCCTCATACCTTTAGAGATGTTCTCGTAACGGAAGTCTTTATGTTCGTGCAGTTGCCTCAAGAGGTTGCCTGGTCGCTCAATAGGTCCGGTGACCAACTGCGGGAAAAACATCACATAAAGCGAGTAATAACCGAAGTGCCGCTCCGCCTTTTGGTGGCCACGATACACTTCGATGACATAGCTCATGCTTTGGAAGGTATGGAACGACAAGCCGATGGGCAAGATGATATTCACCGTAGTATGTACATCCAGCCCAAGCTTTTGGCACAGCCACACAAAATTGTCGTTGATAAAACCTAAATACTTGAAAATGAACAACACCAACAGCGTCGAAACAATGCTGATGACGAGAAAGGTCTTTTTCTTCTTAGGTTCGTTTTCATGCTTTTCCATCAAAAGGCCCGCCGAATAGTCAATGACGATGGTGACAAGCAGGATGAGGATGTACCTGGGTACAAACCACATGTAGAACACGCAGCTCGCCGCAAGTAACATGAACCAGCGCGCCTTTTGTGGCAGCAGGTAAAACAGCAGCACCACAATAGGCAGGAAGATGACAAACTCTATGGAGTTAAAGACCATATAATTCTCTCAATCACAGTTACTTAACCTTATCCATCGTCGTATGCATAATCTTGCCATCCGACTTGTCGTAGATGTAGGTCAGAACGTAGCATTGGTCGACGTTGTAAATGGAATCCAACACGATGCTGTTGTTTATAGTAAAGTCGTCATCCACATAGAAGGAGCCACTGGAAACAAGTTGCCCATCGGCACCGTTCAACGTGCCACGGAACACGTTGCGGAACACATACTCCTTGTTCACACCACCTGGAACGGTTTGCCAGCCGACGATGCTGTCCTCCACGAGGCAGACCGTGGCGTAATACTGACCCTCGCCATCACCCGTGGGATAGAAATGGTTTTCCACGCTCAGGAGACGGGAAGCCTCGTCGTAGGTGTTGAAGGTTAAAATGTCGAATAGCTGGACTTCACTCAGCGCGTTAGCCACTGGCGTGTCTATTTGCTCCACGTTGAGCGTGTTACCATCCGTAAGTGCCACATGGTCAACGGCAAACAAGGGATTGGAATCGTGGTTGTTATACCATTCAGTGCCTTCATCGGTGAGAAAATCCGGGAACTGACCCATCGGCGTTGCTAAATAGCCTGCATGAACACTCATGATGAAAATACAGTCTTCGCCCAAACGGTGCTGAAGCTCATGGGCATACTCCGCCGCCTCAGGACAATTCACGCAACGCGCACCCGTAAAGTCTTTGATGAGCACAGTCTTGCTGCCGCCTGTAGGTGCATAGGGCTTGTGTGTATTGTTGATGTCGATTTTGTCGCAGCCTATTGCTAAAAATACCAAGGCTGCCATGATTGTAATTATGGATAACTTTTTCATTGTTAGTCAGTTTAGAATGAAGTTGAAACCGTTAACGTAACCCCTGAAGAAGCGGGTACCGTGCGGCACACGCCACCGACGCACACCACACCTTCGCTTTGGCGACCAGCACTCAGCATGACACGCGTGGCATCGTGAATGTAGCTGACCGTGCCTGTGAAGTAATGGTCGCGGTACTCCTCGACGGGGTTGCCGTAGTTCCACTTGTCGGCGAGACTGAACGACCAGTGGGGCGAAATAGTGTATTCCAACAAGGCCGCAGCCCAATGGCCACGCTTCTGATAGTCTTTCTTTTCGCTCTCGTCATACGCATAGCCTTTGTGGACTTCATTTTCCCAAAGTCCCTGAAGCTCAAGACGTAAGCTTTGTTTTTTGTTGATTTTGTATGTCACATCCAAGAAGCCGATATTGGCCTTAACGACGGGTGCAGCAGCATGACCTTCGATAGTTTCGATGTCGTAATACAAGTTGATGTATTGCGCCGTAATATGCCAATCCTTGCTGATTTTCTTGTCGATTTCAAAGTTGATGTCGCGGAAGAAACGATGTTTGCTGACCGCAAAGAATTTGGAAGCATAGCCCAAAGTGCCAGGCTTGTTAATGACCATCTGGTTATTGACCATAATGGAGTCGCGCACAATATCGTTCACCTGACTCATGTTAAGGGCGAGTTTGGTGCCATATTTTCCACCGAGAGCCGTGCCTTTCGGAATAGTGTAGTTCACTTGGAATTGTGCCGCCATCTCACCGTTGGGCTGGGTCGAATAGGTGTACATCGACGGCAGGCTGTGCGTGTGCGTGTAATTAATAGGTGGGATGAAGTTGATGTCAAGGTCGTTCTGCTTGCCCGTGTACATCGACTTAAAGCTCATATTGTCAACGCGTTTCACCTGAAGCACAGCACCAAAGCCCTTCTGCGAATAGCTCAGCGAAGCCATTAAAGCCTGACCTTCTCTGTAGATGAAGTTGTTGATAGCCGAAGGGTCGTTGATTTTGTAGGCATATTCTGTGCTGAAAGCCCAGTTGCCATAGCCCAAGTTGAGGCGACCGGCAGCAGCACCCACATTTTCGGGAATATAGTAGAACAGGCTCATGTCATATTGCTTCTTGCTGACGAAACTACCACCGATGCTCATCCTGAATTTGGAGTCGTTCAAGGCGGGAATGCTTTGGTTCAAATCCCATTCGCCGTCCACACCACGCACGATGCCACGATAGTCATCGATAGAAAAGTCACGCTCCAAATAAGGAGCCCAGTAGAAACGTTGGCGGCCATACACGCCTTTCAATGTCACGCCTTTGACAGGACGCAGCACCACACGAGCACCACGCAAGGCATTGTCCATGCCCAGGGACCATTCCTCGTAGGTGCGAAACACGAGACCGCTACCAAATTGGTCGTAGATGTCGCCCACGGTCATGCCGATGAAGCCATTGTCATAGGTAGCAAAGAAATTGGCCACACCCACGCCATTCAGCTCGCTGCGGAAACCATTCATTTCAGGTAGAAACGCCTCGAAACGTATACCCGCTGAGAAGTTGCCGTTGGTGTAGTTAATCTTTCCGAAGCCGTTGATACCAAACTTCTTACCGTAAAGATCTGTGATGTCGATGCCCTTGTCGAGCATGTAATACTGCGCGTCGGTCTGGAAACTGCCGCTCACTTGGCTGTTTTCAAGAAACGACTGAGCACTCCCCTTGAAACTGACCGTCAAAGCGAGTGCGAGCAAAAATAGTATGTGTTTTCGCATAACCTATTGATTTACTTTTTCTTCTTTGCGATTTTTAGGATTTCCTCGTAAAGTTCGTCTTCACCGCCCTCGATGTAACCTGTGTGCTGATAAACGAGCTTGCCGTTGCCGTCAAAAAGGAAAGTGTGCGGAGGATTGCTCACGTTCATGGCACGTTTCAGGTCTCCGTTCACGTCAAGCAGGATGTCGAAATCCCAGCCCTTGCCTTCCACGACGGGTTTCACTTTGGCTGTCGAGCGCGAGTCGTCGATGGAGACGGAATAAATCTTCACGCCAGTTTCGTCCTGCCAATCTTCATAAACGTCGTTCAAGGCGTTGTGTTCCTTGATGCATGGACCGCACCATGTAGCCCAGAAGGTAAGAACGATGGGGTTGCCGTTGTTCGTGAGTTTCGCGATGTTCACATCCTTGCCGTCCAAGTTCTTGATGGTCACGTTCGGCAAATCTGTCTTCGATTGCGCATGAAGGCCCGTGAAAACCAAGGCCATCAGCAAAAGTGTCATTAGCTTTTTCATTTCAATTTGTGATTTAAAGATTTAATATTCAAAGATTTAAAATTTCAAAGTTCATCATTTTGCACTCCTCATTCCTCATCGATTTGGCAATAAACCTCAAGCAATTTGCAGTACTGTTCCGCCCTGATGGTCACTTTATTAATAAGGTTCGGAATCAAGACGCACTCGCCTTGATTAACAAAAACCGCGCCATTTTCCCATTTCAGCGTAAAATTTCCGTTTGTACAAAGCAAAATGACAAAAGAATCGAGGTTTTTGTAATCCTTTTCCATCTCACCCTGAAGCTGGAGCAAATTGGTCACAAAATACTGACAATCAACAACAGGAACAGTTTTGTTCATCACATCTGGCACCTCTATTCTGTAACTTTCGGGCATCGTCCCGTCAATGGCCTCCACCGACTGCGGGATGTGCAGTTCGCGGCGCATACCCGCCACATCGATGCGATCCCAATCATAGATGCGGTAGGTGGTGTCGCTGGTCTGCTGGATTTCAGCCACCATGATGCCTGGTCCAAGCGCATGAACGCGGCCTGCCGGAATAAAGAAGACATCGTTTGCCTCCACCTGCTCATGGTTCAAGACCTCTTGCAAAGTATTGGTTTCCAAAGTTTTTACATAATCCATGCGCGTCATTTCACGATTGAAGCCCATGACAAGTTCGGCATCCTTGTCGGCCTGCATGACGTACCACATTTCGGTTTTTCCGTTGCCCAAGCCGCGTTTCTCGGCCAGCTCATCATCAGGGTGCACCTGCACCGAGAGCCAATCGTTGGCATCGATGATTTTCAGCAACAGCGGAAACTGCTCGCCATATTTGTCGAACACGCTTTCACCCACCATGTCACCCATGAAAGTCTCCACGAGGTCGTTGATCTCGTCGCCCTCAAAGTCGCCGTTGGCGATTTCGCTCTGCTCGTCCCAGACACCTGAGAGTAGCCATACCTCGCCGCAATTCGGCAACGGGCCATAGTCCATGCCAAGCACTTCCTTGATTTTTCGTCCGCCCCAAATCTTATCTTTAAAAATGGGCTTGAATTTTAGGGGATAGAGTACCGTTGACATCAATTCAATAATTTTGCGGGCAAAGATAAGACTAAATCCGAAACGCACTGCAATTTTCCGTAGTTTTGTGCCAAATTTCGAACCATGCAAAACCTCATAGAACTCCGCCATATCCTCCACGCCCACCCCGAACTTTCGGGACAAGAAGCCTTGACCAACATGATTTTAAACGAATGGGTGAAACAAACCCAACCTGACCAAATCATCGAGAAAATCGGCGGCTACGGCTTGGCGGCCATTTATAAAGGTGCCAAGCCTGGCAAGCGTATCCTCATTCGTGGCGACATCGATGCCTTGCACATTCCTGAACCGAACGACTTGCCTTATCGTTCTCAGAACCAAGGCGTTTCACACAAATGCGGCCACGACGGCCACGCCACCATCCTCTGCGGATTGGCCCAATGGCTCGGCGAGCAACGCCCCGAACAAGGTGAGGTGGTCCTGCTTTTTCAGCCTGCCGAAGAAACTGGACAAGGCGCACAAGCCATCCTCAACGACCCGCAATTCGAGCAAATCAAGCCTGATGTAGCCTATGGACTGCATAATCTTCCTGGCTTCGAGAAAGGCAAAATCATGGTTAAAGAAGGCTGTTTTGCTGCGGCTTCCTTTGGACTGAAACTGGTTTTTGATGGTCGTACCGCACACGCCTCGCAGCCCGAAACGGGGCACAGCCCTTCGGAGTTGCTGGCCGTGCTCATCCATAACCTCGAAAAGAAACGCGAGCAGCTGAAAGCCGTGAAGCCGCTCACCACCTTCGTCATTACGCACGCCATTTTGGGTGAAGAAACCTTTGGAGTTGCCCCTGGTCATGCTGAGATTTGGCTCACTTTGCGCAGCTACGACGACCGCAACCTCCAACTGATGGCCACCCAAATCATCGATCTTTGTCGCGCCAAGGCCAAAGACTACCTTTTCGACTTCAATTTTTCCGAACACGAAGCCTTTGCTGCCACCAACAGTGACCCCAACTGCGTGAAAACCATAACACAAGCCGCAAAAAATCTTGAATTGAGCCTCGGTCACTTGGATGAGCCTTTCCGCTGGTCGGAAGACTTTGGAAGGTTTGGAAGTGTCTGTCCGATAGGCTTCTTCGGTTTAGGTTCAGGTATAGAACAACCTGCCCTTCACGACCCGATGTTTGATTTCCCAGATGATATTCTGGAAGTGGGAATGGGGATGTTTTGGGAGATAATAAGGTTAGAGTTGGAAGTGAATGACTAAAGCAGGCTCACGCTCTATGTCATTCCCAGGAAGGCATGTGGGGAGCTGGAATCTATAGAGAGTGAGCCGTCAATATGATTATCATTCTTTGAACCGCCCTGCATAGATTCCATGCCATCACACATACCCCCACAGGAATGACATGCAGGGCTTACTGGATTATACCAACAGCATAATCTCGTTGATGATTGCCCTAGAATAAGCATTCGCCACCTCGATAATGAAACGTCCGAAATCCACGTGGGCGTTGTGGTCGGCGGTGTCGCTGATAGTCCGAATGACAGTGAAAGGCGTATTGAACTCCAAACAAGCTTGCGCCACTGCTGCGCCTTCCATCTCGACGCATAACACATCGGGCAGAAGACTTAGGATTTCATCACGTTTCTCAATACTATTGACGAACTGGTCGCCGCTGGCAATGTCGCCGAAATAGAGGGTTGGATTGAGGTTGAACTCCTTTACGGCCTCCTCGCCCACCATGCTTTCCACACCTTTATTAATGAGATTGCTAACGGCGCGTCCAGCCAAAGCAGTCAAATCGGGATCGCTGTCCACATATACTCGATTGAGCAAGGGCAGTTCGAAACGTGAGATGATGGGACGTGCGTCCAAATCATGCTGCACGAGGCGTTTGGAGATAACGATGTCGCCGACCTTCAGACCATCAGCCAAGGCACCCGCTGTGCCAATGAAAATCAAATCCGTAACAGCAAACTCTTGAATTAGTAAAGCAGCGGTAATCGTGGCGGCAACCTTGCCCCATTTAGAGAAGGCCACCACACAACGCACGTTATTGATTTTACCCACGACGAATTCTCGGTTCGCAATTTTCACGATGGTCTTTTCCGTCAGTAGAGCCTTCACCTCGTCGATTTCTTGGGCCATCGCGCCTAATATTCCGATGTTTCTAGTCATAGATTCAGGGATTCAAAATTTAATATTCAAAGATTCAAAATTTGGCTGCTGGCTATTGGCTGTTGGCCACTGGCAACTTCTACCGAGAAAAGGAAGCTCAATGATTACCAACAAGTGGCCAGAAGCCAGAAGCCATAGGCCAGCAGCAATTTATTTGCGCGGCAAAAATAAAAAATCTTACCTTTGCAAAAATTTCCACCGATGAAGAAAATCTGTATTTTTTGCGGCAGCAGCATGGGCTTCGACCCGACTTACCGGGAAAAAGCCGCTGAATTGGGCCGCGTTTTGGCCGACCGTGGCTGCGAGTTGCTTTACGGCGGCGGCAGTGTGGGCCTGATGAAAATCATCGCTGACGTGATGATGGAGCGCGGTTGCAAGGTGACGGGCACCATCACGCAACACCTGTTGGATATGCGTGTTGGCCACCCTGAAATCAGTGAACTGATTGTAGTTGAGACGATGTCGGAACGCAAGAAAATCCTTGAGGATATGGCCGATGGTTTCATCGCCATGCCAGGTGGCATCGGCACGATGGACGAGTTCTTTGAGGCCTTCGTGCTCAGCCAGTTGCGCGTCTTCGACAAACCTGTCGCGCTTTTCAACGTGAACGGTTACTACGACGGGTTGGTGCAGTTCATCGACCACATGGCCAAGGAGGGTTTTGTACGTCAAGAACACGCCAACAACCTGATTGTCAGCGGTGACGCAAATGAAATGCTGGAAAAAATGGCACAATTTCAACCCGCCGATGTCACGAAATGGGTAGTGCAAATTAAGGAACAAGCTAAAAACTAAGATCCCTGAACTTGTCGAAGGGCCTAACGATTTTGTGACGGTGCTTAGCTACGCTGAATCTTCGATTTCGACAGGCTCAACAACCTGCTTTAACTGAACAATTGATAACTGCAAACTAACAACTGATATGATAATCATAGGAATAACAGGTACCCTCGGTGCAGGCAAAGGCACCATCGTCGACTATCTCGTCAAGGAGAAGGGCTTCGTGCATTACTCGGTGCGGGCATACATCACAGAAGAATGCCAACGCCGCGGCCTTGAGGTGAATCGCGACACGCTCACCCAAATCGGCAACGCCCTGCGCGCTGAGCATTGCCCAAGCTATATCACCGACCAACTCTTTGAACGCGCCAAAGCCGAAGGCAAAAACGCCGTCATCGAGAGCGTACGCACCCCGGGCGAAATTGCTTCGTTGCGACAGAAAGGAGAGTTCTACCTCTTCGCCGTCGATGCTGACAGAAAAATCCGCTATGACCGCATCTACCTGCGCGGCTCAGAGACCGACCACATTGACTTCGAGACCTTTGTGGCCAATGAGGAGCGTGAAATGACCGCCACCGACCCCAACAAGCAGAACCTCGGTGCCTGCATCAAGGAGGCAGATTTCGTGTTCATGAACGACGGCACCGTGCCCCAACTGCACCAGCAAGTGGAAAAGGTTTTGACTCAACTACACGTGCGCCCTTCGTGGGACGACTATTTCCTCAACCTTGCCGACACCGTCAGCGAGCGCGCCACCTGCAACCGGGGGCGTAGCGGCTGCGTCATCGTGAAAGACAAGCAGATTTTGGTCACGGGTTATGTCGGCTCGCCACGTGGATTGCCGCACTGCGACGATGTGGGGCACTTGTTCCGCAAGGTCATCCATGAAGATGGCAGCGTCACCCAGCACTGCGTGCGCACCGTCCACGCCGAGCAGAACGCCATCTGTCAGGCCGCCCGACGCGGTATCGCCTTGGACGGCAGCACCTTATATTGCCGTATGACCCCCTGCCGTACCTGCGCCATGCTCATCATCAACTGCGGCATCGTGCGCGTGGTGTGCGAACGCCGCTACCACGACGCTGCCGAGACCGAGGAGATGTTCAAGCAAGTGGGCATCAAGCTGGAATACAAATACGATGAGGTGCAACAGTATGAAGGACAGAGGTGCAAATCATAACAATCCTGTCGAAAAAAAGCAGCAAAAGTTTTTTCAATATACTTTAATTATTATTTTTGTCTCATAATATTCACCAAAAACTACACACCAACGAAAAACAATACATTATTAAAAATCTAATATTTATCGTTATGAAAATCAACTTTTTACAAATCATCCAGGGTGGCAATGCCGCAAAGAGTGTATCGCGAAGCGCGAGATTTATCCCAATGCTGATACTCTTGCTGGCCATCAGTTTTGCCACGAAAGCTAATCCCATTGACGTGAGAACTGCCCGTCAAGTCGGAGCTAAGTTCATCAAAACGAACACGGCTATTAGAGTGGCCTCCGACCAAGATCTACAGTTAGTCACTACCTACCGCACCAGCAACGGCACCGCCGCCTTCCACGTGTTCAACATGTCGGACGGTTGGGTCATCGTTGCTGCTGACAACTGCGCTACGCCTATCCTCGGCTATTCCGAGACAGGACATTTTGAAGAAGACAATCTCCCGCCTGCAATGGAGGGGTATCTAATGGGTTTTGTAGAGCAGATTGAATACGGCATTGAAAGCCGTTTGCCCGTCTTAGACACTGTAGTCCACCAATGGGAACTCGTGCAGGCCACTGGTCTCCTCAAAGACGACCGTTCTACTACGGCGGTGACTCCCCTCCTGACTACTGAATGGGGACAAGGTTATAATGGTTACCAATACAACATCTGCTGCCCAACCGATTCCAACGGGCCCAACGGTCACGCGATAACGGGTTGTGTGGCAACGGCTATGGGTCAAATCATGTGTTATTGGCACTATCCCCAAACAGGTAGCGGATCGCATTCCTATACCCCGTCCAATTATCCCTCTCAACCCCAAACTGTCAATTTTGGCAACACCACTTATGATTGGAATAACATGCCCAATTTTTTGAACCCTTCGTCAACCGCAGCGCAAAACAACGCCGTGGCCAAGTTATTGTGGCATTGCGGCGTTTCGGTTAATATGGATTATGGGCCTAATAGTTCTGGCGCAGTTACCAACTTAGCAGCTAACGCCTTGAGTACCTATTTCAACTATTCTCCGGATTTGCATTATGACAGTCGGTCAGATTATACTGATAGCCAATGGATCAACAAGTTGAAAGCAGACCTCAACAACGGCCGCCCAATATTATATAGAGGAAGGAACCCTGACAATAGTTCAGGTCATGCTTTTGTTTGCGACGGTTATAATTCCAGTAACCAATTGCACTTCAACTGGGGCTGGTATGGCAATTATCAAGATACCTATTTTGCCCTCGATGCATTGACACCAGGCTCACATGATTATAGTGGGTACAACGGTGCCATTTTCGACATCTATCCGAGCTGCACCTCTGGCACCACCTATCAGGTAACTGCCACAGCAAGCCCGAACAACGGTGGCACAATTTCTGGAACAGGTTCTTACGGATGCGGTAGCAGTTGCACTCTGACGGCCACGCCCTCCAATGGATATACGTTCTGCTCATGGACTGAAGGAGGAGTGGTCGTCTCCACTGAGCCCACCTATTCCTTCACCGTTTTGGAAAGCAGAAACTTGGTGGCCAACTTCTATCAGACAAGCGGTGCAACTTGTACTCTCGTCTTCACTCTGTATGACTCCTATGGCGACGGCTGGAACGGCAACGCGTTGGTAGTGAGTTACAGTTCTGGCTGCCTCAACAATGAAGAACTCACGTTCGACAATGGATCAAGTGCAACTTTTACGCGCAATGTTGTTAATGGAAGCCATATAGTATTAAGTTGGACAACAGGCAATTGGACCGACGAATGTTCTTTCTCAATCAGCTATGAGAATGGCGATATAATTTACGAAGGTTCCAACCTTAGTAGCAACTTCTCGTATGAGTTTGACGTAAACTGTGGCGGCTCCACGCCGACTTATTACACCATTTCAGCTTCGGCCAACCCAACCAACGGTGGCACGGTGAACGGCGCAGGCAGCTACGCCTCAGGTACCACCTGCACCCTAACGGCCACGGCCAACACGGGCTACAATTTTACCTACTGGACACAGAATGGCACAACGGTATCCGCTGATCCGAATTACACCTTCACGGTGACGGAAAATGCCAATTACGTGGCCAACTTTGTCGGAGTCACGCCACCTACTCCACCTACACCAACATTGCAAGTCATTGCAGAATATTATCCTGATGCCAACGACCCGAACAGCCAGTATGTGAGGGTGCATTGGAGTGAAGGCGGAGAAGGAAGTGAGTTCAGCTACGACTTCGAAAACAGCAACATGAACCCATTCACCACGATTGACAACGGCAATCCAACGGGCTACGGCTGGCGATTGGGTAGTACAAGATTAGGCACAGGATACGGCCATAATGGTTCCTTAGATTGTGTGATTTCAGAGAGCTACGATAATAATTATGGGGTAATCTATCCCGACAACTACCTGATTTCTGAGCAAGTGAACATCACTAATGGCAGCACTTTCAGCTTCTGGGCATGTGCCCAAGACAACAACTATCCCGCCGAGCATTTCGGTGTGTTCGTCTCGTTGGCTAGCAACACCTATCCAAGTGACTTCCAAGAAGTACAGAGCTGGACGATAACAGCCAGAGACGCGGGAGCCACAACCGAGTTCACCCGTAGCGGTAACCGCGCCCAGAGCACCTGGGTTCAGTATTCCGTCGACTTGAGCAATTTCGTCGGAACAGGTTACATCGCCATCCGCCACTATAATTGCTCCGACCAATTCTATCTGGTTGTAGATGACATCGAACTGACCAATGGCAACCGCGACCGCTCCACTTACAGCATCTATCGCGCCAACTGCAATGGAAGCCAGCAAACGCTTATCGCCAACAATGTGACTGGCAACGAGTACATCGATGCCGCATGGTCGGGACTGGCTTCGGGCAACTACAAATATGGTGTCAGCGTTGTGGACGTCAGAGGCAATGCAAGCGAAATCCAGTGGGCCGAGCCTGTGAACGTCAACACACAAGTCCAGCCGCTGAGCCAAGAGGCTGCCGAGGCTATGGGCATCGAGCTTTGCCCGAACGCTAATGCCGGACATCCTGTCGGCAACGAGGCGAGCAACCGAGAAATGTGGGATTTGTTGACGACCTTCTATGCTGCCGAAGGTGGCCAATACGGTGTGGTCACCGATGGTCAGTACATCTACACCTCCAACTGGGGCTACAGCGCCGCTGCCAACAACTTCTACAAGTACGACATGGACGGCAACATGGTTGAAGGCTTCAACATCAGCGGTTGCGGTACGCTCCGCGGCATGACCTTCGACGGACAATATGTCTACGGCGTTGCCAACAGCAGCACGATTTATTGTGTTGATCTGAACAACCATACCTTGGTCAATACCTTCACCAGTGCCTACGGTGCCATGCGTGGCATCACCTACGATCCTCAGCGTGACGGCTTCTGGGTCATCGGTAACTGGAGCGGCAACTTGACCCTCATCGACCGCACGGGTGCCATCGTCACAACCGGTCCTGAGCCAAACAGTGCTTCGGACCTCGCTTACTACAAGGATGAAAACAATGTCGAGCATGTGTACTGTTTCGACAACGGTACCAACCTGGTTTGGGACTATGACATCGCTGCCAACAGCATCGTCGGTTCTGTGTTCGACTTCAATAACACTCCTGGTGCCACTGGTACCTCCGGCGGTTGCCATGTTGCTGAATACAACGGCATAATGGCCTTCTTTGGCGACATCCAGCAAAGCCCGAACCTTATCGGAATCTACGAGCTTGGAGGCAGCGGCAGCGACATCACATGGTCGAACTGCATCGAAAAGACGAATGATGTCGAATACTACGCCATCATCACCACGTCCAACCCCACAGAAGGCGGTACCGTGAGCGGTGGCGGCAGCTTCACCTATGGTCAAACCTGCACCCTGACAGCCACGGCCAATCTGGGCTATGAATTTGTCTACTGGACGAGAAACGGCGTAATGGTCGGAGAGTATTACGAGCCAGAGTACAGCTTCACCGTAACCGAACCCGCCAATTTCGTGGCCCACTTCGAGCAAATCGACTATTACATCTACACCACGGCAGAACCTGAAGAAGGCGGACAATTGACTGGCGAAGGCACCTACCACTACGGCGACCAGGTCACTCTGACGGCCACGGCCAACCCAGGCTACCAATTCGTCAAATGGACAAAATGGGGCTACGGAGGCTACATCGACATCTCCACCAGCCCAACCTACACCTTCACCGTGAACAACCAAACGGCTAACGGCGGCGACGAGACAGAGTATGTTGCCCACTTCGAAGCTGTCGCGCCCCCGACGCTGCAAGTTGTTGCTGAGTATTATCCAGATGCCACCAACCCCTATAGTTCATCCGTCAAGGTGTCTTGGGGCACAGAACCGATTGCCGATGGATTTGAAGTACAAATTGGCACAGGCACCAGCACGACTGGTTACTTCCCCTTCTACACCCTTTACAACTATTCCATTTCGGAGAACCTCTTCCTCGCTAGCGAGCTTGAGGCTGCTGGTGTGACCACTGCTCCTATGTCCAGCTTGAGCTGGTATGCCACCAATGCTCCTGGTTACGAGCAGCAGGGCATCAGCATCTGGATGGCCAACGTGAGCGACGAAGAACTGACCACCACCTCACACACTGTGGGCGGAATGACCCTCGTCTACACGGGTGCCATGACTCCTGAAATCGGTTGGAATGAGTTCGTGTTCAACCAAGGTAACTTCGCTTGGGACGGCAGCAGTAATGTGTTGATTTTCTGCCAACGCAACAACGGTGCATGGAACAGCACAGTGAACTGGCAAGCTGGCAACGTGGGCTTCAACGCTATGACTTATCTTTATCAGGATAGCGCTGCTTACGATGTCACAGTGGCCAATACCATGTACACCAGCGCCAACCGCCCCAATATCATCATGAAGGCTTCAGGCACTCGAACCGACAACACCGCCTACAGCGTCTATCGCGCCAACTGCGACGGCAGCGAAGTCACAATGATTGCCGACAATGTAACGGGCAACCAATACATTGACCAAACCTGGGCCAACCTCACAGAGGGCGACTATAAATATGGTGTCGAGATTCTTGATGCCATAAGTGTCGAAACCTTCTGGTCCAATTGCTTAACCAAGTCGAACGAAACTTTCATTATTAATGCTGTGGCTGACCCAGTCGAAGGCGGCACCGTCGCCGGCCAAGGCCTTTACTACTATGGCCACACCTGCACTCTGACGGCCACGGCCAACCCAGGCTACGAATGTGCCTACTGGACGAAAGACGGCGTGATGGTCGGAGAATACTATGAACCCACCTACAGCTTCACCGTGACCGAATCCGCCAATTACGTGGCCCACTTCGAGCAAATCGACTATTATATCTACACCACGGCCGATCCTGAAGAGGGCGGCGAAATGACAGGCGAAGGCACCTACCACTACGGCGACCAAGTCACCTTGACGGCCACACCCAACGAAGGCTACCAATTCATCAATTGGACGTTTGAGAACGTGGTAGTGAGCACCAACGCCACCTACACCTTCACCGTGAACGACCAAACGGCCTACGGTGGCGACGAGACAGAGTATGTGGCGCACTTCAGTCAGGGACCACGCCAAATCACAGTCTCAGCCAATCCCGTGAATGGCGGCACCGTCACCGGTGGCGGCACCTACGCTTATGGCCAAACTTGCACCTTGACCGCCACCGCCAACCTAGGCTACGAATTCGTCTATTGGACGCAAAACGGCGTGATGGTCGGAGAGTACTATGAGCCCACCTACAGCTTTACTGTGACCGAATCCGCCAATTACGTGGCCCACTTCGAGCAAATCGACTATTACATCTACACCACCGCAGATCCTGAAGAGGGCGGCGAAATGACAGGCGAAGGTTCCTACCACTACGGCGACCAGGTCACCTTGACGGCCACACCCAACGAAGGCTACCAATTCATCAATTGGACGTTTGAGAACGTGGTAGTGAGCACCAACACCACCTACACCTTCACCGTGAACGACCAAACGGCCTACGGCGGCGACGAAACAGAGTATGTGGCGCACTTCAGTCATGCACCACGCCAAATCACAGTCTCAGCCAATCCCGTGAATGGCGGCACCGTCACCGGTGGCGGCACCTACGCTTATGGCCAAACTTGCACCTTGACCGCCACCGCCAACCTAGGCTACGA
>JAEEGL016744372.1_pt1 | contig 43353 bp, 24 predicted proteins | sample 9134231 | NCBI WGS metagenome assembly JAEEGL01 (sample SAMN16246548, study PRJNA631951) | gut metagenome | biome: gut microbiome; feature: rumen; material: fiber-attached | host: Bos | place: Iran: Karaj | collected 2018-10
CATTGTTACATTGCAACATTGTAGCATTAAGGATTTTCGATGTCCAAATCACCCCAAAAGTGGGTGTGCGCTACTAAATAGGTAATTATTAATAATAATATATATACAATAATATATATACACCATTATATATCGCCATATCCCCCACACTCGTGTAATTGAAAAAGCTTAATGCTACAATGTTGCAATGTAACAATGTTGCAAAATCATCCCTACGCACCCACGGCTCCCATCTGTACTCCCTAGGAAAAGTTGAATGGATTTTACCCTAACCCTGCCATAGGTTGAATGGCTATTAGGTACCTTAACTTTCGCAAGCCCCGCTTGCTTGGGAGTCCTTCGCAGAGCGAAGCGTCCCGAAGGGCCGAGCGAAGAAGTTCTTGAAGTATTGAGCGTCCCTTTGGGCCGAGCGAAGACGATACACTTATAGGTTGTTATCCCTAAGGATAGTGCCGACTCTTCTTGACGCTGAAAGACTATTCAGGGAACTCGGCGCTTGCTACGCTTGGTCTCTCGTGGTTGTCTCATTAGTGAGAAAGATGTGTCTCACCGGTGAGACAGCCTCATACGAATATACGTAAAGGCCGTAGCGAATATACGCTCAGCCCTTTGCGTACTATACGCGTGACGCGATGCGTATATAGGTGTGAGGCGATGCGTATATACGTGCTGACATTTACGTGGACATTCACGTCAATTCGGGCGCAAGGGTACATAAACTTTCCACTTTCTGCGTATAGTTAGCAGAAAAGTGTCAAACTAAATCAAGAAAGAGTCAATCCGTAACGGAAAAAAGCCTTATCTTTGCCGCAGAAAACGTTAGAAACGTCCGAATTAAATCATTGAATCCCTATCATTGAATTCTGAAAACGTCATGAAAAAGTATTGTATCCTGCTAATCGCCCTGTTGTCGTGGTTCCTTACGGCACGCGCACAAGAGACGCCTCAGCGTTCGGTCGAGACCGAGGCGCTGCTGCAGTGTCTGCGTCAGATTGAGGGAGAGAAGACCCTCTCGGGCACTATCGCCAATGTCAACTGGAACCTCAACGAGGCCAAGTGGGTCCACCAACACACGGGCAAGTGGCCAGCCCTGAACTACTTCGACTACATCCATGCCCCCTATTCGCAGAAGGGCGGTTGGATCGACTATACCAATGTCACCGAGGTTGTCAATTGGCACAAGCAGGGAGGCGTCGTCGGCATAATGTGGCACTGGAATGTGCGAACGAACGACGGCAAGAACTACACCTGCACGCCCGGTACGGCCGACGATCAGACGAGTTTCGACGTCCGCAAAATCTTCGAACCGGAGTCTAAGGAATACAAACAGATGATGAAGGACATCGACCAGATAGCCTCCTACCTGAAGCTCTTGAAGCAGCGCAACATCCCCGTGCTATGGCGCCCCTTGCACGAGTCGGGCGGTATGTGGTTTTGGTGGGGCATGGATGCCGATGCCTGCAACGAGCTGTGGCGCGTGATGTACCGTCGGTTTCAGGAGGCTGGTCTTGACAACCTCATTTGGGTGTGGACGTCGGCTGCTGCGTGGAACAAGCCCTACAGCGATGGCTACAAATGGTATCCAGGTGATGAGTACGTAGACATCGTGGGCATCGACGTCTACAACAACAATAGCGCCTACGATATCTACACGAAGTGCTACAAGTTCCTCAGGAAGTACTCGCCCGATAAGATGGTGGCGCTCACCGAGTTCGGCAATGTCATCAAGATCAGTGCGCAGTGGAAGGCGGGCAGCAAGTGGCTCTTCTTCATGCCGTGGTACGACTACGAGCGCACCAAGGATCCCTCAAGTGCGGCCTTCAAGAGCACCGACCACGGCAGTGCCAATGCTGAGTGGTGGAAGGAAGCTTTCGTCTGCGATTTCGTGCTGACACGCGATGACTTCCGCGAGTTGCGAACCAACATCCGCGACGTCCGTGCAGCCGAGCGCTTGGCTGCCCCCACAGGCTCCTACGACCTCATGGGACGCCCTTGGACAGAAGGCAGAAAGGGTATAGTGGTTCATAACGGCAGGAAATATCTGCGGAAGTGATTTCAAGAACTCCCAAACAAGCGGAGCTTGCGAAAGTAAAATTTAAGTATAGATTATGAAGAGAATAACTTTACTGTTGCTTGCGTTGAGCGCATCGCTGTTTCAAACGGCCGCTCAAGTCTTTCCTGATTTCACCAAGTTGAATTTCGGCTGCGATGGCAACAGCATCACCGCTGGCAACCAGTGGTCGGCGACGGTCGTGGAGCGATTGGGCTTTGCTACCCATCATAACGTTGCGGTGGGTTCTGCCACTTGGGCGTGTTATCCCGACACGCAGGACTATGGCAGCGAAGGCTTCGCCGGCATCTCGGGCGGTTGGCAGCCTACGGACGATGCGGCTGAAATGCAAAAACGCCACAACAACTGCTCCAAAGTCCACATTCAGAAATTCATCGCAGAAGTCGAATCAGGGCAGTTCCCCGAACCTGACGTCTTCGTCTTCGCCATGGGCACCAACGACAGCAAACTCGGCACCGCCGAGGAGGCACTGAAGGGCAAGAGTCTGGACGAGGTGGACGTCACTACTATGGCAGGTGGCGCCCGATGGGCCATCCAAACCATCATCGAACGTTTCCCCGACTGCCGCGTCTTCGTCTGCACACCCATTCAGACTGCTGACCCTGGGCACAATGCTTTCAACCTGAAGAAATGCCAGATACTGAAGGACATCTGTAACGCTCTCTCCGTACAGGTCATCGATTGCTGGGCCGAGTGCGGCATCACCGAGAAGCTGGAGAACGGCCATGGGCAGCGTTACCTGCGCGACGGGCTGCACCCCGACCGTCCGGGCCAGCAACTCATGGGGCGCTTCATTGCCAAGGAAATCCGAAATAATTTCTTCTGAAACACAGAATAACACTAAATCTCTAAAGAACGATGAAACGCTTCCTACTGCTATCTGCGCTGGCACTTGCCTTTTTCTTGCCTTCCTCCTTCGCCCAGGGAGAAGTCTCCGCTCAGCCCATCGACCGTGAGGCCACTGGCCCCACGCGCCAACTCTACCGTTACCTTCGCGACAAGGTTTGGGGCAGGCAGGTGCTCTCGGGTTGTCAGGCACGATGGGATTACAACACCACCGATGCCGACGGCATCTTCGAACGTGCTGGCAAGTATCCTGCGGTCAATATATTCGATTTTCAGCACTTCCGCCAGCGCAACCTCAACTATATGGGCCCTACAGCCAAGGCTTGGCATGACGCTGGCGGCATTGTAGGTTTCATCTGGCATTGGAGCGTGCCCGTAGCAGCCGATCTGTCGGCCAAGGAGGGCTTCGCGTTCTACACACCCACGGGTGCTGAGGGCCGACGTTCGAGCACCCTCTTCTCGCCTCGCCGTGCCGTGCAGCCCGGCAGCCCTGAGCATCGCATCATCAACGAGAATCTCGACACCATAGCCCGCTACTTGCTGCACTATCAGCAGCAAGGCATCCCCATCCTCTGGCGCCCCTTCCATGAGGCGGCAGGCAACACCAACCGAGGTGGCAAGGCTTGGTTCTGGTGGGGGAGCGACGGCGCCGAGGCTTTCAAGCAGCTGTACCTCTATGCCCAGCGCTATCTGATGGAGCGAGGCATTCATAATCTCATCTACATCTGGACCTCAGAGCTCGACGATGACGACTGGTACCCAGGCGACGAATACGTAGATATTGTGGCACGCGACCAATATCATGCTCCCTCGAGACACGGCTCGTTCAAGCAGCAGTTCGACCTCCTTCGCAGCAAGTATCCGACGAAGATGGTGGCCTTGGCTGAGTGCGACTGCGTGCCGAGCGCCGCAGCTATGGAACAGGACGATGCCCGTTGGCTCTTTGTGGCGCCGTGGACCACGCCCTTCGTGTTCAGTCGCGACAACGACGATGCCTTCTGGCGTCAGTTCCTCTCCGAGAAGCTTATCTTGACGCGCGACGAGGTGGAACGCGCCGGCAAGTATCGTTTAAGCATCAACAAGGAGAGCGGCGTTTACGAGAAAGGTGAGCGGGCGGTGGTCACGTGCCATGCCGAGCCTGTGCCGCTGGATTCGCTTCTCGTGCGCGTACATTATAATAATAAGGTATGCCGCGAGTTTCGCATCCTGCCTGCCACGGCAGAGTTCACCGTGATGGAACAGGCGTTGGACAGCACCTGCGCCGTCACCGTGGAGCTGAAGGAGCAGACGGGCAAGCCCGAGGCCATCGGTTACGTAGTTGCGCCCGAGGGATTCCGTGCCGGTTACGACGAGCCCGCTGACCTCATGGCCTATTGGGACAACCTGAAGCGTCAGCTCAAGGCGCTGCCCATGCAGGTGAAAACGACAACCCTCGAGGTGCCTCAGCAGTACCAAGGCAAATATACGTGTCAGGACGTGGAAATCAATTGCCTCGGGCCAGCCCCCGTTCGGGCCTATATGGCCAAGCCTGTCAAGGCCAAGAAGCGTTCGCTGCCCATCATCATCCTTTGTCGCGCTGCAGGCGTCAGCGGCAACTGGTGTCGTTGTCAGGTCGGAGAATGTGTGGGGAATGCAGCCTTAGGCAGCGGCGCCCTGAGCCTCGACATCAACGCCCATGGTATGCTCAACGGACAATCCGACGACTTCTATCGTATGCTCGAGAACGGACTCCTGCGCAACTACTACGAGCACAACGCCGCCGACCGCGAGACCTATTATTTCCGCGGTATGTACCTGCGCCTTCTTCGTGCCATTGAATATATGACGCAGCAGCTCGAATGGGACGGCCGTCGCATCATCGTCATCGGCGAGAGTCAGGGTGGGGGACAGGCCGTGGCGGCTGCAGGCCTCGACTCGCGCGTGTCGTGCGTGGTACTCAATGTGCCGGCTATGCAGGACTTGGGCGGTGCGCGCAAAGGTCGTCGCAGTGGTTGGCCGCAGCCCATCGAGAACCACCCGAACCTCAGCGCTGAGCAGCTTGATGCCACGCTGCCTTACTTCGACGGCGCCCAGCTCATCCGCCACGCCAAGGCCGAAATCTACTGCGAGATAGGGCTCATCGACACCACCTGCCCGCCCTCGGCCGTATGGGCGTCGCTCAACAATGCGAAGGGCAAGAAGACCGTCAACTGCGTCCCCTTCCGTACGCATGCATGGCCTTCGGGCGATATCGCCCCCTACTGGCGTGAGCATTACCTCCATCCGCGCGAAGCCTTCATCGAGAACTACCTAAGATAGTCTTCATGACACGCAGAATGACTGCAAAATGAACAGGAAACGGGTGGTCATCAATCGCAATGCAAGCCCCCGGCGGTCTAGAATTTCTAGATAATCTAGAACCTCTAGAACTTCTAGAGAATCTTGATAGGAACTCTCCTGATTCCACGCAGTCTATCACATCCCAACAAGAGTCAAATCCTAAACAATCCTACCTCATGAACGTCAAACACGCCTCTATCCTCGTTGCCGCAGCGCTGACCCTGCTCGCTTGCGTACAAAAGACCGAGCCCGCAACCGCTGAACTGACCACTGTCGGCAATCCCTTTCTCCCTCTCTGGGAACACATCCCTGATGGCGAGCCTTACGTCTTCGAGGACCCCGACAATCCAGGGCATGAGAGGCTCTACATTTACGGCTCCCACGACGACCTCAAGACCGAGTACTGCGGCCGTGATCAGGTTGTCTGGTCGGCACCTGTCGAGGACCTCAGCCATTGGCGCTATGACGGCGTCATCCTGGTGGTGGACAAGAACGCTCAGGGCGAGCCTTTCGATTCTGTCGCTACGGCCGATGTGCTCTATGCCCCGGACGTGGCTCTGCGCGTGGAGCCCGACGGCACCAAGACCTATTACCTCTATCCTAATGACCAGGCTTGGGGACGCAATGGTTTGGTGGCCAAGAGCCATCGTCCCGATGGACCCTTCGAGGTCTGCAACTGGAGCGAGACGGCGCCCAATGAGTGTGAAGGCGTCCTGCGTTTCGACCCTGCCGTGTTGGTGGATGATGATGGTCGCGTCTACGGCTATTGGGGCTTCCAGCAATCCTTTGGGGCAGAGCTCGACCCAGTCACTATGGCGACGGTGAAGCCCGGTACAGAGGTGGTGGAGGACATGATCTCGTCCTTGAAGCAGCCGGGTGATTTCCGTTTCTTCGAAGCCTCTTCCATCCGCAAGATACAAGATAAATACGTCTTCATCTACAGCCGTTGGACAGCAGATGGCGAGTTTGGACTGCCCGATACCAACTACACGCTGGCCTACGCCTACAGCGACCATCCGCTGGGTCCATGGACCTACGGTGGTACCATCATCGACGGTCGCGCCCGCGAGCGGGATGAGCAAGGTCGGGTCATAGCGTCGGCCACTCCCTCCGGCAACACCCATGGTAGCATCTGCCAGGTCGCAGGTCAGTGGTATGTCTTCTACCATCGTCAGTCGGGCACCAATGAGTACGCCCGACAAGCCATGGTAGCACCCATCTCCGTGGAGGTGGAGGAGGGGCCTGGAGGACGAGTCAGCATCTCCGAAGGCGAGTACACGTCGGAAGGCTTTGCCCTTGAAGGGCTGAATCCATTGGAGCGCCATTCAGCGGGCATCGCCTGCTGGTATACAGGTCCCAAAGAGGCCGAGCATCAGTGGCCGGACATGGTCTACTACGGCTCGTATGTGGCAGCCGCCTACGGCACAGAAACGAATTTCGACGCCCCTTATGACTTGCAGAACAACACCAATCCTGTGGTCAACAACACCGACGGCTCCATCGTAGGCTACAAGTATTTCAATTTCTCAGCCACCTCTGGCCGTCAGGACCTCCAACTCGTGCTCCGTCTCATACCCGAGGGTACGGCTGGCACCATCACCGTCATGGCAGACCGACCTTGGACGTCGCAGGGAGGCAAACCCTTGGGGACGCTCACGCTCACCGATGACCTGCCACAACAGCCCACCGACCTTCGCTGCCCACTGCCCGACCTCGCAGAGTTGACGGGCAAACACGCCATCTTCCTCTTCTTCCATTCCCCCACCAAGGAGAAGTCGCTGTGCTCTCTCCTCGAGATAGGCTTTGAATCAAAGTAGTGAGATTAGGCATTGATAACGATTACATTATCTACATACAATGAGAAAGATTACAACGATTATCCTCTGCCTCTTGGTCTGCCAAGGCCTGTTGGCACAGAAATGGGAAAAGATTGGTGACCGTCCGCAGATGGGCTGGAACACCTGGAACAAATTTGCTGGCAACATCAACGAAGAACTCGTCCGAGGCATAGCCGACGCCCTCGTGGAGACCGGTATGCGCGATGCTGGCTACACCTATATCAACCTCGACGACTGCTGGCACGGCGAGCGCGATGCCGACGGCTTCATCCAGGCTGATCCGAAGCGTTTCCCCAGCGGAATCAAGGCGCTTGCGGACTATGTCCACGCCAAAGGCTTGAAATTAGGTATCTACAGCGACTGCGGCACCGCCACCTGTGCCGGTCGGCCGGGCAGCCTCGGCCATGAATACCAGGATGCCCTTCAGTATGCTCGCTGGGAGGTGGACTACCTCAAGGAAGACTGGTGCAACACCGCAGATGTCAATGCCCGCGGAGCCTACAGGCTGATGAGCGATGCCCTGCGAGCTGCAGGACGTCCTATCTTCCTGAGCATGTGCGAGTGGGGCAGCAACAAACCTTGGCTCTGGGCGTCGGAAATCGGTCACAGCTGGCGCATAGGACCTGACATCTGGTGCAACTTCGACTCCACACGTGTACATCCTCAAGGCTTCACCGACATAGGCGTGATGCAATGCATACGTCTCTGCGAGCCCCTGCGCAAATATGCCGGTCCTGGGCATTGGAACGACCCCGACATGCTCGAGGTGGGCAATGGCATGACGGTGAACGAGGACCGCGCGCATTTCGCCATGTGGTGTATGATGGCATCGCCCCTCATCCTTGGCAATGACCTCCGCTCGATGAGCGAGCAGACCAAAGCCATCCTCATGAACCGCGAGATGATAGCCGTCGACCAGGACGAACTCGGAGTCCAGGGCCTGCACTACTCGACGGAACAGGGACTGGAGTTCTGGTTCAAGCCTCTCAAAGGGGGCGACTGGGCTTTCACCATACTCAACCCGACGCGCTCTGCTGTCACCTACGCCCTCAACTGGCAGCACTTCAACTTCGTCGACACCGAGGTGAGCCGCCTCGGCACCCATTTTGACCATGTAACCTACGCCGTGCGTAACCTCTGGACGCATCGCGACGAAGGTCGCACGCAGACCGCCGACAAGGTGTGGCGTACGCTGACGGTGCCCGGTCGTGACGTCATCTCCTATCGCCTCTCGCCTGTGGCCAAGAAAGCATCCACAACGGCACAGCTGCTTAGGCAACGCCTGCAGCGCCTGCAGCGTCAAGGCATCATGTTCGGTCATCAGGACGATCCGTTCTACGGCCTTGGCTGGAGCTACGAAGATGGTCGCAGCGACGTCCGCGACCTTGTAGGCGATTATCCCGCTGTGATGGGCTTTGAACTGGGTGGCATCGAGTTAGGCGATGAGAAAAACCTCGATAGCGTGCCCTTCGACCTGATGCGTCGCGAGATCATCGCCCAGCATCAACGCGGCGGCATCGCCACCATCTCTTGGCATCCTCGCAACCCGCTGACGGGCGGCACGGCATGGGTGAGTGCCGACGAACGGGGCAAGAACACCGTTGCCGCCGTGCTACCGGGTGGCAACGTCCAAGGCGTGTTCGAGGTCTGGCTGGGGCGCCTCACCAATTTCCTCGTATCGCTCAAGGACGAACAAGGCCGCCAGATACCCTTCATCTTCCGTCCCTGGCACGAGAACAGCGGCGGCTGGTTCTGGTGGGGACGCGGGCTGTGCTCCAGTCAGGAGTATCGCGCCCTGTGGAATCTGACTCAGGACTTCGTCGCTCGGTCGCTGCCTTATAACATTCTCTGGAGTTGGAGTCCCAACTACGGCTTTGAACCCGATGTGCTCGAGACCTACCCTGGTCACGAGCGCGTGGACATCATTGGCTTGGATGCCTATCAGCAGCGCAACGGCGAGGAGGCTTTCATCAGTCAGCTGAACAAGGACCTCACCACGCTCTGCAAACTGGCGCAAGAGGGCAAGCGGCTAGTGGCTCTCACGGAGTGCGGTTACCAGAATATCCCCGACCCGACTTGGTGGACACGCGTGCTGAAGCCTCAGATTGAGAAGTACCCCATCAGCTACTTCCTCGTCTGGCGCAACGCCGACCGCCGTCAGTACTTTGCACCTGCACCCGGCACCAAGGATGCCGATGACTTCTGCAAGATGGTGAAAGACAAGAAAATACTCATGCTGAAAGATGTGAAAAATGAAAAATGAAAAGTGAAAAATGAAAAATGAAAAGTTAAAAATAAGTATCACATGAGCAGCCAGACTTTTACAGAACGATTGAAAGAAATACGAGCGCATCACGAGGAATTGCTGACTCGCCCCAACGAGCCGCTGCCTTGGGGCAATGGCATCTACGAGAAATACCGCTATCCCATCCTCACAGCCGAGCATACGCCCCTCGAGTGGCGCTATGACTTCTCGCCCGAGGACAACCCCTACCTGATGCAGCGCATCATGATGAATGCCGTCTTGAACGCTGGTGCCATCAAATTGAATGGCCGCTATCTGTTGGTGTGCCGCGTCGAGGGAGCCGACCGCAAGAGTTTCTTCGCCGTCGCCGAGTCGCCCAATGGTGTTGACAATTTCCGCTTCTGGGATGAACCCATTACCTTGCCCGAGAGTGCCGTGCCGGCTACCAATATCTATGATATGCGCCTGACACAGCATGAGGATGGCTGGATTTACGGCATCTTCTGCGTCGAGCGGCATGACGACAGTTGCCCCTCCGACCTGAGCGCCGCCACAGCAGCAGCTGGCATCGCTCGCACCCGCGATCTCATCAACTGGGAACGCCTGCCCGACCTGCAGTCCCCCAGTCAGCAGCGCAATGTCGTCCTCCACCCCGAGTTCATTCGTACAAAAATGGTTGATGGTCAACCCGTCCACGGTCAGTGGTATGCCTTCTATACTCGTCCGCAGGATGGTTTCATCGACACCGGTTCGGGCGGAGGCATTGGATGGGCTTTGGTCGATGATATCACCCATGCTGTTGTGCGCGACGAGGTTATCATCAATCCCCGTCATTACCACACCATCATGGAGGTCAAGAACGGCGAAGGACCTCATCCGCTGCGCACGCCGCAGGGGTGGCTGCATCTGGCACATGGCGTGCGTGGCACGGCCGACGGCTTGCGCTACGTCCTCTACATGTACATGACGGCCCTCGACGACCCCACGCGTGTCATCGCCCAGCCTGGCGGCTACTTTCTTGTGCCTGAGGGACAAGAGTACTTGGGTGACGTGATGAATGTAGCATTCTCCAATGGTTGGATTCAGGACGACGATGGACGCGTCCTCATCTACTACGCCACAGCCGACACTCGCTTGCATGTCGCCGTCTCCTCTGTCGACCGCCTCGTCGACTACTGCCTCCACACGCCCAAGGATGGGTTGACCACATCGGCCAGCGTGGAGACCATCAAAGCGCTTATCCGCAAAAATCGTAAATGAAATCGCTCACCTAATTCTTCTGCGCTGATGACGTTACGCAAGTACTGCCTCCTGCTCATGTTGTTAGGTCACTTGACCGCATGGGCGCAATTCCCAGTTGCCATCCTTGCTGGCGACTATCCCGACCCTTCCATCGTCCGTGATGGAGAGGACTATTACATGACCCATACCGCCAACTACTACCAGCCCGGTTTCCTCATCTGGCACTCGCGCGACCTCTTCCATTGGGAACCCGTCTGCCGTGCCGTCAGCCATTTCCGTGGCTCGGCTTGGGCGCCTGATTTCCAGAAGGTGGGCGACACCTTCTATATCTACTATCCGGCAGGAGGAACCAACTGGGTAACGACGGCGAAGGACGTCCGTGGGCCTTGGACCGAGCCTGTCGACTTGCACATCGACGGCATCGACCCCGGCCTCGTCGTGACGCCTGAAGGCAAGCGCTATCTCTTCACCAACTCAGGTCGGGTGACGCCGCTCACGTCCGATGGTCTGGCTCGCGATGGCGAGACGAAGACAGTGTACCGCGGATGGGCATATCCCAAAGAATGGGAGACGGAATGCTTCTGCCTGGAATCGCCTAAACTCACCTATCACGATGGCTACTACTACATGACCTCCGCTGAAGGCGGAACGGCTGGTCCTGCCACCAGCCATATGGCTGTCTGCGCACGCGCTCGCGACCTCTATGGTCCGTGGGAAGAATCGCCCTACAACCCCATTGTCCACACTTATTCGGCCGACGAGCGTTGGTGGTCAAAGGGACATGGTACCATCGTGGAGGGCCCCGGCGGGCAGTGGTGGATTGTGTATCATGCTTACAATCGCGATGCCTACGTCTTGGGCCGCTATACGCTCATCGAGCCCATCGAGTGGACGCGAGGTGGTTGGTATCGTCCCGTTAAAGATTATCCTTGCGACAATGTCGAGACCTCCAGCCCCGTGCTTTCCGACGACTTCGGGTCAGCACAATTAGGATGGCAGTGGACCGGCTGGAACGAGGATATCATGCAGGCGGTCACCCTCGAGCGTGGCGCTCTTTGTCTGCCCGGACGCGGCACCTCGCCAAAGGATGCCCGTCTGGCCCTCATCACGGCCATGGACACTCACTACGCCGTCCAAGCGGAAGTGAACATCGACAAAAAACAGGGAGCAGGTGGATTACTGCTTTTCTACAACGAGAAAGCCTACGCCGGCATCTTGGCCGACCGTCAGCACCTCACCGTCTATCGGGACTCGGCGTCGACCCAGCAACTGCCCAACACGATTGGCACTCGGCTGACCCTTCGGCTTCAGAACAGAGGAGGGCAGCTCGCAGTCAGCGTCCAAAAGAGCGATGGCTCATGGTTGCCTTTGGCCGAGGGCATCGATGTGTCGGCTTTCCACCACAACAACCTCGGCGAGTTCATTGCCCTGCGACCAGCCCTCTGTGCTGTCGGTGGTGGCAAAGTCCGTTTCCGCCATTTCGTCTACGAACGGCTCGCGCCATCGACTGAGAATGAATAGATAAAGGTCTTTCAAAACAATTCTATACCCCCCTATGGCTACTAATCAAAAAAGCTCACTCCTCGAGCGCATCGGCTATGGCTTTGGCGATATGTCGTCGTCCATGTTCTGGAAGGTGTTCTCCTACTACCTCCCCTTCTTCTACAGCAATGTCTTCGGCCTCACGCTCGTCGACGCAGGCGTGCTGGTGCTCGTCACCCGCATATGGGATGCCGTCTCCGACCCTATGATGGGTGTCATCGCCGACCGCACAACTACGCGTTGGGGCAAGTACCGTCCCTATCTCTTGTTCGTGGCGCCCCTGTTCTCTATTGCAGGCATCCTGCTGTTCACGACGCCCGACTGGAGCTATGGCGCCAAACTCATCTACGCCTACGTCACCTACATCCTCATGATGACGGTCTACACGGGTATCAACGTCCCCTATGGTGCCATGCTCGGTGTGATGACTGACGACCCGCAGGAGAAGACCGTCTTCTCCTCCTTCCGTATGTTCTTCGCCTATGGCGGCTCGTTCATCGCCCTGGCAGCATGGGAGCCGCTGGTCAATTTCTTCAAGTCATCGGTTTCTCAGTCCTCGACGGCCTCTGCCTGGCAGTACGCGATGATGGTCATTGCCGCTGTCTGCTTTGTCCTCTTCCTCGCTTGCTTTGCCCTGACGCGAGAGCGTGTGAAGACTGTATCCACAGTCAGCGTAGGCTCCGATTTCAAGGCGCTGCTGCACAACCGTCCTTGGTGGTTGCTCATCGGCGCAGCCCTCTGCTTCAACCTCTTCAGCACCGTCCGCGGCGCCACTGTCGCCTACTATTTCGCCGATATCATCGGTTTCGACCAAACCCTTGATTTTCAGCTTTTCAACTTTCCTGCTTTCCAACTCCTCTTCTACGCTGGCCTGTTCCTCAGCGTAGGTGAGGTCGCCAATATGGCGGGTGTGGCCTTGACCGTAGGGCTGGCACGTCGGTTGGGCAAGAAGTCGCTCTTCATCTGCGTCAACTGCGCCCTTGTGGTGCTCAGCATCCTCTTCTTCTTTGTGCCCGTCACGCCTGCTGGCTTCTGGTTGATGCTCCTCCTGCAGGTGCTCATCAGCATCCTCACGGGCATTATGTCGCCCCTCGTCTGGTCGATGTACGCCGATGTCTCGGACTATGCCGAACTGCGCTTCCACACCGCCTCTACGGGGCTCATCTTCTCCTCCAGCTCCATGGCGCAGAAGTTCGGCGGTGCCATCGGTGGCGCTGCCGTGCTATGGCTCCTCTCGGCCTGTGGCTATACCCCTCGTACCGACGAGCAGTTGGCCGCACAAGCCGTCCTCCAGCAGCCCGAGTCGGCACTCCTGTGCCTGCGCTACCTCATGTCGTTCATCCCTGCCGCAGTGGCCGTGCTCGCCATCGTTGTCTGTCATTTCTATCCCCTCACCACTGAGCGCGTCGACGACATCAACCGCCAGCTGCGCGCCACCCGCGTTTGTTAAAAAAGCATTAAATCCCAGCTTGTTTGGTCGCCGTTTTGCATTTATTACTATATTTGCACCACAAAACTAACTCAAACAACGACGACCATGGGAAAAGGGAAAAAGACAGGTGGACGCCACCTCAACAAATGGCAAATGACCGAGCAGGTGAGGAACCTGTTCCAGGAACATGCGGGCGAGCTCGTAGACATCAAGACCGTCTTCCGCGAACTCCACATCAACACACATCCGGGCAAGCTGCTCTGCATGGACGTCATCGACGACCTGCTTCACGATGACTTCATCATCGAGCAGGCGCAGATGCGCTACACGCTGGCCACAAAGTCCACCGTCATGGAGGGACTCTTCCAGCGCAAGCACAACGGCAAGAACACCTTCCTGCCCGACGATGGCGGCGAGCCCGTGCTTGTGGCCGAGCGCAACTCCCTCCATGCCATGGACGGCGACCGCGTGCGCATTCAGATGATGGCCCGTCGTCGAGGACATGTCCGCGAGGCGCAGGTCACGGCCATCCTCGAGCGCGCCGACAAGTCGTTCGTGGGACGTCTCAGTGTGCGGCGCGACTTCGCTTTCCTCCTCACCGAGGACCGCACTCTCTCCAACGACATCTTCATCCCCAAGAACATGCTCCATGGCGGTCGCGATGGCGACAAAGTCATCGTGAAGATTGTCGAATGGCCCGATGGTTCGAAGAACCCCATCGGCCGCGTCGTCGAGGTGCTCGGACAGGCCGGCGAGAACGAGACCGAGATGCATGCCATCCTCGCGGAATTCGGGCTCCCCTACACTTACCCGCGTGCCGTCGAGGAAGCGGCCAATCGCATCGATGCCACCATCACCCCTGCCGACCTCGCTGGGCGCGAGGACCTGCGCGACACCCTCACCTTCACCATCGACCCCCGCGATGCCAAGGACTTCGACGATGCGCTCAGCTTCAGGGAAATCGCAAATGAGAAATCTTCAAATGGTAAGTGCTATGAGGTTGGCGTCCACATCGCCGACGTCTCCCACTACGTCACCGAAGGCTCCATCATCGACAAGGAAGCCCTCAAGCGCGGCACCAGCGTCTACCTCGTCGACCGTACCATCCCTATGCTGCCCGAGCGCCTCTGCAACAACATCTGTTCCCTGCGTCCCGACGAGGACAAGCTCACCTACAGCGTCATCTTCGAACTCAACGAACGCGCCGAAGTCCGCCGCTGGCGCCTCGCACATACCGTCACGCGCAGCGACCGGCGCTTCACCTACGAAGAGGTACAGGCGCTCCTCGAAGCTCGTCACGAAGCCAGCGAGGAAGACTATCATGCCCCGGGTGACCACTCGCCACTGCCTGGCGCCGAGTTCGAGGGCGACAAAGCGCTCGCCCTGCGCCCCGTCGAGGATTTCGCCGATGCCCTCATCACCCTCAATCGCCTCGCCAAGCTCCTCCGTCAGCGCCGTTTCGCAGCTGGAGCCGTCGACTTCGACCGCCCCGAAGTACGCTTCGACATCGACGAGAAAGGGCATCCCATCGGTACCTACTACAAGGTCGCTAAGGATGCCAACAAGCTCATCGAGGAGTTCATGCTGCTGGCCAACCGCACTGTCGCCGAGAGCATCGGACGCGTGCCTAAGGGCAAGAAAGCCAAGGTGCTGCCCTACCGCATCCACGAGCAGCCCGACCCCGACAAGCTGCTCAACCTCTCGCAGTTCGTTGCCAAATTCGGGCGCCGCCTCAAGACCACTGGCAGTCGGCAGGAGATTTCGAAGAACCTCAATCGTCTCCTCCACGACGTCCATGGGCAGAAGGAGCAGAATCTCGTCGAGATGGTAGCCCTGCGCGCTATGATGAAGGCCAAGTACTCAACCATCAACATCGGGCACTACGGCCTCGCCTTCGACTACTACACCCATTTCACCTCGCCCATCCGTCGCTACCCCGACCTTATGGTTCATCGCCTCCTCACCCGCTATGCCGATGGAGGACGCTCCGCCAATCAGGACAAATACGAAGCCCTCTGCGAGCAGAGCTCCGACATGGAGCAGACGGCAGCCCTCGCCGAGCGCGCCAGCATCAAGTACAAGCAGGTGGAATTCATGGCCGACAAGATAGGGCAGCAGTTCGACGGCATCATCTCGGGCATCAACGAGTTTGGCATCTACGTCGAGCTCAACGACTCCAAGTGCGAAGGCATGGTACCTCTGCGCGACCTGGCCGATGACTACTACGATTTCGACGAGCGCAACTACCAGCTCCTCGGGCGCCGCCGCCATCGCCGCTACACCCTCGGCGACCCTATCCGCATCACTGTCGCCCGCGCCAACCTCGACAAGAAACAGCTCGACTTCGCCATCGCTCCCGATTGAGTGTCTTAACGAGAGGCGCTAATCTATCAGTTGGTACACTCTTAATGTATCACCTCTCGTTGGCTCTGCGTATGAGGGTGATACCGTCTCCTTCCAATCGCTGCGCTTGCGTCTCTTACTCTCTCAGGGTTGTCTCACCGTTGATACACGTCCGTCTCATCGGTGAGACAACCTTATACGTATATACGTAAAGGCTGTAGCGAATATAGGCAAAGGCTGTAGCGAATATAGGCAAAGGCTGCTGCGAATATAGGCAAAGGCTGCTGCGAATTCACGCTGAGGTCTGCTACCTTTCGTGTTTTTCGTGTTTTTCGATGTTCTTCTTTTTCTTCTTCTTTTCGATGTTCTTCTTCTTCTTTATTTTCGATGTTCTTCTTCTTTTTTTCGATGTTTACGGAATCAATGAAGTTGGTTCCGTGATTATGTGCGAATGAATGAAGAACGCGCGATTCGCTGAGGCACTATAGAAAAAGAGTGTCCCCGCTGTCGGACTGCAAGAGTGGACGGCGGGGACGAGTTATAAAAAGGAGAGTAAAGTGCTGATGTGGGAGGGCTTATACCTCTGTGCCGAGGATGCGGCGGGCACTGACGTAGCGGCGAGTCCAGTAGCTGTCGGACGAGGAGTCGATGCGTACGCCCCTCGAGGTGCTGGCGTGAATGAACTGGAAGGTGCCGTCGGCTTCGACGTCGGTGACGATACCTACATGGTTGACGCCGCGTCCGCCACGGCCGAAGAAGACGAGGTCGCCGGGCTGGAGGTCGGTGCGGCGGCGTACGGCTTCGCCTTGGGTGACCTGCTCGCGCGAGGAGCGCTTCAGGGTGATGCCGAGGCGTGCGAAGACGTAGCTGGTGAAGCCCGAGCAATCGAAGGCTTTAGGGCCGCTGCTGCCGATGGAGTAGCGGGCTCCGATGTGGCGCTTGGCGGCGGAGATGAGATCGCTGGCGATGCCGTTGAGGACGATGTTGTCGGCGATGCTGGTAGCTGCGAGGGTGTTGTCTGTTTTCGTCTCGATGGCGGCGGAGAGGGGTTCGATGACCTCGGCCAGGCGCGACTGCACGGTCGACTGTACGACCAAGAGGTCGGGCTTGGGCTCGACTGTGCGATGACGGATGGGGGTGTTTGCGAAGCTGAAAGTGCTCAGGCAAAACAGCAGACAGATGGCTTTCTTACTCATGTCTTTTCGGTAAAGTTGTGGCCTCGTCGCGAGGCGGGGTTGTTTAACGTTGACGAAAACTATCGTTTGGGTTCGCTGCGGCGAAGGACTCGACCGAAGGACGCTTCTTGGAGTAGCGAGCGTCAGCCTTCAGGCTGCCGAGCAGACTCTTGAAGAAACCGAGCAAAAATGACAAAACAAGCAAGCATTTGGCGCCAAGCGCCCATGAATTTTCGTTTGATTTTGATTCAGATTTGCTTTATTCCTGCGCGAAGCGCATCCCCGTTTTCGTTTACGTCAGAGTTCGTTTCCGTAGACGTTTCCGTGGACGTTCACGTCAATTCGGGCGCAAAGGTACGAAAAAATCGGGAAATTGCAAAACTTTTATGAGGGAATTGGTGGTTGTTAACAAAATTAAGTGTATTTTTGCCACGAAATTTAAACAAAACCGTTAAATGTCCCGTCGAATATTTCTTTTTTGGGTCATTCTCATGCTGTTGCCTATCGCGACGAAGGCGCAGGAGTGGATGGTTGTTCACCGTCAGGCGGTGGATGCGCAGTGGTCGCTGCCTATCGCTGTGGACAGTGTGCTGCGCGGTACAATGTCGGACGATGGCAGTCGGTTGCTCATCACGCAGCGCGACGGCTTCGTGGTGCCGATGGACAAGGAGGACTTGGATAGCCTGACGCTGGAGGACCTGGCAGAAGGCGATACGAAGGACAAGTACCAGGTGTTTCAACTCTTTGTCTACACGGAGGACGGACGCGACATCGTCTCGCGCGAGGAATACATCCCCTGTTACGTAGGCTTGAACGGCGCCGGCAGCTATGGCAGCCGCTGGGCGCATGCCGGCATACGCGGGCGCGGCAACTCGACCTTCCTCTGGTACGACAAGAAGCCCTATCGCATCAAGCTCGACAAGAAGCAGAAGATGCTGGGCATGGACCGGGCCAAGTCATGGGTGCTGCTGGCCAACTTCCGCGACATAACGGATATGATGAACACCTACGGGTTCGAGCTGGGACGTATGATGGGTCTACCCTATACGAACCACACGCGTTACGTAGAATTGTTTGTGAACAACAACTACTGCGGCCTCTATCAGTTGACGGAGCAAGTGCAGCAGGGCGAGAGCCGCGTAGCAGTCTCCGACGAGCGTGGAATCCTGCTGACGCTGGACGTAGACGACGGACCTAACGAAGCGCCCTCGGCGACGAACAACTTCTGGACGAAGGGCTACAACATGCCTGCCGCCGTGAAATACCCCGACGACGAACTCCTCACAGACGCCCGACTCGATAGCATACGCAATGTGTTCGGGCAGTTGGAGGCCGCCATCAAGGACAAGGACTACGCCAAGGCATCGACGCTCCTGGACATGGAGTCGATGGCGCGCTACCTCATCATCCAGGAGTTGGTGTACAACGTCGAGTTGTCGGCGCCGCGCAGTGTATTTCTGCACAAGGACGGCGATGGGCCGTGGGTGTTGGGGCCGCTATGGGACTTCGACGCGGGCTTCGACTTCGACTGGAATAATATGTACGCGGGCCATACGTTCTTCAGCAACTACCGCGAGACGGTGATGGGTACGAACCCCGTGCGCCGCAACGGCAACTACCCCTATGTGCCGCAGTTCTTCACCGACCTGTTCGGCACGCGTGAGTTTGTGGAGTTGTACAAACAGACATGGTCGATGTATGCCGACTCCATCGTCTCGCGTCCGTGGGCCGAGGTGGAGCGCTACGTCGACGGCCTGCGTCAGGGCGCCATTCAGCGCGAGGAGCGTCAGTGGCGCGTCCGCGGCAAGAGTTTCGACACGGAACTGCAGAAGATGCATGTATGGCTGGAGAATCGCGCGCGTTTCATGGACGACCTGGTCAAGAACATACCTGTGCCGCAGGACGTCAAGCCCATCGACGACGAGCAGGTGTGCGGCACCATCAACCAGCATGTGACGATGAACTACTGGAACGGCTACCACCAGAACACGCAGGTGAAGGTCAATCGCGCTCGAGTGCTGGAGTTGCTGGGTGTCGACGACAGCAGTTTCGAGGAGAACCTGATGACTATCGTGCCGCTGAAGACCGATGGCACCGAGGGTCAGAACGGCACCAACGGCGTCTTCGGCGGGTGGTTTGATGCCAACGGCAACCCGGGCGCCTACGCGCAGGGACATGTCTATATAGAAGTCTTCGACGACCTGTTCAACTGGGACTGCGGACTCTATCAGGAGAACTGCTATGACGAGGAGCATACAGTGGTGATGCAATACCAATATCCCGTCAACGGCAAACGCCTCAAGGTGAATGTGCGCGTTCACTTCACTATCACCAGCGGGTGGTGGTGAGATGTGGGGAAGTTGAAAAGTTCTTGAAGTGTCAAGCGGCCAAAGGCCGAGCGGAGAAGTTCTTCGCAAGCGAAGCGTCGCAAGCGCCGAGCGGAAAGGTTGAAGGGTTGAGAAGTTGAAAGGTTCTTGAAGTGTCAAGCGACCGGAGGTCGAGCGGAAAGGTTCTTCGAAATATCGAAATAACGAAATATCGAAATAACGAAATATCGAAGCGAGCAGAGCTCGAGCGGAAGAGTTGAAGCGTCCTTTCGGGCCGAGCGAGCGATATCGTTGAAGAACACGGGTCACTTCGGCGACCGAATGACATAAAGAGCAGAAAGGCCTCGAAAGGAGAGGCTGAAAGAAGACAGAAATCATTACGATAAACAATAAACCATAAAACCTCTAAACAAACTCAAAAGAAAATGAAACTGAAACAGATTCTCATGACGGCCGTCCTCGGTCTTTGCGCCTTGCAGGCAGCAGCCCAGGACATGAGCCAGTTGATGCAGCCTCTGCCCGTTGACCCGAAGGTGCGCGTGGGCCACCTCGACAACGGACTGACCTACTACATCCGTCACAACGAAGAGCCTAAGAACCAGGCTTTCTTCTACATCGCCCAGAAGGTGGGTTCCATTCAGGAGGAGGAGAGCCAGCGCGGCCTCGCACACTTCCTGGAGCACATGTGCTTCAACGGTACCACCCACTTCCCCGACAGCTCGCTCATCGAGTACCTCGAGGGTATCGGCGTGAAATTCGGTGCTCAGCTCAACGCCTACACCAGCGTCGAGGAGACCGTATACAATATTGATAACGTACCAGCACGCGAGGGCGCTATCGACTCTTGCCTCCTGATCCTGCACGACTGGAGTCATGACCTGACGCTCGACGGCAAGGAGATTGACAAGGAGCGCGGCGTCATCCATGGCGAATGGCGCATGCGCAACACGGGCTTCACCCGCATTCTGGTCAAGCACCTCGAGGAACTGATGTCCGGCAGCCGCTACGGCCGTCGCTTCCCCATCGGATTGATGGAGGTGGTGGACGAGTGCCCCTACGACACGCTCCGTGCTTACTACCACAAGTGGTATCGTCCTGACCTGCAGGGCATCGTCGTCGTCGGCGACATCGATGTCGACCAGGTCGAAGGCAAGATCAAGAACCTGTTCGGTCCCATCACCGTAAAGCAGCCCGTTGCCAAGCGTGAGTTCTACAGTGTCCCCGACAACACCGAGGCTGTTGTCGTCAGCGACAGCGACCCCGAGGTGACCTCGCAGGTCGTCATGATCTCGATGAAGCATCCCGCCATCCCCGACAGCATGCGCAATACGTTGCCCATCTATCTGGCCGAGAACATCATCGGCACGGCCAATAGCGTACTCAACCAGCGTCTGCATGAGCTCTCGCTGAAGGCCGACTGCCCGTTCCAGGGTGCCAGCGTCGGCGATGGCGAGTTCCTGCTCTCATCGAAGGTCACGGGTGCGTTCAACGTAGAAATCATGCCGAAGGAAGGTCGCGTCGAAGAGGCCATCAAGGCCGTGATGGAGGAAGTCTATCGCGTCGATGAGTTCGGCTTCACCAAGGGCGAGATTGACCGCGCCGTGCTGAACAAGCTCTCCGGCATGGAGCAGCTCTTCAACAACCGCGAAAAGCAGCGCAGCATCAACTACGCTCACGAATACTACCGTTCGTTCCTCAACAACGAGCCCATCCCCGGCATCGAGACCGAGTACCAGATGCTGAAGCAGGTGTATCCGCAGATTCCTGCCGAGGCCTTCAGCCAGACGATCCAGCAGTACATCAGCCGCTCCGACACCAACCTGGTCGTCCTCTCGCTCAATCCTGAGAAGGAAGGCCTCGCCATCCCGACGAAGGACCAGCTGCTCGGCGCCATACACGCCGCCCAGCAGTCGCAGCTCACCGCTTGGGTGGACAACGTCAAGACCGGTCCGCTGATTGAGAACCTGCCGAAGGCCGGTAAGGTAAAGAAAGAGGCTGCAGGTCCCTGCGACTCTAAGGTGCTGACGCTCTCGAATGGCGTAAAGGTCATCATGAAGCAGACCGACTTCAAGGACGACGAGATCCGCATGATGGCATGGAGCGATGGCGGTGTAGGTCGTTATCCCGTCAGCGAGCGTATCAACCTCGAAGCCTTCGACGGCGTGATGGGTCGCTCCAAGATTGGCGGCTTCACCTCCACCGAACTCACCAAGGCCCTCGCTGGTAAGAACGTCAGTAGCTCGGCCAATGTAAGTCTGCGCGAGGAGAACTTCAGCGGTTTCTCGTCGAAGAAGGATATCCAGACGCTCTTTGAGCTCATCTACATGACTTTCCAGCCGCGCGAGAAGGACGAGGAGTCCGTGGCTTCCTACCTGGCCAGCCTGCGCGAGGAACTCCGCAACAAGGACCTCAACCCGATGTCGAGCCTGCAAGACTCCATCCAGGCTACCCTCTACGGACATAATCCTCGCCTGAAGCCCATGACAGAGGCCGAGGTGGACCAGGTCAACTACGACCGCATCCTCGAGATTTGGAAGGACCGCTTTGCCGATGCTTCCGACTTCACCTTCATCTTCCTCGGCAACATCGACGAGCAGCAGATTCGCGAGCTCTCCGCTCAGTATCTGGCTACCCTGCCCAAGGTGAAGCGTAAGGACAAGCCCGTCGATCCAGGTCTGAACTTCGTCACGGGCGACGTCACCAATCGCTACAAGAAGAAGATGCAGACTCCGCAGAGCTTCATCGTCTGCGCTTGGACGGGCGACACCGAGATGACTGTTCGCAACACGGCCCTCATGACCATCCTCGGCAACTGCGTTGCTGAGCAATACCTCAAGAAGATTCGCGAGGAACTCGGCGCAGCTTATACGACCAGCGCTCAGGGTATGGTCACTCGCGGTAGCGACGACCGTCCACGCTATGTTCTTCAGGCAGCCTTCCCCTTGAAGCCTGAGATGACTGACACTTGCTTGCAGATTGTCCAGGATGTCTTCATGGATGCCGCTGAGAACGGCGTCAGCGAGGAGAGCGTCAACAAGGCCAAGGAGTATCTGCTGAAGACCTTCAAGCAGAACCAACGCGAGAATGGCTTCTGGATGAACCGCATCGCCAGCATCGTCCGTCGCAACTACGACCCCGCCGAGAACTACGAACAGATCGTCGGCGCCATTACTCCTTCCAACGTCAAGCAGATGGCCACCACCATCATGGCTGAGGGCAATCGCGTCCGCGTCATCATGGAGCCCGAACAGGAGTGAGGTGGGGAAGTTGAAAAGTTGAAAAGTTGAAACGTTGAAAAGTTGAAGCGTTGAGACGTTGAAATGTTGAAACGTTGAAACGTTGAAGCGTTGAAAAGCTCTTCGAAGTGTTCTATGACAAGCGCTCGTCAGTAATGGCGAGCGCTTTTTTGTCGGGATGAATAATCGACGGGCAATGGGGCGGGGGAGGGGAGGGAGGAGGCTTTCTCGGCGACTGAATCGCCGAGCGCTATCATTGACGGAAAGATTCTTGAAGCGACGCTTGACGCTTCAAGAATCTTTTCGTCGATTTTCGTTCATTTCCCGTCCTCTCGGCCGTGTAAGTTGATGAGAAGGGAGACGCTTGTTCTTTTTTCGTCTAAAAGTTTTGTGCGTGCGAGAAAAACACTTAACTTTGCACCAACAAAAGCTAACTAACAACTGTTCATGGATATGAAATCAATCTTCTCGCGAGTACTTCTTGCGGCAAGTATAGTCGCCACTGCGCTCCCTGCCTTGGCGCAGAATACGCGTCAGCCGCTTCACACAATGACGACGGCCGTGCGCTGCTCCTATGCTGAGGCGGGACATACTACGGCAGCCATCAACGACGGCCTCTCGACCACGGGCTCCAGCTATTGGAGCAGCTATCGCGGGCGCGACAGCTTTGGCGAGCTGGCCTATGTCGAATACAACTGGTCGGAGCGTTGCACCATCAGTCGCACTACGGTGAAATGGAAGGAGAGCGGCGACAGCCTGGCCATTCCCAGCGAGGCCTACCTGATGACTTGGGACGGACATGCCTGGCAACGAGCCGTGGACATCTCCGAGCCGAATGCCGCAAGCGTCTCGACCAATTCGGGACTCGAGCTGACCACCAACCGCCTGCGCCTCTACATGCGCAGCGATGCGGCTTGCGGCATCTTGGAGTTCACGGTGCAGGGCTATCCGCTCGAGGGTTGTGCGGCTGCGCGTCTGAAGGCCGTTGCCGAGAAAATAACGATTCAACCGGGCGAGACGGCGACCCTCGAGGCTGCGCTCACGCTCACTGACGGCCCCGACGAGGAGCCCAACTGGTATTGGCTCGACGAGCAGGGCGAGGTCATCAGCACATCGTCCACGCGTGAAGTGGGGGCCAGCGGCCACTATACGCTTTGTTACGAGCGCCCGTGCGGTGCTGTGGCCACCGTCGTCTTCACGGTCAGCGTCGCAGGCGAGTACGACCCGCGCATCGGCTACCAATGGCCTGCCTATTCGCCTACGCTCGACTATGACTTCCGCTCGGAATATCCCAACCTGCCGCCGCCCTCCAAGGGGCCGCTGCCCGAGGATGTCAATGTCGCCAAGCGCGTCAATGGCGAATGGTGGAGTGTTGCCATCGGCCCGAAGGCCAACTCGCTCATCACCGAGGAGTCTATGCGTCTGCTGGCCAAGAAGATGGACGAGGACTTCGCCTACTTCCGCAACGAGATGGGTTGGCCGCCCGACAAGCGCGCCCGCAACGGCTACTACAGCCAGGTCTATGGCTATGGCTCGGGCTTGAGCTTCGATGCAGGTACGCCCAACACGGCTACAGGCGGTTGGCAGAGCGCCACCAACTACAACGGCTCCAGTTGGCCGATGGTCTTCCTCAGCTATTACCCCATCTACTGCTTCGACCCTAAATGCACGTATAGCGACCGCATAGGCCAGCAGAACGCCTGTGTCCACGAGGGCATCCATGCCACCTTCGCCGACCTCGACGGTTGCAAGCAGTCGGCTTGGTTTCACGAGGGAGGCAACACCTGGTTGCAGGGCGAGGCCGAGGTGCGCAAGAGCGGTCGCGAGCCCGAGTCGATGGGTTTCCTCAGTGCCGGCAATATGATCGCTCCGTTCATGCCCATCGAGTGCTACTCGGGTTGGCTGCAGGACGACTCTTTCGGCGGCCCGTCGGCCGAGGGCGTGAACATGTACAACGGCGGTCAGCAGATCTGTACTTGGCGCAACATGCTTGGAGGCGTCCAGTACGGCGAACTCTTCCCCCACTTCTGCAGCGAGATTCTCGGCAAGGGCAGCATCCCCTGGATATGGCGCTACTGCAAGAAACGCGTGCTGCAAGGCATGGCTGAAGGGTGTACCGAAGGTGGCAAGAAGATACCCGGCCTCGGCGACAAACAGATGCGCCATCTCATCCTCGAGTACCGCGCCCGTCAGGCGATGATTGACGTGGGGATGTGGTCCAAGGCCTGCGAGCAATTGCTTGATGCCAACTGGCAGCTGAATGTGGTCTCTGAGGCTCGCTCCATCAACATGCCTACTTGGTTGGAGCCGACAGCATGGAGGGCCACGCCTTATGCCAAGATGACGGCCATTGCCAACCCCGACAGCTTGGGTTGGTGGCGGCCTGAGTGGAGGACGACGCCCGGTTGGAGTGGCGCCAATCAGGTGGTGTTGCATACCAGCGGTCGCGCAGGCGACGTCGTGAGTGTCATCTTCCGTCCGTTCACGTCCAACATGATGTGCATGCTCTGCTATCGCTCGGTCTCAGGTAAGATCTACTATGGTCAGCCCTTCGAGAGCCGTCGTCGCCATGATGTCGAGGTGTCGATGCTCATGCCTGAAGCACCCGCCAATGGCGTCGTGATGGCTATCATCTGCAACACGGATTATATCTACGAAGGCGAGACGACGCGCAAGACCCATCATACTTATCACCTGCGGATGGGGCAGAACGTATGGCAACCTGCTACGTCAACGTTGAAGTGGTATAAGTGGAACCAAAGCATCAAGGACCCCAACTTCAACTATACGGGCATCGAGGAGATGGCAGCAGCGTCTACTGAGGCCGCCGTCTTCGCCGTGAAACCCGCCTCCACGGTCGTCCGTGCTGGCGAGCGTCTGCCCATCGTCATCACGGGAGCCGACCGCCTGCAGGTGCCCGTGCAGATCTGCTCGTCCACAGGCGCCGTCGTCTACCAGCAGAGCTTCATGCGCGATGGCGACCTCGAGGTGCCCGCCTCCCTCCGCCCCGGCCTCTACGTCCTCCGCGCCCTCTGCGGCAGCAAACAGGCCACAGAGAAGGTGGTGGTGAAATAGACCCACCCCCGACCCCTCCCGTCAGGGAGGGGAGAAGAAGACCCTCCCCCCGCTCCCTCACGTGCTTAACGCCGACTGCTTCGATTAGGTAAACCTATCTCGCATTCGTCGAGCACTGAGAAGTCTACTTCGGAAAAGACACTCAGTCTTTTCCTTGTAGCCACCCTTGTAGGGAGGGAGCGGTCACCTTCGCTGATTGTATATTAAAAGGGTAGCCAGTCATTAAATGACTAGTTACCCTTTGTTATTGACTTCATCCAGTCAAAAGGATTCCGCTCCCTCCCACACTGCGCCAGCCGCTCCCCTCCCTGACGGGAGGGGTTGGGGGTGGGTCTTCCCCCCTCCCTGACGGGAGGGGTTGGGGGGTGGGTCTTCTCCCTGACGGGAGGGGCGGGGGGTGGGTCTTTAAAGATTATCCTTCTCGATATCCTTGAAGTACTTGTAGGTGCCATGCTTGATTTCCTCGGTGGCAGCTTCGTCGCAGACGATGATGCCGTGAGGGTGCATCTGCAGGGCACTGATGGTCCACCACTGAGTGACGGGACCCTCGATGGCAGCTTGCAGGGCGCGGGCCTTGTTATGCCCGTTGCAGAGGATGAGCACCTCGCGAGCAGCCATTACGGTGCCTACGCCTACGGTGAGTGCCGTTGCGGGAACGTCCTCGGGGCGACCGCCGAAGAAGCGGCTGTTGGCCACGCGCGTGTCTGTCGTCAGCGTCTTCTGGCGTGTGCGGCTGTTGAGGCTGCTGCCCGGCTCGTTGAAGGCGATATGTCCGTCGGGACCAATGCCGCCGATGAACAGGTCGATGCCGCCGGCCTCTTCAATCATCTGCTCGTAGTGCGCGCATTCTGCGACGAGGTCCTTGGCATTACCGTTGAGGATGTGGATGTTCTCCTTGGGGATGTCGATGTGGTCGAAGAAGTTCGTCGCCATGAAGCTGTGGTAGCTCTCGGGATGGCTTTCGGGCAGAGCCACATATTCGTCCATGTTGAACGTCAGCACGTTCTTGAATGTCACGCGGCCAGCCTTATTGGCTTCGATGAGGGCGCGATACATGCCGATGGGGCTGCTGCCTGTGGGCAGACCCAGCACGAAAGGCTTCTCGGCCGTAGGTGCGGCGGCGTTGATCTTGTTGACAACATACTCAGCTGCCCACTTGGACATCTGGTCATAGTTAGGTTCGATGATAACTCTCATAATCTTTTGTGTTTAATGAGTGGATACTTTTGGAGCCCCCTCCCATCCCCCCCGAGGGGGGGCGAACTGGGGGTGCGAATTGGGGGTGAATTGAGGGTGAATTGTGTTTGAATTGGGGGTGAATTGAGCGAATTGGGGGTGAATTGAGGGAGAATTGTGTTCGAATTGGGTGCGAACAGGGTGTGTGAACAGGGGCTGAAGGTGTCCCCTTTTGATTACTTGTTCAGCGTCCAGGTGGCGCCGTCCTTGCCGTCCTTGATCTCGAAGCCGAGGGCGTTGAGTTCGTTGCGGATCTTGTCGCTTGTGGCCCAGTCCTTGTTGGCTTTGGCAATGGCGCGCTGCTCCAGGAGCATGTCTACTACATGCCCGAAGGCTTCCTCGCGAGCGGCCGAGGTGCCGGCGGCTCCAGCGTTGGCGGGTAGCAGTCCGAGGATGTCCTCGGCGAAGAGATGCATGGTTGAAGATAGCTCTTCGAAGTCGGCAGCGCTGATGGCGCCCTTGTGGTCAAGGACGCGGTTGACGGTGCTGCAAGCCTCGAACAGATGGCTGATGACCGTCGGCGAGGCCAGGTCGTCGTTCATCGCGTCATAACATTTCTGGCGCAGCTCGCTCGCCACCTTGTGCGTCTCGGCGTCGCTCTCGGCGGATAGCGTGATGCGCTTCAGGTCGGCGATGGCCGTCATCAGGCGTTGCAGACCCTTCTCGGCGGCCTGCAGTGCTTCGTTGGAGAAGTCGACGGTCGAGCGGTAGTGGGCTTGCAGGATGAAGAAACGTACGGTCATGGGTGAGTAGGCCTGCGCGAGCTTCTCGTGCTGACCCGTGAAGAACTCGTTGAGCGTGATGAAGTTACCCAACGACTTACCCATCTTCTGCCCGCCGATGGTGATCATGTTGCAGTGCATCCAATAGTTGACCATGTCGGAGCCTTGCGACGCCACAGCCTGGGCGATTTCGCATTCGTGATGGGGGAATACCAGGTCCATGCCTCCGCCGTGGATGTCGAAATGCGAGCCTAAGTACTTACGTCCCATCGCCGTGCACTCGCAGTGCCAGCCGGGGAACCCTACGCTCCAGGGCGACGGCCACCGCATGATATGTTCGGGCTGCGCCGCTTTCCATAGGGCGAAGTCTACCTGATTGTGCTTCTCGCTTTGGCCGTCCAGCTCGCGCGAGTTGTTGATGACGTCCGTCAGGTTGCGACCGCTGAGCTTGCCGTAGTGGTGGTGTTCGTTGTATTTCTCGACGTCGAAGTAGACCGACCCTTGGCTCTCGTAGGCATAGCCGTTCTGGAGGATCTCCTTGACCAGTTGTATCTGTTCGATGATATGTCCCGTGGCATGCGGCTCGATGCTTGGCGGCAGGCAGTTGAGCGCCCGCATGGCGTCATGGAAGCGGTTGGTATAATACTGCGCCACCTCCATGGGCTCCAGCTGCTCCAGGCGAGCCTTCTTCGCAATCTTGTCCTCGCCCTCGTCGGCGTCATGTTCCAGGTGACCTACATCCGTGATGTTACGGACGTACCGCACCTTATAGCCAATGTGCTGCAGGTAGCGGAACAGCAAGTCGAACGTAATCGCCGGGCGAGCATGCCCCAGGTGGGCATCGCCATAGACCGTAGGTCCGCAGACATACATGCCTACGCGCCCCTCAACCAGAGGCTTGAACAATTGCTTTGTACGCGAAAGGGTATTGTAAAGCAAAAGGGGAGCCCCCTCCCGTCCCCCCCGAGGGGGGGCGAACTGAGATGTATTCATACTCATAAATATATGTATCGTTTTATTTGATTAAGCGTTTGTTCCGTATTTCCAATCACTTCTTCGTTAGTGAAACGGACAACCTTGTATCCATGCTCTTCCAACCATTGAGTTCGTTCTGCGTCGCTAACCTGTTGGTTGGGCAATTGATGGTAACCACCATCTAATTCGATGACCAGTTTGGCCTTCGGGCAATAGAAATCAGCGATATAATCACCTATGATATGTTGACGTTTGAAGACGACTCCTAACTGTTTGCCTTTCACCATTTCCCACAAAACACTCTCGGCTTGTGTGGGATGTTTCCTGTTTTCTATGGCAAAATCCTTTAGGAGAGAGTAGCTCAGAGGATTGGCGGTCTTGAAGCCCCATTGGCCCCCTTGGCCCCCTTGGCCCCCTCCCGTCCCCCCCGAGGGGGGGCGAGTGCTTTGTTCGGAGCCACTGCAACTTGTCTTCAAGGGGCTATGTTCGCTTGTCTTCAAGGGGTTATGTTCGCTTGTCTTCAAGGGGCTATGTTCGCTTGTCCTCACGGGGCTATGCTCGCTTGTCCCCAATGGGATATGTTCGCTTGTCCTCAAGGGGCTATGCTCGCTTGTCTTCAAGGGGTTATGTTCGCTTGTCTTCAAGGGGCTATGCTCGCTTGTCCCCAATGGGATATGTTCGCTTGTCCTCAAGGGGATATACTCGCTTGTCCTCAAGGGGATATGTTCGCCCCCCCTCGGGGGGGACGGGAGGGGGCTTATGATCTCAAGAAGCCTTCCTGGCGCCTCCTCCTCCGGTATATTCTTTTCCACGCATTCCTTGCCGCGATAGAGGCTCACCTTTCCGCGGGCGGCGCCGACATAGCCGTAGTCCGCATCAGCCATTTCACCGGGGCCGTTGACGATGCAGCCCATGATGGCAATCTTCAGACCAGCCAGACGCTCGGCCAGTTCCTTGTTCGCCTTGGAGGCTTGCTCAAAGGCCGTCTTGATGCGCTGGATGGTGGCAGGCAGGTCGTAGAGCGTACGGCCGCAACCCGGACAGGAGATGAACTCCGTCTTCGTCGTCCGCAGGCGTGCGGCTTGCAGCAGTCCGTACGCCACAGGTATCTCGTTCTCAGGCGGTTCGCTGAGGCTGACGCGGATAGTATCGCCGATGCCGTCGATGAGCAGGGCGCCGATGCCGACAGCCGACTTCAGGCGGCCGTCCTCGCCCTCGCCTGCCTCCGTCACGCCTAAGTGCAGGGGGAAGGTCATGCCTTCGGCGTCCATCGCCTTGCACAGCAGACGGACGCTTTCGACCATCACCACCGTATTGGAAGCTTTGATGCTGACGACGACATTCATGAATTGTTCACGCATGCACACGCGTAGGAACTCCATGCAGGATTCGACGATGCCGGCGGGCGTATCGCCGTAGCGACTCATGATGCGGTCGCTGAGCGAGCCGTGGTTCACGCCGATGCGGATGGCCGTGCCGTGCTCGCGGCAGATGTTGAGGAAGGGGATGAGGCGGTCTTCAATCTTCTGAAGCTCAGCCGCATACTCCTCGTCGGTGTACTCCAGTTTCTTGAACTTGCGTGCGGCGTCGACATAGTTGCCGGGATTGATGCGGACCTTCTCGCAGTAGAGGGCCGCAACGTCAGCAACGGCAGGGTTGAAGTGGACGTCGGCTACCAGAGGGATATCGCAGCCTGCAGCCCGCACGCGTTCGCGAATGACCTTCATGTTCTCGGCCTCGCGCACGCCCTGTGTGGTCAGTCGCACCAGCTCGCCACCGGCTGCGGCGATGGCCAGTATCTGGCGGACGCAGCCCTCGGTGTCCATTGTGGACGTTGTGCACATCGACTGCACCCGCACCGGGTTCGAGCCTCCGATGCCGATATTGCCTACGCGCACTTCATGGGTGGGACGTCTACGCAAAGCCCCTCTCCCCGCTCCCCCCGTGGGGGGGAGGGATGTATTGCTAATTGTATTCATGAGCAGCCCAAAAGATTAGAGGCTTTCCCAAAAGAAAAGGGATAGCGATATTGCTTCTTATTTCTGACTGATGTATCACGAGCTGATGATAAATGAACAGAAGTTCACTTGTTATGTATGGGTCCTGGCCGTCATCGCGCAGCCTCTCGAGCGAAGCGAGGCTCTCCCCCTGACGGGGCAGGCAGGGAGAGGGGCTTTATCCCTCCCCCCCACGGGGGCAGGCAGGGAGAGGGGCCTTATCCCTCCCCCCCACGGGGGGAGCAGGGAGAGGGGCATTTAAACTTATACGTCACCTCGGCCAGCGCTTGATTGGCCTTCACGATCTTCTGTGCCAGCCCTTCTTTGTAGGCACGCATGCGCTCAGCGAGGGCAGGGTCGGTGAGCGCCAGCATCTCGCAGGCCAGCACGGCTGCATTCTGTGCCCCGTTGACGCCTACAGTGGCGACAGGGATGCCCGGGGGCATCTGTACGATGGAGAGCAAGGCGTCCAAGCCGTCGAGCATACCCTTGATGGGCACGCCGATCACGGGCAGGGTCGTCTGGGCGGCAATCACGCCAGGCAGGGCGGCTGCCATGCCGGCGGCTGCGATGATCACGCGCAGTCCGCGTCCTTCGGCCTCGCGAGCGAAGCGCTCCACCTCTGAGGGTGTGCGATGAGCCGAGAGGGCGTTCATCTCGAAGGGCACCTCCATATCGTCGAGGAACTGAGCCGCCTTCTCCATGACGGGCAGGTCGCTGGTGCTGCCCATGATGATTGAAACTAAAGCTTTCATGCGTATAATGCTTTTGTTGTGGGTCTATGCTTGACTTTTGCGACCGCAAAAGTACAACGAACGTCCCGAAAAAACAAATTTATCCCCTCTGAAATCTATTTTGCCCCAAATATATTGATATAGATTTAGGAGAGAACGTCAATCTACGTTAAAACATTCATGGCCGCGTGAATAAGGACGTATTACCCCTTTGCCATTACCGTCTTCTGTAGTGCCCCGCCCATACGGGCGGGTTGACAGCAACTCCGCCCCCAACTCACTTCATGGAGGGGGAGAGCCTGGCGCAGTGTCGTCAATCAGAAAGGAAAGTCTCCCCTGACGGGTGGCTACGAGGGAAAGACTGAGTGTCTTTGCCGAAGTAGACTTCTCAGTGCTCGACGAATGCAAGATAGGTTTACCTAATCGCAGCAGTCGGCGCTAAGCACGTGAGGGCAAAGCTACGAGGGAAAGACTGAGTGTCTTTGCCGAAGTAGCCTTCTCAGTGCTCGACGAATGCAAGACGGTTTATCCGAGTCGAAGCAGTCGGCGCTAAGCACGTGAGGGCAGGGCGGAGGGGTCTGTTGTGAGAGCGTCTTGATGGTCTTTCCCCACTTTTCCATGGGTCTTGGAAGGGGGCGTTCTTAAAAAGGTCTCATTATCAATGTTTTCACTGAAAACGGCTATTGAAACTTTTCCATGGGGTAGGCGATACAACCTACGCGAAAAAGCTGTATCTTTGCCGCAGATTTCAAGACCAATCGCATGAGAACCGCCAATGCCTGCCTCCTCTTGCTCCTGTCGTTGCTCATCACGGCTTGTCGCAGCGACGCCCCTTCCGCCCTTCCTCGGACGGCTAAGGCTTGCTACGAACGGGCGTTGGGAGCGTTCTCTGCCGATAGCGTCGGCCTGGGCGAGCAGTTGCTCAACGAAGCCATCTCAAGGGCTCATGCTGAGGGCGACCTCCATACGCTTTACCTGTCGCAACTGCGGCTGGCCGAGTCGCTCTCTTGGGGCAATACCGAAGGGGCGCTCGATATGAGCAAGCAGGCCCTCGCCACCTACGAGCGCCATCCCGATAGCGAGCGTAACCACGTCATCATCCTTGATTATATAGGTACCTACGCGAGCCAGTTGGCCTACAATAACGATACGTCTTTCGACGAGGCATTGGCCTACACCCATCGTGCTCATGCCCTGGCGGTTACGCTGCGCGACACGCTCGGCACGGAGCTCCTCTGCCAGACGCTTACCAGCCTCGCCAATATCCATTGGGCGATGGAGGAGTACTCCGAGGCGTTGCACTTCGCCCGAGAGGCTGAGGCTTGCGCGCCCGAACATATCCTTCAGGGCACGCTGCAGGTGTTGGGCCGCTGTCTGATGAGTTGCGACTCCCTCGCCGAGGCTGAGGCGGTCTATCGTCGGATGCGTCCGGGCGACGACCTGCAGGCGGCTTATATCGTTCAGAGTAATTTGGCCAAGCTGGCGCTCCGTCGTCGTGACACTGAGGCGGCGGAGGAGGCCATCGACGAGGCCTTCAGTCATGCCGAGGACCTCTATTTCAAGGCTTTGGAGCAGAAGGGCGCCTACTATCAGGCGTCGCTTGCCCAGGAGCGCGAGAACGAGCGTCTGCGCTACGCATCGGCTCTGCATCGTCGCACCCTCTGGGGCGCGCTCGCCGTTGCCTTCCTGCTGGCTGTCGCGGCGTTCTTCGTTGTCCGTGCTCGTCTGCGCGTCCTTCGTCAGCAACGACTGGCAGAGGCCTGGCGACGCAAGCATGAGGTGGATGAGCGCATCCATGAAGTGCGTCTGCGTCGTCATGAGGCCCGCCTCCACGCTCAGGAACTGCAACTGCGCGAGCAAGAGAGCGCAGCCCAGCGCGAACAACTGCGGCAGCGCGATGGCACAGTGGCGTTCCTCAAGGATTTCATCCTGCAGCGCTCCGAGGTCATCCAGAAGCTCGAGGGCAGTGCCCAACGTCATGTCGCGCTCTCTCGGCGCGAGTGGGCCGAGGTGGAGCACACCCTCGACGCCATCGATGGCGACCGCATCGCGCGTCTGCGGCAGCAATACCCTGCCATGCGCGAGGAGGACATTCAGCTCTGCATCCTCACGCGTCTGCGCCTCACCAATCGTGCCATCGGCAACATCTATGGCGTCAGCATCTCGGCCGTACAGCATCGCAAGCTCAAGCTGAAGAAGGAAGTCTTCGGGCAAGACGACCCCGACATCCCCTTTGAGTTGGTTCTAGTAGACAAGTTGACGAGTTCTTCGCAAAGCGAAGCGAGCGGAGCTCGAGCGGACGAGTTGACTTTTAGTTGACAAGTTAACGAGTTGACAAGTAGACAAGTTGACGAGTTGACAAGTAGACGAGTTGGTTCTGGTTCTTCGCAAGCGAAGCGAGCAGAGCTCGAGCGGACGAGTTGACTTTATTCCAAAAGGAATCTCAAGTGGAAAATTCAAAAACAGATAAAAACATTATGAAACGAATTGCTTTACTCTTAATCATCTGCCTGACAGCCATGGGCAGCTGGGCGCAGCAGGACACGCTTGCTTATCACCCCTTCGTCGAGCAGGGAAAGTTTTGGCGTGTTCACAGCAATAACTTCCTTCCTACAAACATCATGACCACCTACTACTTCGCGTGGGAGAAGAACCTGTTCGAACGGGATGGGCGCAACTACGAAGCACTCTACTCCAGGACCGACGACGGGGCCGAGCAAATCGAGGGGCTGCTCCGCGAAGAGGATGGACGCGTTTATCTGTACAACGAACGTCAGGGGCGCGAGATCCTGCTTTACGATTTCACGCTCGACGTGGGCGATGAGATAGACCTCGAAGTGTATGGCAACAGCCGCTATACGGTGACGTCAGTTGACGAACTCGTCGTGAATGGGGAGCGCTTGAAGTCCATTTTGCTCACATCCAACGACCGCACGGAAGAAGAGGGCGCTACCGCAATCAATTGGGTCGAAGGCATAGGTACCCTCTGCACACCTATTTACGATGATGGCCATATATGGTGGGAAGACCTTGCCTACGTCTGGAGCCCCACCTATTATCTGCCCTTTACCTTCGGCGTCCCCTTCGCGGGTTGGCGAGGCACCGACCTGGTCAGAACACGTGAAGTGCATGGCTCAGAACTGAATACGGCCGAGGACAGTCTCAGCTACGAATTCGTGCCCGATCCGGCCCGCGACTGCTACTCGCTGCATGTCTCAGGGCGTATGTGGACCCATTGCGGCCCCAACAACTACGTCTATTGCGTCTCGGAACGGGCAACCGAGATCGGTGTGGAGCGAGTGAGGTTGGTCAAAGAAGCGATGCAAGACACAGATTGCGAGGGGCTCTACATGGTCGATTTCTATTTCCCCTTCTTCCCCGGAACTACCTGCTACGTCATCGACAATCGTGGCGAGCACCTCGTACCTCATGCTGAGCCCGCCGCCTATCATCCCTTCGTCGAGGAGGGCAAGACGTGGGAGGTCGGTCTGCTCCCTCCCGGGACAAGTGAGGCGGTCGAGGTCGAGAGCTACTTCATCAGCTCTGATACGATCGTGGGCCGTCAACCGGCCAAGCGCCTGATGTGTGAGCAGCTGACCAAGAGCTGCCGTCAGCTCTCCTACGTGGGTGCACTCGTCGAGGACAACAAACAGGTGCTCTTCGCCCTCCCGGGCACCACCGACTTCCAGCTCCTCTATGACTTCGGGGCAGCTGAGGGGACGGCACTTAAGGTGTTCAACGCCTACGAGCGGACGCTTACAGATGCCGTCGTCGCCCAGAAATACATAGAGACCATTGGCTACTGGTCCTATCCAGCCACCACCCTTGCATGGGATGGGCGAGTGGAAGCTTCCGACCCCTGGCTCGAGGGCATCGGAACGCTCAAGAGCCCCCTCGTCAGCGTACCGCGCTACACCGGCGACGACCGTTCCCTGCTCCGCTGTGCCGTGGGCGATCTGACCTTATATGAACATCCTCACTACAACGATACGCTGACTGCTTATTACGAGATGATTGACGAAGCGAAGAAGCAGCGGCTCGACTTCACCCATGTCGTCAAGCCTCGGCCAAGAGGAACCTCTGCCGCAGCCGAGGGGTCTGCCGTCGAAGGGGCCTACAACGAATACAAGGTAGACATCGACTTCCGCCAACTCTACGGCTCCTACCAAGTCCTCGTCCGCGACGAAAGCAGCCAGGTGCTCTTCGAGCAGAGTTGTGATGCCTCCACGCTTGAATCGTTGACCATCAATATCCATGATTTCGCTGCAAACGCCCTCACCCTGACCATCGAGAACGCCGAGGAACAGTACGTCGCCACCCTCCACCTCGATGACAAAACGGGAATAGCCGGCGTCTACGCTGACGCTGAAATCGTTGATGGTAAATGGTTAGATGGTAAAGGCATGGAAAATAAATCCTTAGAAAATAAATCCTTAAATAGTCAATGGTATGATCTCTCCGGTCGCCGCGTCGCAGTCACCCCGCCTCGCGCTGCCTCCACTTCTCCCTCAGTCCCCTCGGTCCCCTCGAAGGGCGTCTATATACATCGAGGCCGCAAGATCGTCGTGCAATGAGGGCAAGTTCTTCGCAGAGCGAAGCGAGCAAGCTCGAGCGGGAAAGTTCTTAAGTGTCCGCTCGGCATCCCGAAGGGTGACGCTTGACACTTCAAGAATCTTTCATTGTCAATTATCATTATTCATTATTCATTTTTAACTCAACTTTCGGGAGTTCTTGGACAAAAACAATAAAAACATCTCATCGCGTGTCAGTGGGCTACGCCCATTGTTCTCACCTTGAGCCGGAGCGCTTGAGAGCGAGCTCTCGCACTCCCGCCCCAAACTGATAACAGCTTCTGCGAAGCACTGACGCTCGCTGAGGCAAAAACAATAAAAAGGCATTTCACCTGATAATCCATTGTTACTAATTAGCCACCCCTATGATGACAAACGGATATGTTTTTTAGCGCGAAGCGCGATGTTTTTTCCTCGAATGATGTCTGAGTTTCGCCTGCGAAACCATTGGGGACTCGGTCGTTGTGCGAAAGCTTGCTTTCGAGCACAGACGAACGGGACGCCAATGAAGGTCATAGACCTTAGACATCAGAAGAGGTGTTTTTCCTGTTTTTGTTCTACAACCAAAACTTCAATTATTCATTATTCATTGTTCATTCTTAATTAGCCGAGCGCTTGCGCTTCGGCCCATCGTCCTTCACGTACTATACGCTCAGGCCTTCACGTATATACGCTCAGGCCTTTACGTATATACGCTCAGCCCTTCACGTACTATACGCGTGACGCGATGCGTATATACGTGCAGTGCGGAGCCTAGATAACGTTCCCGTTATTACCCCTTTGCCATTAGCGCCTTCTTCTGCAGCCCTCAGCTTCGCATCGGACTTTGCACAAGTCGATGGCTGCACCCGTGCGCTTTCCGAGAACACTCAGTTCTCTGAAATGCTCCGCGTTATAGTTCATCGCACATCGAAAAGCACGAAACATACGAAAGGTTCTACGTTTTTTCTGTTTTTTCCGCTTTGAGGCTGAGTGTTGGAACAACGCCGTGAATGTCTCGGCAGTCGTGCGAGAGCTTGCTCTCAGCTACGAATGGCCGAGGCAGACACGAAAGGTCGTAGACCTCAGCCCCTAAGCGTTGTTTTTATTGTTTTTTTCTTCAAGGCCTTTGGCGCAATCCTAGTTAACGTTAACGTTCCCGTTCCCGTTAAAAAACGTTCCCGTTCTCTGAAATGCTCCGCGTTCCCGTTATTTTCGTCTTTCACACAAAAAAAAGTTCCCGTTATCGTTATTACCCCTTTGCCATTAGCGCCTTCTTCTGCAGCCCTCAGCTTCGCATCGGACTTTGCACAAGCCGATGGCTGCACCCGTGCGCTTTCCGAGAACACTCAGTTCTCTGAAATGCTCCGCGTTCCCGTTATTTTCGCCTTTCACACAAAAAAAAGTTCCCGTTATCGTTAACGTTAACGTTTTATTTCCTATCTTTGCAGGCAGAAACAACGAAACAAACCGATTATCGAGATAAAAATAACAAGAAACTGAGTCTTTCGAACATCCTTGACTAGGCTGAGAATGCAGAATTAGGACATCTTGAACGTATCGGCCAGGCAAGACCATGGATGTTCACGCTTCAAAGGGGCGTGGACCAAAAGGTTGTTGTCTGATATGGGCAGTCCTAAGCCTTGCATTCTTCAATCTTCCACGCCCTCTTTCAAAGTGAAAGGGGGCTTTTTCTTATTACCTCCATTTATTTAAAAACCAATCTTTTATATTATGGAACTGCAGAATCTATTTAATTTTGTAATTGATTTCGCCAAAGAATGCGGCATGGTACAGAAATCAAGTGGAGATTCCAAGGGAAATACCGTAGTTAGGGATAATGCCACAGGGAAGAAGAACAAAAGAGAAGATTTCCTGAAAGACGCCTACTTCGGATTCATTCGTGAGGACGAAGAATTTAATGGAGGTTATCATGATTTTTCACTTGTTATTTTCCCACAAATAGACGATAAAGCATGTGTCATTGCACTTTCCGTAGGTTCTTTAGGCTTCGCAAATGATTATGACATCGCTTCTCTGCCTTGGGTAAGACGATTGTTCAATAGGTTACGCAGAGACGGAGAAAAGACTTTTTTCAAAAATGATTTCAGCGATATAGAATCAACTTCATCGGACTTGCTGTCTAAAATCAAATGCGAATATCCTGATCTCACGAAAGCTATCACTGGATTTAAGACAGTGCTTCCTGCCGCTCAAATTTTGGATTTCAGCGAAGAGAGTAAAGATGAAGAGAATCTGAATATTATAAGGCAATGGATTGCTACTTACGCTTATTTTAGGAGTTGGGCAAATAAGGGTCAATTAAAAATAGTAAAGAAGTATATGCCCAAGGTTCAAAGAAAGGATTTGAACACTGAACAGATATATAAGTTCCTAGACAAAGATAAATATGTCATTTTGCAAGGCGCTCCTGGGACAGGGAAGACCTTCTCTGCACTTGAAGTTGCCAAGAAGTTTGACAAGGTGATCTTTGAGCAATTTCATGCAGAAACGACATTCTCGGATTTCATTTATGGCATTAGGCCCAAACTTGAGTCATCTTCTTTAGTATACGAAGGAAAAAATGGGGTGTTCTGTGAAGCTATACAGAAAGCAATTGAGAAGCCAGACCAGAAGGTCTTATTAATTATTGATGAAATCAATCGTGCAAATCTTTCTAATGTTCTCGGGCCTGTTTTCTATTTATTCGAAAAGAAGCAATCAAATCATGTATATAAATTCCCTGTTGGAGATTTAGAATTAGACAAACTTCCTGACAACCTTCGTGTGATTGGTACAATGAATACTGCCGACAGAAGTTTGGCCGTTGTGGATTTTGCATTACGCAGAAGGTTTACATGGTTGACAATTCGACCACATGCTTTAGATGTGCCCGGATTCCAAGAAGAGTATTTTGAAGCTTTTGATATCATTTTCCAAAAATATGCTTCGGACGAAGAATTAAACCTTCAACCCGGCCATTCTTACTTCTTAGCGAAGGATGAAGCAGAAATGAAAGAACGCCTTGAATATGAGCTAATGCCTCTAATTAAGGAATATATCAATGAGGGATATTTGTTAAGGGCTAAAGACGAGTTTAGTAATTATTTCTACAACAAACTTGGTGTATTGATGTATGAGTAAAAGGTTCTCGACATATTCAATCCCAGTTCTTCAGTCCAATGTGCTTACATTTTCTGAATTAAATGAGTCGTGGGGGATGGACAAACGCTATCCCGAGACAGCTGTTCAAAAATTTCTTCTACGTAATACGGAGATTCTGAAATTTCTGGAGATTAGTGCGGCTGGGCGATATGCTGATAACGGAAAATATGAGTTGCAACTTACTACATCTAAGTATATTGGTTGCGTACCTTTGCTATCCCCTAAAACAGGACTTCCTTCTGGTCATTTGATAATCACAGGCCGATTCGGCGAGGATGTCTCAGAACTTCTTTCAATTATCGGGGAATTCGTCGAACCAGAGTTTAATGAAAAGCTCAGGCTGTCTGATGGCAGCTATGTCAAGCCCCCATTGTATTTTGAGTGTCAAAACTATATAGACCATTATATTGAGGCGAAAAAGTATAAATGGCGTAAGTTTGATAATGTCGAAAAAATTGAATCAAGACCGACAAGTTCAACCCGTTGGGATAAATATGCTTTAAAAAGCTATGACCCCCAGAATACGTTCAAGTATCCCAATCATTGTAACATTCTTACTAAGCATCATAAGGAGTGGGAAGAACTTAATTATGTCCTTAGTCTATGCATTGATGAGATTATGTCTTCAAGTACCCCTATTCGTTCGAGGATAGCATACTTGAGTAAGATAAACAGCTTACAGAATTCTTATGATAAGCAGTTCTTGCCCAGAGTATCAGAGGTTCGGGTTCACATGTCAGATCCCATCGTTATTAAATCACTGAAGGAGGTTGCAAATAGGGTTCTTCTAAATGTGTCAAGTTCTCAAAGGGCGTGGCGATTGGATTTTGCAGTATTCTTTGAAAGATATGTCCAATACTTACTAAGAGAAGTCGCAAGGTCAAAGGGAGCTAGAATTACGTGTAACCCTCATTTTCGCATATTCGGTCACAAGCCAGCTTGGGTACTCAGATATCTCGAGCCAGACATTATCCTTGACAAGTCAGACAAACAGTATATTGTGGATGCTAAATATAAAGCACATGCCTATCAAATCAATGGTGATGGCAAAGAATTAAAAGAGACGTTTCGAGAAGATTTCCATCAGGTTTTAGCTTACTCATCCTTTAACGGAGCTCGTCAGAAAAACGTCATTCTCATATATCCTTCAGATTATTTTTTAGCTCGAGAATTGGATGTTGTTAGTGGCTTAAATAATTATTCTTCTAAAGCCTATCTTGTTGGTATACCTCTAAAAAAGGCAGATCTTGGAGACACTTTACAGAACCTATCTCAATTGATTGATTTATAACTGCTCCATCAAACTCTCAAGACTCCAGCCGCAGATGGCAATGAAGAAATCGTCCGCGTGCTCATTATTCAGTGCTGCATCCAGCAGCTGGCGACTCTTCTTGTAATAAGGCTCGTCGTCGGTATTGATTTCATTCAGTAAATTCTCAAAGAATCGTTCGAGGTATTCTTCTGAAGCCGTTTCTAATATGGCTTTGACTCGTTCTTTGTCCATCTTCGTTTTTGTTTGCAAAGATAGTAAAGGAAGCGGTGCCAAGCAAAAACGTTAAGCAATTCCAGGAATAACCAGGGCTTATTAACGCAATTGGAGGATGAAAAGTGCATTTGAATCGCCATTCAAGCATTTTCCCAAAGATTTTTGCAACTTTGTTGAAGCACACAGAATAAAAGTTATACCTTTGCAGCAGAATTCAGATAAAGCTTTAGGTTTCTGTCTAAATTTCTATCATTATTAGAGGTGCCGGCAGCACATTAAACTCGGCAGCAGAATTATGAAAACAAAAGCAACATACCTTGGCCCGAAGAGGGTCTTGGTAGAAACACCGCAAGGTGACAAGTTCATCATCGGGTTCCATTCCGAGATGAACTACCTATGGGAGCAAAAAGGAAATGTCCCCTTCACTGCCTTTCTGGCATCACTCTTTGATAAGTATTACAAGGGTGATGAGAACGTTATCATGGGCGAGATTTGCCGTCAGCTCATGATTCATCGTTTTGATCCAGTTTTCTCTTATCAGCGTGATCCCATCTGCAATCGCGTTATCATGGGTGAAAGAATCCGTGAATTACGTGAACAGAAGTGCATGGACATCAAAACACTTGCCCTTAATTCGAACATTCAACCGAATACCCTAAAGCGTATTGAAGAAGGTAAGTTTTCGGTAGACCTTGATGTACTTGTTCGAATTGCCCAAGGAATGGGGATGAAGATTGATTTTGTTGAACTCCCGAACGATAACCGCCATGAAAGCATATCTGACATACGCTCTTAATCAAGAAGGAGATTTGGTACACATTGACAGTGTACCCAATGGCAATGATTGTGGTTGTTTTTGCCCTCATTGCAAGAGTGAGTTGTGTGCTAAAAATGGTGGAACAGGAGAGAAGAAGGTTCATCACTTTGCTCACTTGAGTGGTGCAGATTGTGTTGGTGCCGTAGAATCGGCCTTGCACAAGATGGCTAAGGACATGATGAAAGAAACACTCTGTATTCAACTCCCAGACAGATTAGATGGCCGTAGTGGTGAGCTGCTCAGACTCGATCGTGTAGAAGTTGAATTTTATGATAGAGAAACACGACTGCGACCAGACTGCATTGGCTACTATGGCAACAATGTTATCTGGATTGAATTCAAACGAACACACGCAGTTGACGCCAAGAAAAGGGGAAAGATAATATCTGCAAAGATTGACTGCGTTGAACTGGACCTCAATAGCTGTGAATTAGATCCAGCAAAAATTCGCAAATTCATTACAGAAGAGACAGAACATAGAAAATGGATTAGAGATACAACGGTTAAGCCCAGACGAGCTAGCGACAGAAATAGTTATGGATACGAATGTGACAGGTACGATGACTATTATGACAATAGAGTCATTCAGCGCGTGTTTGCTAAAGACGAGAATGGAATACTTGTCAATCTGCTGGACGACGACGTAGATATGAACATTCATACCTATTATTGCGTAGCATGCAATAAAGAGCTGACCATCGATGTTGACGAAACAGGAGCTTACAGTTTCTCTCATATTGAAAAAGATGTTCATTGTGAGGATGATCTTTATCTTCATGAGGCAGCTAAAGAGATTATTCAACACAAATTCAACACTTCAGAAAAGTTTGAGATTCTAGTACGTCAGAAGCAGAATTGTTCAGAAAGGGAGAGGTGTAAGTTCTTTAATCAAAAAGCCTGTTCAATAGGTAAGGGCTTCCCATATAATTTAAAAGAACATGGGTATTCTGAGTGTCTGTTGAATTACAGATTACCAGAGTTTAGATATAAATGCGATGTGGTCATCAAAAGGCCTAACACCTTCAAGGACGCCATTCTTTTTAGTATTAAAGCTGGTAACTGTCACATTGATGTAAACACTGAGGAATACCGAGTCATTGAAATATCAGTATTAAATGATACAGCGCTTTTGTCACTGCTGGATTCTAGGGTTGGAGGAGCAGGCACATCATTTATTAATTTTAAGAAAGAGAAGAAAGAAACGGCTTCAAATACCGAGATGGATAGAGCGATTTTTAAGTTCTCACTATTCTCCAGCGGCAAATATCATGTAGACTTAATCCCTTGCACTAAATTACTGGAACGCAAAAATAGTACTATTTTGGAGTACTTGTTTGTAAGTGGTATCAAGAATCGGCAAGACGCCAGTTTGTATTCTTTGCTTGAATGCCTTAAGCAAAAGCGCAAGGCATGTTACTGCGAAATCTGTTGGTTCCATAAAAAGGTTGACTTATATGGGGCGCCAGAGAGTATCTGCATGCGTTATAAGACTAAGGGAACACCACATTATCCACTTAAGGCGATGCCCCTAGATTGTCCATATTTTAGGCTCAATAAGGAACTCGAAAGTGAGGCTGGACTCAATTACGGGAATGTCAATGTCATTGAAAAAGAGTATAATACCTGATGCCTATTACGTCAATCACAAAAGCATCAATACAATAGACAAGGTCTATTCCTCTTCCCAACATTGACGACGCAATAGATGGCCCACTGATTTTCGGTGGTAAGGCTTTTTGTGCCGCAAAATGGAGGGGGAAATGAGACGGCAAGCGAAGCTTGAAATATAAGATATAAGATATGAGATTTAAAATATGGGATATAAAATATGAGATATAAAATAACGTGAGTTCGATGAAAACAATCAGAAGAGAGTCAGCTGATTATCAGTATAGAACTGGATGTTGATTGTCGGTTTCTTCGGGAAGAGACAATAGGCAGCTATTCCAGCCAGTAAGCTAACGATGAAATTGTGTATGG
>JAEEGL013632241.1_pt1 | contig 43351 bp, 42 predicted proteins | sample 9134231 | NCBI WGS metagenome assembly JAEEGL01 (sample SAMN16246548, study PRJNA631951) | gut metagenome | biome: gut microbiome; feature: rumen; material: fiber-attached | host: Bos | place: Iran: Karaj | collected 2018-10
ATCGGTGGAGCAAGAGCAGGCCTTCTTGAGACAACCTTCAGAACAGAGACAGAGACTGACCTCTTTGGTGAGCAGGCTGTTCTTTGCGGCGGTGTTTGTGCTCTTATGCAGGCTGGCTTCGATACTCTTGTTGAGGCAGGCTATGACCCCAGAAACGCATACTTCGAGTGCGTTCATGAGATGAAGCTCATCGTAGACCTCATCTATCAGTCAGGCTTTGCCGGAATGAGATATTCTATCTCAAACACAGCTGAGTACGGTGATTATGTAACAGGTCCCAAGCTCATCACAGATGAGACCAAGAAGACTATGAAGAAGATCCTTGCAGACATTCAGGACGGAACCTTTGCCAAGGAGTTCCTGCTTGATATGTCAGAGGCAGGCGGACAGGTTCACTTCCAGGCTATGAGAAAGCTTCATGCTGAGCATCCTTCAGAGAAGATCGGTGCTGAGATCAGAAAGCTTTACAGCTGGAACAACGAGTCAGATAAGCTTATCAACAACTGATAAATTAAGTGTCTCGTTGAAAAAGTACTGAAATAGGCTTAATATTTAAGAGTGTCATTGTTATTTTAATGACACTCTTTTTAATTCTTTAATCATCGAAGGACAAAGTAAATGTCTAAAACTATCAAACTGACCACAACAAAAGCAGAGAGTGAAAGCCGTTATTACATACCGGTGGTGATGTTCTTAAGCAGCTTCCTTATGTATATCCTTGCGGTGCTCCCTTTCTTTATCAAGCGTGGTCTTCCTTTCTTTTATTACGGAGATTATAACGTTCAGCAGATTCCCTTTTATATTGCTGCCCACAGAGCAGTCAGAAGCGGTCAGCTGTTCTGGAACTGGAATATTGACCTGGGCGGATCCATGGCAGGAGATTTTTCCTTTTATCTCTGGGGAAGCCCTTTCTTCTGGATCACGACTCTTTTTCCGGAAAGTGCGATTCCTTATCTTATGCCTTTTCTCATGGCGGCCAAGTATGCTGTGGCTGCAACCTGCGCATACTTCTATATAAGGCGCTATGTTGGTAAATATACCTATGCCATGATGGGTGGATACTTATATGCGTTCTCCGGTTTTAATGCCTGTAACATAGTCTTTAACCATTTTACGGAGGCAGTGGCATTTTTCCCTCTTTATTTGTTGACCTTTGAAAACCTCATGGACAGTGTTGTCACTCCCAAGGATGGGGACAACGGGCAAAAGAGCGGAAGACCTCAGCTGTTCTTTATCCTTATGACTGCTGTCATGGCCATAATCAATTATTATTTCTTCTTTGGCCAGGTACTTTTTATTGTTATCTATTTCTTTGCAAGATATGCCGTTGATTCCGACTTGAACACAGGACTTCGAAGGTTTTTAAGAGCGCTGGCCTGCGGAACTGTTGGCGTGATGCTTGCAGGGTTCTTTGTTCTCCCTGCTTTTATGGGACTTGAAGGGAACTCCAGGCTGGACAATTACATAAACGGATATAATATGCTGGTTTATCCAAGCGGCAAGATTGTCTGGGATATCTTAAAATCTATGGTGATGCTTCCTGATATCATCGGAAAGGGAACGCTGTTCTACACAACTACTGTCAAGAACGCCTCTCTGGCATCATATATTCCTATGTTTGGAATTGCAGGAGCTATAGCTTTCTTTCTTATGTTCCGCAAAAAGCACGGCTGGGAGAAGAGGCTTCTTATCATCTGCATGGTCATCGCTGCAATACCTGTTTTTAATGCTGCCTTCTCCATGTTTAACAGCTCTTACTATGCCCGCTGGTTTTACATGCCGGTGCTCATCATGTGCCTTATGACTTCTCAGGCGGCCGAGAGAGGTAAGAGCAGACAGCTCAAGCAGGGCACTGTAATTGCGGTGATTTTGTTCTTTTTCTTTGTGGGAGTATACTTCCTTCCCTCGGTTGATGAAACCGGCAAGACAGTATTCTTTAATATGACTGAGAACAATGTCATATTCCAGTGGGACATTCTGGGAACTGCCATTTTGACGCTGTTTCTTTTGATAGCTGTCTTTGTGATGCCCAAGACTAAACCTATTAATGCAAGAAAGGAACAGGGTAGCAGAAAGAACAACATTACCTACAGGGACGTGGTTGTTTTGATCCTTGCTATGGTCAGCTGCATTGTTGCCACCTTTATTCCCGTCAGAAACGGAAGCTCCATCATAAGTGATAACGGCAAGAATAAGTGGGAGCAGCAGATGCTCTTTAACAAGGTAGTAGTGGACCAGTCAAGGTTCTGCAGGGGAGAGGTGGACGGAACCTCCACCAATTATGATATGGTTTGGGGCATCCCCTCCATGCACTGCTTCCTTAGCACGGTTCCTTCGGAGATATTTGATTTCCTTCAGGGCTCGGCAGGCATTACCAGAACCGTAGAGACAAACCTTCCCATAAGCCGTCCGGGAATAAGAGCTCTTTTGTCAGGCAAGTATTACTGCGAAAATGCCTGGGTGGCCAAGAACAGGGTTTTCTTTAACGGTGAAGGCACTGATGGATATGTGTACCTGGAGACTCAAAATCATTTTGATATTTTCGAGAATCAAAACTACATTCCCATGGGCTTTGCTTTTGACTATTACATTACAGAGAGCGAGTGGGAGAAGCTTGAGCCCAAGGAACACGATTATGATCTTGTCAGAGTATTGATACTGCCTGATGAGTACGCCGATAAGTATGGCGACGGCCTTAACATGAAGGAAATGAGGGCTGAGGACCTTGAAAGGGATCCGCTTTCATACTTCAGGTTCACCAATGAATGCAGCTTGAGATCTGACAGTTCCTGCGATTATTTTGAGACGGATACCTACGGATTTTCTGCAACGACTTCAGATCTTAAGGGGGAGAAGCTACTGTTTTTCTCAGTGCCCAATACCAAAGGCTTTTCCTGCGAGGTTGACGGGATAGAGACGGAGATAATCATGGCTGATTACGGCATGATGGCTATTCCGGTGAGCTCGGGAGTTCATAATATCAGGGTTGAATATACCCCTGAGGGCTTGAGACCCGGAATCATGCTGAGCATAGCAGGGCTCCTGATGCTGGCATTGTTCATGGCCGGATTAAAAAACATCAATAAAAACGATTAAATTTGTTATGTGTTTCTGAGATATTTTTTATGTTATATTCTGTATAATTCGTTTGATAAAAAATAAGGTAAGGAGATACGTATGAGCAAGATGACCATGAGCCAGAAGATTCTGGCAGCGCATGCAGGACTTGAGCAGGTTCAGGCGGGGCAGCTTATTGAGGCTGATCTGGACCTGGTTTTGGGGAATGACATAACAAGCCCTGTAGCCATCAAGGAACTGTCCAAGTTTAAGACAGAGGGGGTATTTGACAAGGATAAGATAGCCCTTGTTCCCGATCACTTTGTACCTAACAAGGATATTAAGTCCGCGGAGAACTGTAAGTGTGTCCGCGAATTTGCTATTAAGAACAAGATCACCAATTATTTTGAAGTCGGACAGATGGGCATTGAGCATGCTCTTTTACCTGAGAGAGGACTTACGGTTCCGGGAGATCTTATAATCGGAGCCGATTCACATACCTGTACCTACGGAGCACTGGGAGCTTTTTCAACTGGAATAGGCTCAACAGATATGGCTGCAGGCATGGCAACAGGTAAGGGCTGGTTTAAGGTTCCTTCAGCCATTAAGTTCAATATCGTGGGCAAGCCTTCCAAATGGGTAAGCGGCAAGGATGTGATCCTTCATATCATCGGTCTTATCGGCGTTGACGGAGCTCTTTACAAATCAATGGAATTTGTCGGCGAGGGTATTAAGAACCTGACCATGGACGATAGATTTACCATTGCCAACATGGCCATTGAGGCCGGCGGCAAAAACGGCATATTCCCTGTGGATGAGATTGCGCTTGAGTATCTTAAGGAGCATGCTCCCGGCAAGGAGTACAAGATATTTGAGGCAGATGAGGATGCAGAGTATGATGAGGAATACACTATTGATCTGAGTACTCTTAAGTCAACGGTTGCTTTCCCTCACCTTCCCGAAAATGCTCATACCTTTGATGATATCGGGGATATCAAAATCGACCAGGTGGTTATCGGATCCTGCACCAACGGCCGAATCGATGACCTCAGAACAGCTGCCGGGGTTCTTGAGGGAAGACATATTGCAGATGGCATGAGATGCATCGTGATTCCCGCAACTCAGAAGATTTATCTCACAGCCATGGAAGAGGGACTTCTTAAGACCTTTATCGAGGCAGGATGTATAGTTTCAACTCCTACCTGCGGTCCGTGTCTTGGAGGATACATGGGCGTTCTTGCCTCAGGCGAGAGATGCGTATCCACCACAAACCGTAACTTCGTGGGCAGAATGGGAGCCATAGATTCAGAGATCTATCTGGCATCGCCGGCTGTAGCTGCTGCCAGCGCCGTTACAGGCAAGGTTTCTGAACCTGCCGAGCTTGGACTTTAAGAGGAGGATGAGATATGAAAGCTGCTAAGGGAACAGTTTTTAAATATGGAGACAACGTAGATACAGATGTAATTATTCCTGCCCGCTACCTTAATACCACTGATTCAAAAGAGCTGGCGAAGCACTGCATGGAAGATATCGACAAGGATTTTGTGAACAAGGTCCGGGAGGGAGACATTATCGTGGCCGACAAGAACTTTGGCTGCGGTTCCTCAAGAGAGCATGCACCTATATGTATCAAGGCAGCTGGCGTTAGCTGCGTAATAGCCAAGAGCTTTGCGAGGATCTTTTACAGAAACAGCATTAACATCGGTCTTCCCATTATTGAATGCGAAGAGGCTGCTGAGAATATAAAGGCAGGCGATACCGTGAGCATTGATTTTGATACCGGAATAATCACCGATGAGACCACCGGTAAGAGCTTTAAAGGCCAGGCATTCCCGCCCTTCATGCAAAAGATCATTGATTCAGAGGGTCTTATAAATTACATCAACTCAAAATAATACGAGAATAAATGCGCCGCAGCGGACTTAAGGCTGTGGCGTTATTTTTTAAAATGTATTATTATTGTAGAGTATATGATTCAATGGGAGGACTATTATGGGCAGATTGTTCTGTGTTATCCCCTGTTACAATGAACAGGAGGTTCTACCTGAGACTTCTACTCGTATTCTGGCCAAGCTCCGAGAGCTTATATCTAAGAATAAGATTTCAGATGACAGCAGAATAGTATTTGTAAATGACGGATCAAGGGATTCCACTTGGGAGATCATTTCTTCTCTTCATGAGAGCGATCCTCACTTTCAGGGCGTAAACCTTGCCAACAACGTCGGCCATCAGAATGCTCTTTTGGCAGGACTTATGACCGTCAAGGATCACTGCGACATGGCGGTTTCAATGGATGCGGATCTTCAGGATGATATCAATGCCATCGAAGAGATGGTGGACAGATATAACGAAGGGTATGACGTGGTCTACGGAGTCAGATCCAAGAGGGCTACGGACACCTTCTTTAAGCGCGCTACAGCTGAGGGTTTTTACAAGCTGATCAACGGTCTTGGAGCCAAAACTGTTTACAATCATGCTGATTACAGACTTATGTCGAAGCGCGCTCTTGACGCTCTTTCAGAGTTCAATGAGGTTAACCTGTTCCTTAGGGGAATTGTTCCCATGATCGGGTTTAAGAACACTGTAGTTTACTACGAGAGAGCCGAGAGATTTGCCGGGGAGAGCAAATATCCCCTTAAGAAGATGCTGAGCTTTGCGGTGGAGGGTATCACCAGCCTTAGCACCAAGCCTATCAAGATGATAACGGGACTTGGATTTTTTATTTTCTTTGTGAGCATCGCTGTTTTGATTTACAGCCTTGTCAGGCACTTTACCCATCACACCATTCCAGGATGGACCACCACGGTTCTTTCCGTATGGGCAATCGGTGGACTTATCATGATATCCCTTGGTATCATAGGAGAGTATATCGGCAAGATTTATCTTGAGTCCAAACACAGACCGAGATTTATCATAGAATCTTATCTGGACGACAATAAGTCCTGATTGGATAGATCAATATTATTAGTTAGATAGGAGTTAAGTAATAAAATGGCAAACGGACATGGCAAAAAGCCGGAAGATTTTAAGAGAGAGATGGAGGAGAACTTCAGGGTTCAGCCTTCAGAGCATACTCACGTTAAAAAGGTCATCGGAGTAGTGAGCGGAAAGGGTGGCGTAGGAAAGAGCCTTGTTACAGGTCTTTCTGCGGTTTCCATGAGCAGAAAGGGATATCAGGTAGCAATTATGGATGCCGATATCACCGGCCCTTCTATTCCTAAGATGTTCGGTATAGGAAAGTGCAACTTTGCAGATGAGACAGGAATGCTCCCTGCGGTTACAGCAGGCGGCATGAAGATAATGAGTCTTAACATGCTGATGGACAATGAGACTGATCCCGTTGTCTGGAGAGGTCCTGTTATTGCAGGTATTGTCAAGCAGTTCTGGTCAGATGTTAACTGGGGCGATGTGGACTACATGTTTGTAGACATGCCTCCGGGAACAGGAGACGTTCCGCTTACGGTATTCCAGTCACTTCCTGTGGATGGCATCATTGTGGTTGCAACTCCTCAGGAGCTTGTTGGAATGATTGTTGAAAAGGCCATCAACATGGCACAGATGATGAATATTCCTGTTCTTGGCATTGTTGAGAATATGAGTTATACCAAGTGTCCTCACTGCGGAGAGCCCATTTATCTCTTTGGCGAGGGTAATGTGGACAAGTACGCAGCAGACAGAGGACTTGAAGTCCTTGGCAAGATCCCGCTGGATCCCGAGTTTGCTGCGCACTGCGACGCAGGTAATGCAGAGGAGATTGAATTTGATTGCCTTGAGAGCCTTGTGAACAAGCTGGATTCAATGCTCAAATAATATAAAATTTTCAGAGGGAACTCATATGAAGCTTAAGCCTGAAAAAAATCAAATAACATGGGGCATAACCATATTTGCGGTGGCAGTTGCGCTGATGATCGTGTATTACATGATGTTTAAATCCGCCAGCGCCATAGCCTTCTTTTACAAGATAATAAATGCTCTTTCGGGAGTTATTATCGGAATTTCCATAGCTTATGTGCTGATCCCTGTTCTTGATGCGATAGAGACCAAGCTCCTTAAGCCTCTTTATGTGAAGAAGGGCATCGATGTCTCTTTTGCCCAGGAAGCCAATTGGAACAAGAGGAGACAGATGAGAGCAATTGCTGTGGCTATCACAATGTTTGTGTTTGTCTTCATGCTCTATAGCCTTTTTAGCAGCATTTTGCCTCAGCTTATAAGCAGTATACGAGAGATTTCATTTAACCTTCCGATTTATATCAGAAACCTTGATTATTACGCCAATTCACTGGTTGAGAATAATCCCGAACTTCAAGAGCTCATTGATACCTTCATCAAGGGATATTATGAGACCCTGAGTTCTTATATCCTTGAGAAGCTTCTTCCGCAGATGCCGGATGATAAGATCCTTCTTGAGACGGTATCAAGAAGCTTTATGTCAGTTGTGGGTGTAGTTCTTGATCTTATCGTAGGCTTTATTGTTGCGATTTACATCCTTAATTCCAAGGAGCGCTTCACAACTCGTGGCAAGAAAATAGCTTATTCTTTATTTAAAGAAGATTTTGCCAACGAGCTGGTGGGAGGCTTCAGATTTGCCAACAAGACCTTCAAGGGCTTTATCGGCGGCAAGCTTCTTGATTCCATCATTATCGGAATAATTTGCTACATAGGGTGTCTCCTTCTTAAGATCAATTACCCGGTGCTGATATCTGTAATTGTCGGTGTTACCAATATCATTCCTTACTTTGGCCCATACATCGGCGGTATTGCGGGAGCTCTTTTGCTGGTAATGATCAATCCCATGAAGGCATTGGTGTTCCTGATCTTTGTAATCGTGCTTCAGCAGTTCGACGGAAACATACTGGGGCCCAGGATTCTTGGGGGTTCCACAGGACTTTCAAGTTTTTGGGTTATCTTTTCCATTACCTTCTTTGGCGGCATGTGGGGCATTATCGGACTTCTTTTGGGAGTGCCGATCTTTGCGGTTATTTATGCCTTCTTTGCAAGGCTTACCAACCACTTCCTTGCCAAGAAGAAGCTCAGTACCCTGACCGGAGATTACTACGACCTTGCTTATATCGAAAACCACGAATACAAGCTTTTGAGCGATCCTTCCAATACCAAGTTCCATGCGGCCAAGGGAGAATCCTCATTTAGAAATCTGTTTAAAAAGAGAGTCAGCAACACCGAGCATATGACTCCCAGAAAGACAGAGAAGACAGAAAACAATAAACGTGAGGATAATAATCAGAGCACTTGACTGTTGCAGATTATGAATTATAATGTTATTTATTAGTGCTTTGAAGTGCTAAAGTAATTCGAAAGGACAGGCAGGAGATGGGAAAAAAGAATTTAGATTGGGCTAATATTGGATTTACCTATATGGTAGCGGACAAGAGATATGTGTCCAACTACAAGGACGGAAAGTGGGACGACGGCGTCATTACCGAGGATTCCAAGATTGTTCTCAGTGAGGATGCAGGTGTTCTCCATTATGCACAGGAGTGTTTCGAGGGACTTAAGGCCTATGAGACAGAGGATGGCAGGATCGTTACCTTCAGACCTGACCTTAACGCAGCCAGAATGGTTGATTCGGCCAAGAGGCTTGAGATGCCTGCGTTCCCTGAAGATAGATTTATAAAGGCAGTAGAAGAGGTTGTTGCAGCCAATGCAGATTGGGTACCTCCTTACGGAAGCGGTGCAACTCTCTATATCAGACCTGTTATGTTTGCCACAGGCAATGTTATCGGTGTTAAGCCTGCCGATGAGTATCAGTTCAGAATTTTCGTTACACCTGTTGGACCTTACTTTAAGGGCGGCGCCAAGCCAATCGTTGTAAAGATCAGTGACTTTGACAGAGCGGCACCTCACGGAACAGGCAACATCAAGGCCGGACTTAACTACGCAATGAGCCTTCATGCCATTGTTACAGCTCATGAGGAAGGCTTTGCCGAGAATGTATATCTTGATGCTGAGTCAAGAACTTATATTGAGGAGACAGGAGGCGCCAACATTATCTTCGTTACCAAGGATGGCGGGCTTGTTGTTCCCAAATCACACACAGATTCAATTCTGCCTTCTATCACAAGAAGATCAATTGTCTATGTGGCCAAAGAGATCCTGGGTATGCAGGTTGAGGAGAGACCGGTTAAGCTTTCTGAGGTTCATGAATTCGTTGAGATGGGCCTTTGCGGAACAGCTGCTGTTATCAGCCCTGTTGGCAAGATCAATGATCACGGCAAGGAGATCTGCTTCGAAAACGGAATGGATGAGATGGGACCTGTTATCAAGAAGCTCTACGATACTCTGACAGGTATCCAGATGGGTACAGTAGAGGCTCCCGAGGGATGGATCCACGAGATCAAGATGTGAGAATGTAATATAGATCGCGATAAAGATAAAGCACAAGGGCTTAGCTGATGCAGGCCATTGTGCTTTTATTTTGCATGTATTATTTGTTGCAGTACTGGGAATACTTCTTGGGGGATATACCAACGGACTTGGTAAAGGCCTTTAAGAAGTTACTGTAATCAGAGAAACCGCAGCGGTCGCATACCTCGCTGACACCTATACCTTCCGCCAAAAGAGATTTGGCAATGGAAATTCTGCGGGCTGTCAGGTACTTATTGATGGTTGTGCCGGTAGCTGACTTAAATATCCTGCATATGTAGGACTCGCTGATATAGAAATGCTTGGACAGATCTCCGATGCTGACAGGGTACTGGATATTATTGTTGAGGTAGGAGAGGATGGCATCTACCTGATCGTTGTAGGTGGAAGGCTTCTCGGTCTCCTTGTTGTCCTCCCTGTCTGCGATGATCTGGTTGATCATCACGAAGAGCTCAGTAAATGTGGCCCTTTCAAGAAGGTCGTGTCCGAAACCGTTGCTGGTAACTATCTTATTAATAAAGTACAGAAATCTGCCCTGTTGCTCCTGGGTGAGGCTCACCTTATGAGAAAACTTGTCACTCCTGTTTGAAAAGCAGGCATCAAGATCTGTCTCAGGGCTTGAAATACTGCGCATATACTCGGGATCTATCATGATCACGATACGTTCATGAAGCTCCTTGTCTATCTGCGTGAGATAGTGGGAGTCATATTGATTAATAAGGAAGAGATCTCCGGGGACAATATCGTAAACCTGGTTGTCGATAAGAAACTGCTTGCCTCCGGATATAGAAAAGTAGACTTCATAGCAATCATGGATGTGCATCTCCATTGCCTTTTCATCCTTATATAAGTGGGCGATGGAAAAATACTTTTTCTCCATGCTCTCTGCCATGGCATCTTTACATGAATTAAGTTCTCGCATATAATCCTCTTGGTAGGCCCAAAGCCTGTATTTTCTTGAACAAAGCGTATATCTATCATAAACCATGACTTCAGTATTTGCAAGTTTTTGACTTTGTTAAAGATTTATCTCGAAAATGCTATAGTAGGCCAATGAAAGAATGTTAAAAATGTTGTTGACAAATCCAATGCCTATGGGTATACTACATTAGTATGCTAATGAAGAAATGTCGATATTGCCTTTATTAAGGCGATTTCTGATACCGATACAGTAAGGAGGTGTTACTGAAATGTCAATCTGCCCAAAGAATAAATCATCTAAAGGACACAGAGATCAGAGAAGAGCTAACTGGAAAATGACAGCTCCTACCCTGGTTAAGTGTGGTCATTGTGGTGCCCTTATGCAGCCTCACATGGCATGCAAGAAGTGCGGCTACTACAACAAGAAGAGCATTGTTAAAGCTGAGGCATAATTAGTACAACCTCATATTTTACAAGAATTTTAAGGCTTTCCGGTTTGCTCCGGAAAGCCTTGATTTTTGTATAATGCTTTAGTACACTATAACTTGTTCTGAAAACACACATGGAGGAACATAAGGGATGTCAGATATTGTTCGCGTAGCTGTTGATGCTATGGGCGGAGACAATGCCCCCTACGTTACAGTCAAGGGTGCGGTCGATGCCGTTAAGGAGAGCAAGGATCTTAAAGTCTTTCTCGTGGGCCGTCAGGCAGACGTGGAGGCAGAGCTTTCCAAATATGATTACAACAAGGACAGGATCGAGGTTGTTGACGCCACTGAGGTTATAGAGATGGCTGAACCTCCTGTTATGGCCATTCGCAAAAAGAAGGATTCTTCTATTGTTAAGGCTATGTACATGGTTAACCACGGCGAGGCTGATGCTTACGTGTCTGCAGGCAGTACCGGCGCCACACTGGTTGGCGGACAGGTTATAGTCGGAAGACTTAAGGGAGTAGACAGAGCACCCCTTGCGCCGCTTATTCCTACTGAGAAGGGCAGCTCCCTTCTTATTGACTGCGGAGCCAATGTTGATGCCAGATCCAACCACCTGGTTCAGTTTGCCAAGATGGGAACCGTTTATATGGAGAACATCATGGGCATCAAGAACCCCACAGTAGCCATAGTTAACATCGGCGCTGAGGAGGAGAAGGGCAATGCTCTTGTTAAGGAAACCTTCCCCCTTCTTAAGAACTGTCCCGACATTAACTTTATCGGCAGCATCGAGGCCAGGGATATTCCTTCGGGCTACGCTGACATTATTGTCTGCGAGGCCTTTACCGGCAATGTTGTACTTAAGATGTATGAAGGCGTTGCCAAGTCACTTATGCACGTTATCAAGAAGAGCCTTATGAGCAGCCTCAAGACCAAGATCGGAGCACTGCTTATCAAGAAGGACCTCAAGGAGACTCTGTCCAACTACAACATGGACAAGTATGGCGGAGCACCTATGCTGGGACTTAAGGGGCTTGTTGTAAAGACACACGGAAGCGCCAGTGATATTGAGGTTAAAAATTCTATTTTGCAATGTGTGACCTTTACAGAACAGAAAATTAGTGAGAAGATTAGCGCAAAGATTTCTGAGTAATTTATTCATTGAATATGGCGCTGAGAATATTTAAATTATAAAAGGAACGGAGATTTATTATGGAATTCGAGAAGATGAAAGAAGTTATTGCAAACGTACTCAATGTTGATCCCGAGGAGATCAAGCTTGAGACAACATTCACTGAGGACCTTGGAGCTGATTCACTGGATCTTTTCCAGATCATTATGGGACTTGAAGATGAATTTGATGTTCAGATCGATCCTGAGAAGACAGAGAATATCACTACTGTCGGCGAGGCTGTTGAACTCCTCAAGACCGCAATCTCATCCAAGTGATTGGTTGCAACCTATAGACTTTTACTGAGGCAGTTTAATACAGCTGCCTCATGTTTTTTATTATGATGAGAAACGCATTTTGATTAAAACAAGACATATCGGGAGAAATATGTTAACAGAAGAAGATATCAGGAGATTTGAAAACTCAATAGGATATACTTTCAAAGATAAAGCTCTTATAACACAGGCTTTTACCCACAGCTCTTTTGTCAATGAGCAGAAGATTAATAAAAAGCCCGATTACGAGAGACTTGAGTTCCTTGGAGATGCTGTACTTGAAATGATCTCAAGCGCTTATCTTTTCAGAAAGTATCCTGACAAGAAGGAAGGCGAGATGTCCAAGATGAGAGCCTGCCTTGTTTGTGAGGGTGCTTTGGCCTATGATTCACAGGCTCTGGATATTAAGAAATATATTCAGCTTGGTAAGGGCGAGGAGGCCACCGGAGGCAGGAACAAGGAATCCATCATAGCCGACATCATGGAGGCCATTATCGGAGCTCTCTATCTTGACGGTGGAATACAGGAATCTAAGCGTTTTATTGATTCTTATGTGCTCTCCAATACAGAGGCTGTGCAGATGTTTGTGGACAGCAAGACTGTACTTCAGGAGATCGTCCAGGGAGAAAATTTGGGCGATATCAGGTATGAAATATGTGGCGAAAGTGGACCTGAACATGATAAAATATTTGAGGTTCGCGTTTTTGTTGGCGACAAGAATCTGGGAGAGGGGGCAGGAAAGACCAAAAAGGCTGCGGAGCAACAGGCAGCATATAAGGCCGTTCTTGTACTAAAAGAAAGAAGTAATGTATCTAAAGAGCATTGAGATTCAGGGTTTTAAATCCTTTGCAAATAAACTGAAATTTGATTTTCATAACGGTATCACCGGAATTGTAGGGCCTAACGGATCAGGTAAGAGTAATGTAGCCGATGCCGTCAGGTGGGTTCTTGGTGAGCAGCGTATCAAACAGCTGCGTGGCGGTTCCATGCAGGATGTCATTTTCTCCGGAACCGAGCTGCGTAAGCCTCTTGGCTATGCCTATGTAGCCATCACTCTGGATAATTCTGACCATTCACTGGCAATTGATTATGATGAAGTAACTGTCTCCAGGCGTCTTTACAGATCCGGAGAGAGTGAATATATGATAAACGGTTCATCCTGCAGACTTAAGGATGTAAACGAGCTGTTCATGGACACAGGTATCGGTAAGGAGGGTTACTCCATTATCGGTCAGGGTCAGATTGATCAGATCCTTTCAAGTAAGCCTGAGGACAGGAGAAACCTCTTTGACGAGGCTGCAGGTATCGTTAAGTTCAAGGCCCGCAAGGAAACAGCTATCAAGAAGCTTGAAGAGGAGAAGATCAACCTCACAAGACTTTCTGATATTCTCTCAGAGCTTGAGAAACAGATCGGCCCCCTGGAGAAGCAGTCCGAGGTTGCCAAGGAGTACTTAAAGCACAGAGAGAGACTTAAGACTCTTGACGTTAACATGTTCCTTTTGGAGAACAATGCCCAGACCCAGCAGCTCAAGGAAGCAGCAGACAATCTGGAAATTGCCAACAAGTCCCTTGAGGAAGCCAAGGAGAGTTACGAGCAGACCAAGAATGAATATGAGAATATCCAGCATCAGCTTGAAGAGCTGGACAAGGCTATAGACGAGGCCCGTGCCAGAATCACAGATTCCTCCGTCAAGAAGGAGAAACTGGAAGGCCAGATCGGTATCCTTAACGAGAAGATCAAGTCCGCATCCGAGAATGACGCTCATTTCAAGAAGAGAGAGCAGGATGAGAGAGACAAGATCGGAGTCAAGAACCGGGAAAAAGATAAATACCTGGCCGAAAAGGAAGAAATAGACAAGGAAGCTGAGGGGCTTTTTGCCGACAGAAATGAGGCAAGAAAAGAGCTGGACTCAGTTCTTACACGTATAGAGAACATCAACAACGAGGTTGAAGAGTGCAAGAGCACCATCATCAAGACTCTTAATACCGGAGCCACCATTAAGTCACAGCTCAGTTCACTTGAGACCATGAAGGAACAGGTTAACATCAGAAAGGCCGAGCTTACAGGCAAGCTGGTCAAGGCTCGTTCCGATGAATCCAAGCAGGAGGAGACTCTTAAGAAGCTCCGCGATGAGTTTGACATTATCACTGCTGAGATCTCCGAGATGAACAAGAGGATGAAGGACACTGAGGCTGAGATTGTCAGCATCCGTGAGGGCATGAGCCAAAAGGATACCAAGCTTCGCAAGACTCAGGAACTCTACCAGCAGGAGAAGTCCAGACTTGAAGTTATTGCCAACCTGACTGAGAAATACGAGGGTTACGGCGGCAGTGTCAAGAAGGTCATGGAGCGCAAGGATGACACTAAGGGTATCATCGGTGTAGTTGCTGATATCATCAAGACCTCTTCCAAGTATGAAACAGCCATCGAGGTAGCTCTTGGCGGTAACATTCAGAATATCGTTACCGACAATGAAGAGACTGCCAAGAAGATGATCGAATATCTTAAGCAGACCAAGGCCGGAAGAGCAACCTTCCTTCCGCTTACGTCTCTGGACAATCCACCTGAGCTCAAGGCCAAAGAGGCACTTAATGAGCCCGGCGTTCTGGGCATGGCGGATGAACTTGTTGAGACCGAGGACAAATACAGGCCTGTGGCCAAGGCAATGCTGGGCAGGATCGTTGCGGTTGACAATATCGACAACGCGGTCAAGATTGCCAGAAAGTACAAGTACACCGTCAGAATGGTCACTCTTGAGGGTGAACTTCTTGTTCCCGGTGGTGCCATCAGCGGAGGCGCATTCAAGAATAACGCCAACTTCCTTGGAAGACGCCGAGAGATGGAAGAGCTCGAGAAAAACGTCAAGAAGTATCAGGAAGAAATAGAGACTATCCAGCAGGATATTCAGGATAGCAAGAATAAGAGAAATGAGCTCAGAACTCTTGCGGAGGAGCTCAGGACAGAGCTTCAGAGCAAGTTTATTGCTCAGAATACAGCAAGACTCAACGTTACCAACGAAGAGCAGAGACAGAATGAGCAGAAGGGCAATTACTCAGATCTTAAGGCCGAGAACGATGAGATCGAGGCTAAGCTCGCCGAGATAGCTACGGAAAAGGAAGCAGCTCTTTTGTCTCTTGAAGAATCCGAAAGGCTTGAGAAAGATTGCTACTCAAAGGTCGATAAATTCCAGGCTGAACTTGAAGGGCTTCATGAGATCGAAGAGCAGGAGAATGAAAAGGTTGCCAAGTGGGACATCCAGTACGAGAAGGTTGTTCAGAAGCAGGAGTTCTCCAATCAGAATATCAAGCGTGTGGATCAGGAGATCGAGGCTGAGGAAAAGGCCCTTGAAGAGATTCTTGAGTCCATGGAGAGGAACACTCAGACTCTTGAGCAGAGCAAGGCTGACATTGAGCAGATAAGGCTTACAATCGAGGCTTCTGTGGATGTTCAGTCAGACGCTTCCAAAGAACTTGATGAGAAGAAAGAGCTCAAGAATGAGCTTACTCTTTCCCAGAAGGATTTCTTTGGTAAGACGGAAGAGCTTAACAAGCAGATGTCCGACCTGGATAAAGAGGTTGTAAGACTTAACAACAAGAGAGAAAAGTGCCAGGAGGCCATCGAGAGCAGGATCAACTACATGTGGAATGAGTATGAGATCACTCTTACGGATGCAGCTGAGCTCAGAGATGAGAATATGAATGACATCTCATCCATGAGGAGAGAGTCCGGTTCCTTAAAGGATGCCATCAGAAAGCTGGGAGATGTAAACGTAAACGCCATCGAGGATTACAAGAACCTCATGGAGAGGTATACTTTTATGAAGACTCAGCATGATGATCTTGTGGAGGCTGAGGAACAGCTTAAGGAGATCATCAAGGATCTTGATGAGTCCATGCGTAACCAGTTCATTGAGCAGTTCAAGCTCATTAACAGTGAGTTTGACAAGGTATTTAAGGAGATGTTCGGCGGTGGTAAGGGAACCCTTGAACTGTCAGAGGGAGAGGATGTACTCGAATCCGGAATCATCATCAATGCACAGCCTCCGGGCAAGAAGCTTGTAAACATGATGCAGATGTCCGGTGGAGAGAAGGCTCTTACAGCGATCGCGCTTCTCTTTGCAATCCAGAATCTGAAGCCTTCACCTTTCTGTCTGCTTGACGAGATTGAGGCGGCTCTTGATGAGAACAACGTTGTTCGCTTCGCAAGATACCTGCATAAGCTTAAGAGCACTCAGTTCATTGTTATCACCCATCGTCGCGGTACCATGGAGAGCGCAGATAGACTGTACGGTATCACCATGCAGGAGAAGGGTGTATCCACACTTGTAAGTGTTAATCTTATTGACAAGGAGCTTACGAATTAATGGCATTTTTTGCAAAATTACAACAGGGCCTTTCCAAGACAAGAGACAATATTGTCAGGGGCTTTGACAATGTATTTAACGGCTATTCCAGCATTGATGAGGACTTTTATGAGGAACTTGAAGAAGTTCTGATTATGAGCGATATCGGCATCAATGCCACCAGCCGTATCATGGACAACTTAAGAGCTCAGGTCAAGGAGCAGCGTATCTCTGATCCTGCTGCCTGCAGAGCTCTTCTGATCCAGAATATCTGGCAACAGATGAAAACCGATGAACACGCCTATGACTTTGAAAACCAAAAGACGGTTATCTTTGTTATCGGTGTTAACGGAGTAGGTAAGACCACCTCCGTCGGAAAGCTTGCTTCTATCTTCAGAAATAAAGGCAAGAAGGTTATCATCGCTGCGGCCGATACCTACAGGGCTGCTGCAACCGAGCAGCTGGCTATGTGGGCTGAGAGAGCGGGGGCTCCTCTTATTTCAGGAAGAGAGGGCGGAGATCCTGCCAGCGTTATTTATGACGCTGTCGGTGCATTTAAAGCCAGAGGCTGCGATATTCTGATAGTTGACACAGCAGGCAGACTTCATAACAAGAAGAACCTGATGGAGGAGCTTAGCAAGATGAACAGGATCATCGACAAGGAGCTTCCCGGTGTCTGCAGAGAGAATTTCATTGTTCTTGACGGAACTACAGGTCAGAATGCCATCAATCAGGCAAGAGAATTTGGGGAAGTTGCCGATCTTACGGGCATTGTCCTGACCAAGCTTGACGGCACAGCCAAGGGAGGCATTGCCGTTGCCATTGTTTCCGAACTTAACATCCCGGTTAAGTATGTGGGTGTGGGTGAAGGAATCGATGATCTTGAGAGGTTTAATCCGGCAGAATTTGTCGATGCAATATTTATGGATGAGGAAAAAGAGTAATAGGGGAGAACGATCATGGCAGAAGAAAAGCAACTGACACTTGAAAAATTCGAAGAGGCCTACGAGGATGTTAAGAAGGTCACACTGGAAACCAAGCTGATTTACAGTGATTACTGGAGCAATCAGACAGGAAACCAGGTGTATCTTAAACCTGAGAATCTTCAGAGAACAGGCGCATACAAGGTAAGAGGTGCCTACTACAAGATTACTACTATGTCTGACGAGGAGCGCAGGAAGGGACTTATTACCGCATCTGCCGGTAACCATGCCCAGGGCGTTGCTTATGCTGCCAGAGAGTACGGAGTAAAGGCTACAATCTGCATGCCTACTTCAACTCCTCTTATCAAGGTTAACAGGACCAAGGCTCTCGGAGCTGAGGTTGTGCTGCACGGAAATGTATACGACGAAGCCTATGAGAAGGCTCTTGAGCTTGCCAAGGAATATGGCTATACACTGGTTCATCCCTTTGATGATCTGGATGTTGCCACAGGTCAGGGTACCATTGCCATGGAGATATTCAAGGAACTTCCAGAGGTAGATGTGATCCTGGTTCCTATCGGAGGAGGCGGACTTGCAACCGGTGTTTCTGCTCTGGCCAAGCTCCTTAATCCCAATATCAAGGTTATAGGAGTTGAGCCTGCAGGCGCCAACTGCATGCAGGAGTCCATCAAGGCAGGACATGTGGTAACACTTCCCGGAGTTAATACAATTGCCGACGGTACAGCCGTTAAGACACCCGGAGAGAAGATTTTCCCTTACCTTGTCAAGAATCTTGATGATATTATTACAGTTCCCGATGAAGACCTGGTTGTTTCCTTCCTTGACATGGTTGAGAACCACAAGATGGTCGTTGAAAACTCAGGACTTTTATCAGTGGCTGCCCTTAAGCAGCTTGACTTAAAAGACAAGAAGATTGCCTGTGTATTGTCAGGCGGTAACATGGATATCATCACCATGAGCTCTGTAGTTCAGCAGGGACTTATTATGAGAGACAGAATCTTTACCGTATCTGTTCTTCTTCCCGATAAGCCCGGTGAGCTTTCAAGAGTTTCCGGCATTATTGCTGAAGTAAGCGGTAATGTTATCAAGCTGGAGCATAACCAGTTTGTTTCAATCAACAGAAATGCGGCCGTTGAGCTTCGTATCACTCTGGAAGCCTTTGGAACAGAGCACAAGGAGCAGATCATTAACGCTCTTAACGAACACGGCTACAAACCAAGAATAGTAAGGACCAATATCTGATAATGCAAAAGAAAGTATCGGTTAAAAAAAGAATACAGGAATATTTGATAATTACATTGGCATCTCTTATATACGGAGTGGGAACCAGCCTTCTGGTGGATCCCAATAACCTTGCTCCCGGCGGTATGACAGGTCTTGCCATTGTACTGAACAGACTCGTTAATCTCGGAACAGGACGATGGTTCTTTATTCTTAATATACCAATACTGATAATAGCCGTATGGAAGTTTGGCATGAGATTTACCATATCTACGGTTTATGCCACGGTGATGATCTCTGTCTTTACGGATCTTTGTACCACGTTCTTCGGACAATATGCCATCAAGGATCTGATCCTGGCGGTTACCATAGGTTCAGCCATGACCGCGGTAGCCATCGGACTTATTTTTAAATGCCATGCCACCAGCGGTGGAACCGATGTTATTATCAAGCTTTTAAGACTAAGATATCCCCATATCAAGACCGGAGTGCTCTACATTCTGACTGATATGGTAGTACTTATAATCGCTGCATTTGTTTTCCATGACCTGGCGGCAGCTCTTTATTCCTTTTTATCTGTCATGGTTGTGAGTTATGTAGTAGACTATGTATTATACGGAAGAGACGGAGCCAAGCTTATCTACATTATTTCCGACAAGCCTGATATCATCACCGCAAGACTTCTTGAGGAGCTTGATATCGGAGCCACGCATGTTTTTGCCAAGGGTGCATACAGCGGAGATGACAAGAAGGTTATCATGTGTGCCATCAAGAAGAGACTCTCTCCCCTTGCAGAGGATATTGTAAGAGAAGAGGATCCCAATGCCTTTATGATCGTAAGTAGTGCAAGTGAGATTTTTGGTGAAGGCTACAAAAGTTATTTTGACGAGAGAATGTAACTATGAGTAATAATTCCCAGGATTACAGAGAGCGCAGAGGCGTTAGACATACACAGAATATCATATCCATCATTTTCCTTAGTCTGGTGGCACTTATGGCATTATCCTTCAGTGTGGTACTGCTTATCAGAAATGCCAATCTTCAGAGGGAAGAGGATGCCGTAAGAAGTGAGCTTGATGCTCTTAACACTGAAGGCTTCTATACCCAGCTTGAGGCACAGCAGATGGCGGATGAGGCTGCCCAGAAGGCTGCCGAAGATACCAGAACCTCCATAAAGGACATGGTGCGTCAGAAGCTTGAAGCAGGAGAAGGAACAACGGCTGCAGTGAGAGCTCTTTTCCCTGATCAGATCGTGGTGGCCAATGCAGGAAGATATTATTTCTTCCCAATAACCGATGAAATCGAACATCACGGCTTTTCTGAGGAAGACTTTGAGGTCAATGACAAGGGCTTTCTTGAGTATGTGGGAGATGATTCCACTGTGGAGAGCAAGGCAGGCATTGATGTTTCAAGGTTCCAGGGAGAGATACAGTGGGACAAGGTTGCCGATGCAGGTGTTGAGTTTGCTATTATAAGAGTTGGCTTTAGAGGCAGCACCGAGGGTAAGCTTATCCTGGATGATTTCTTTGAAGATAATATTAAAGGCGCAACACAAAACGGCATTAAGGTGGGCGTATATTTTTACTCACAGGCCGTTTCACCCGAGGAGGCCAAAGAGGAAGCTCAGATGCTCCTGGATGCAATTGAGCCCTACCAGATAGATTATCCTGTTGTCATTGACGTTGAGTATGCCGATTCTGACACTGCAAGGACCGCAGAACTTACATCGGATGAATATGAGGCTGCGGTAGAGGAGTTTTGCTCCGTTGTTGAGCAGGCGGGCTATAAAGCCATGGTATACGGAAATGTCACATCCTTTACACTTCTTATGGATGCGGCGGACGTTGATAAGTATGATACCTGGATAGCCTACTACGGAACACCTCTTTATTATCCTTACCACTTTAACATCTGGCAGTACAGTAAGAGCGGCAAGATCGACGGTATTGACGGAGAGGTCGATCTTAACATCTGCATAACGGATTATTGATATGGAAGATAACAATTATTATGAGCAGAAGGGCTATCTTGACGAGGATTATCATTTCTTTCACATAAAGAGTGACGAGAGCCTTGATATTCCCTTTCACTATCATGATTTCCACAAATTGATCCTGTTACTTGACGGTAACGTTAAATACTATGTCGAAGGGCTTGAGTATCAGCTTATGCCCTTCGATTTTGTGCTTATTAACAGGTTTGATATTCACAGGCCTGTGGTCACCGTGGACAGGGGAGATCCCTGCTATGACAGGATGATCCTGTATCTCAGCGATGACTTTCTTAAAAAGTATTCTCTTCTTGATGCCTTTGAAAAGAGTAAGGACTTAAAGAGCCATGTTGTCCGCTTTCCGGGCAATATCAGCGCTCAGATCTACGATCTTTTTTCTGCAATTGAGACAGATCTGCTTAAGCAGGACAGTGAATATGCAGGGGTGCTCAGTACCAGAATTGATGTCATGAAGATGCTTATAGCCTTTAACAAGGCCTGCATCAGTGAGGACTTTGGCTTTAAACCTGAGGCCAGGTACAACAGGAAGGTAGTGGATATCATTTCCTACATTTCAGACAACCTTAATAAGGACCTTTCCATAGACCTTCTTGCGGAGCGGTTCTTCATGAGCAAGTACCATATGATGAGGATCTTTAAGGCTGAGACCGGCTATTCCATACATCAGTATATTTCGGAAAAGAGAATCCTCATGGCCAGGAACCTGATAATGAGCGGCGTTCCGGCCACCACAGCATGCCTTGAGTGCGGTTTTAAGGACTATTCCTCCTTTAGCAGGGCCTTCAGGAATCAGCTGAACATCCTGCCTTCGGAGGTACGCTCCTGAGAAATTTCTTTTGACATATTATGAGCAAGTTGCCCTGTCAAGAAAAAATACTTGACAGGGCGTTTCATTTTGGATATTATACTCATTGTGCTAAGTTCAAGATGAGGTTTTTTATGGAGAAAATTGTGGAACAGGGACTCCTGTATGACTTCTACGGCGAGCTGTTGACCGCCCACCAGAGGCAGGTTTACGAGGCAGCTGTTTACGAGGATATGTCCCTTACTGAAATTGCAGCGGAAAATGGCATAAGTAAGCAGGGCGTCCACGATCTTATCAAGAGATGCACCAATACACTTCAGGGCTATGAGGACAGACTCCATATGATCAGGAGGTTTGAGGCCATCAAGTCCAAGGCGGAAGAGCTCGATAAGCTATCTGAGAGCGGGCTTTCCGATGAGGAGCTCAAGAAGAGCGTTAAGTGTATTGCAGGTAATATTTTAGAGGAGCTTGGTTAATGGCTTTTGAAAGTCTTTCTGATAAATTACAAAATGTCTTTAAGGGACTTCGCAGCAAGGGTCGTCTTACAGAAGATGACGTCAAGGCTGCCCTTAAGGAAGTCAAGATGGCTCTCCTTGAAGCGGACGTAAGCTTTAAGGTTGTTAAGCAGTTTGTTGCTTCTGTACAGGAGAGAGCTGTCGGAGAGGACGTTCTTAACGGACTAAATCCGGGACAGATGGTCATCAAGATCGTTAATGAAAAGATGACCGCTCTTATGGGATCTGAGACTACTGAGATAGCTCTTTTGCCCATAAACCAGATCACCGTCATCATGATGTGCGGCCTTCAGGGTGCCGGTAAGACCACCACCGCAGCCAAGATTGCCGGCAAGCTCAAGATGAAGGGCAGGAAGCCTGTTATGGTTGCCTGCGATATTTACAGACCTGCGGCTATTGAACAGCTTAGGATAAATGCAGACAAGCAGGGCGTTGATTTCTTTTCAATGGGAACCGACGTAAGCCCTGTTGAGATCGCAAGAACTTCAATTGAAGAAGCTAAAAAGAAGGGCAACAACGTAGTTATTCTTGATACAGCCGGTCGTCTTCAGATCGACGAGGCTATGATGAAGGAGCTTGTTGACATCAAGGAGGCTGTAACCGTTAATCAGACACTTCTGGTTGTGGATGCCATGACCGGTCAGGATGCGGTTAATGTTGCTTCCGAGTTCAATGAGAAGGTTGGCGTTGACGGAATCATCCTCTCCAAGATGGATGGTGATTCACGAGGCGGTGCGGCTCTTTCAACCAAGGCCGTTACAGGCAAGCCTATTCTCTACGTTGGTATGGGAGAGAAGCTCTCAGACCTTGAGCAGTTCTATCCCGACAGAATGGCCAGCAGGATCCTTGGCATGGGAGATGTTTTAAGCCTCATTGACAAGGCCGTTGAAGCCAATGCTCAGATGGATGCGGAAAAAGAAAAAGAGATGACCCAGAAGATGAAGAAGGGCAAGCTCGATTTCGAGATGTATCTTGAGAGCATGAAGCAGATGCGTAACATGGGCGGCCTGGGTGCCATCATGGGTATGCTTCCCGGAATGGGCAACATCAGTGATGATCAGCTCCCCGATGAGAAGCAGCTTGCAAGAATGGAGGCCATTGTATTGTCAATGACTCCCGAGGAGCGCAAGAATCCCAAGCTTATGTCCCCTCAGAGGAAGTTCAGGATAGCCAAGGGGTCAGGCAATGATATTGCCGTGGTCAACAGATTCATCAAGCAGTTTGATCAGGCTCAGAAGATGATGAAGCAGATGCCCGGACTTATGGGCGGCAAGAAGCGCTTTGGCGGATTCCCCGGAATGGGACGCTTTGGCGGCGGTAAGTTTTTCTGATATGTTCCAGCTAAAGGCTGTTAGATACATATAATACAATCAATCTATCTTATATTTTATTAAATGGAGGAAATTAAAAATGGCAGTAAAGATCAGATTAAAGAGAATTGGTAAGAAGAAGGTTCCTTTCTACAGAATCATCGTTTCTGATTCAAAGTTCCCTGTACAGGGTAAGTTCATCGAGGAGATCGGAACATACGATCCTAACACAGATCCCAGCACAGTAAAGGTTAACGAGGAGCTTGCAAAGAAGTGGCTTTCAAACGGTGCTCAGCCTACAGAGTCAGTTGCTAAGCTGTTCAAGCAGGCCGGCATTCAGAAGTAATCCAATTATAGGGGATTCAATTATAATAATGCCGGAGGTTAATCAATGAAAGAATTAGTTGAAGTTATCGCAAAGGCGCTTGTTGATAATCCGGATGAGGTTGTTGTTACCGAGAAAAAAGACGGGCGCAATATCATGATCGAGCTTCATGTTGCACCTTCAGACATGGGGAAGGTAATCGGTAAACAGGGTCGTATTGCCAAGGCAATCCGTGCCGTTGTTAAGGCTGCTTCTACAAGAGATGATCTCAAGGTAGACGTAGATATCGTTTAATAATTTATGCCGCCCATCGGCCTGGTTTTGATGGGCGGTATTTTTACTAAGTGCGCCCGGTGGCGCATTTTCTGAGTAGAACAATATGAACTTTCATGTTATGACATTATTTCCCGAGATGATTGAACAGGGGCTTGATACCAGTATCCTTGGAAGAGCCAGGGAGAAGGGGCTTATCAGCTTTGAAGCCGTAAACATCAGGGACTATTCCAACGACATTAAGCACCGCAAGGTGGATGATTATACATATGGTGGCGGGGCCGGCATGCTCATGCAGGCGCAGCCTATTTACGATTGCTACATGGCTATCCGGGAGAAGATCGGCTCCCACAAGCCCAGGGTTATCTATGTTACACCACAGGGATCCGTATTTAACCAGCAGATGGCCGCTGATTTTGCCACGGAAGAGGACCTGGTTTTTCTCTGCGGGCATTACGAAGGCGTTGATGAGAGAGTACTTGAAGAGATAGTCACTGACTACGTTTCTATAGGAGACTATGTTTTGACCGGCGGAGAACTTCCTGCTATGGTAATGATAGACGCCATATCAAGACTAGTTCCCGGTGTTCTTAATAACGATGAATCCGCCATGACCGAGAGCTTTAACAATAATCTTCTTGAGTATCCGCAGTATTCAAGACCTGAGGAGTGGATGGGCAAGAAGGTTCCGGCCATTCTCCTTTCGGGAGATCACAAGAAGGTGGATGAATGGAGACTTGAGCAGTCTATTGAGAGGACCAGATTAAGAAGGCCCGATCTATATGAGAAATACATGCTTGAGAATCCCCCCAAGCCTGAGAAAAAGAAAAGGCGCAGGAAGAAGAGCACTGAGGCTTCTGCGGCTGATGTGACGATGCAGGCTGATTTACAAGAACAAGAGGATAATACATGACTGAGAGATTTCAGGTAGGAGTCATAGCTTCTACACACGGACTTCAGGGTGAAGTAAATGTTTTTCCCACCACTGAGGACCCTTCAAGATTTAAAAAGCTTAAGAAGGTTACTCTTCACACCCAGAGGGGCGAAGAGATAGAGCTTGACGTAGTAAGCGCAAGATTCTTTAAAAAGTTCGTTATTGTTAAGTTCAAGCAGTTTGACAACATCAATGATGTTGAGAAATTCAGAGGCTGCGAGCTCACCATTGAGCGCAAGGATGCTCTTAAGCTTAACAAGGGAGAGTATTACTGCGCCGACCTTATCGGTCTTACGATCGTGGACGAGGAAGGGAACGAACTCGGAACTCTCACGGAGATCCTCCAGACAGGTGCCAATGACGTGTATGAAATGGACAGGAAGGACAATGGGGAAAAGGTCTATATTCCGGCCATCAAAGAGTGCGTCAAGCAGATAAACGTGGACGAGGGTAAAATTGTGATCCATGTCATGGACGGACTGCTCTGAATAATAATATTTCGTGACTTTTTTATTCAAATGAATTATAATTATTGAGTAGCTATTTTGTACATGAATAAAAATAAACACAAGATGTTGGGGTAATAAATCTTATGGTAGATTATACTGAGGGTGCTGGTTATCAGTACCATACACATGTTAAACCCGGTGATGTAGGAAGATATGTCTTATTGACAGGAGATCCGGGTAGATGCGAATCTATTTCTAAATTATTTGATAATCCCGAATTTGTTGCATATAACAGAGAATACAACTGTTACACCGGTACTTTGTGCGGTGAAAAAGTAAGTGTTATGTCACACGGAATCGGCGGTGCTTCTACAGCTATCTGCGTAGAAGAGCTTGCCAAGTGCGGTGCGGACACTTTTATTCGCATGGGTACATCAGGCGGTATGCAGGATGATGTCATCGGCGGCGATATTGTAATTGCTTCCGGTGCTATTCGTGCAGAGGGAACATCCAAGGAGTATGCTCCTATTGAGTATCCCGCTGTTGCAACATTCGAGGTGGTTAACGCACTTGTTAACGGTGCCAGGAAGGCAGGCGCCAACTATCATGTAGGCGTAGCTCAGTGCAAGGATTCATTCTTTGGACAGCATGAGCCTGAGACCAAGCCTGTAGGACCTGAGCTCCTCTATAAATGGGATGCCTGGATCAAGTGCGGATGTCTGTGCTCCGAAATGGAGAGTTCCACTCTGTTCATCGTTGGTAATTACTTAAGACTCAGAACCGGTGCGGTTCTTTTGGTAGTAGCCAACCAGGAGAGGGCCAAGAAAGGACTTTCCAATCCTCAGGTTCATGATATGGATGTGGTTTACCGCACAACTATCGAGGCCGTTAAGGAGCTCATCAAACAGGATAAAACCTAAATGGTTTTATTATAAATGTTTCTATTATTCTAATTAAACGGAGGGAAATTATGAAAAAGAAACTTTTAGCAGTTCTTATGGCTGCAACAATGGTATCTTCTCTCGTAGCTTGCGGAAACGCAGAAGCTCCTGCAGAGCCTGCTGAGGAGAAGACCGAGGAAGCTGCTCCTGCAGAGGACAAGGCTGAAGAGAAGACTGAAGAGACAACAGAAGAGAAGACCGAAGAGACAACAGAAGCTGCAACTGATATGAAGGTTGCTATGGTTACTGACTACGGCGATATCACAGACCAGTCTTTCAACCAGTCAACATACGAAGCTTGCAAGAAGTTCGGCGAAGAGAACGGTGTTGAGTTCACATACTACAAGCCCGAAGGCGATTCAGACGCTGAGAGAGTAGCTATGATCGACAAGGCTGTAGCTGATGGCTACAACGTAGTAGTTATGCCCGGTTACGCTTTTGCCGGAGCTATCAAAGAGACTGCAGAGATGTATCCTGAAGTTAAGTTCGTAGCTCTTGACGTTTCTGAGTATGACCTTGAGGGTGATTCTTCAGATTTCAACAACCAGACATATGATAACGTATTCTCAGCTGTATACCAGGAAGAGCTTCCCGGATACATGGCTGGATATGCAGCAGTTAAGATGGGTTACAAGAAGCTTGGCTTCCTTGGCGGTATGGCAGTTCCTGCCGTTATCCGTTACGGCTATGGCTTCGTTCAGGGCGCTGATGCTGCAGCTGCTGAGCTTGGTCTTAGCGATGTAGAGATCAACTACGCTTACGGTAACCAGTTCTACGGTGATTCTGATATCACAGCTGCTATGGATACATGGTACCAGGGCGGCACAGAAGTTGTATTTGCTTGCGGCGGCGGTATCTTCACATCTGCTTGTGACGCAGCTAAGAAGGTTGGCGGCAAGGTTATCGGTGTTGACGTTGACCAGTCAGGCACAATCGCTGACTACGTTGGTGAGGAAGGAATGACTGTTACATCAGCTATGAAGGGTCTTCAGGCTACTGTTAACACACTTCTTTCAGCTATCAGAGATGGTGAGTGGGATCAGTACGCTGGACAGATCCAGAACCTTGGTCTTGTATCAGGCACAGACACATCACTTAACTATGTAGGTCTTCCTGAGGAGACAACAGCTTGGACAGATTCCTTCACAAAGGATGATTACCTTAAACTTGTTGCTGATATGGTAAGCGGAAATGTTACTGTATCTAACGATTCTTCAGCTGAGCAGCCTTCAGCTACAACAGCTAAGATCAACTTCCAGGGCAACATCAAGTAATTTAGCCAAAATGTACGGGAGAAATCCTGATATCATTTTACTTACCTAAATTAATAAGGGCCGGCGGATTCATAGTCTTCCGGCCTTTCTCAAACTTATAAAAAAAGTAATTGAAGGTATGGAGGGTTTATAGGTGGCAGGAAACAGCGAGTATGCTATTGAGATGCTGAACATTACCAAAAGATTCCCCGGAATCATAGCCAATGATAATGTTACAGTACAGCTAAAAAAAGGAGAGATTCACGCACTCCTTGGGGAGAACGGCGCAGGCAAGTCCACTCTTATGAGCGTTCTCTTTGGTCTGTATCAGGCAGAAGAGGGTGTCATCAAAAAGGATGGAGAGGTTGTTACGATCAACAACCCCAATGACGCCAATGATCTGGGTATCGGAATGGTGCATCAGCACTTCAAGCTTGTTCAGTGCTTTACCGTTCTTGATAATATTATTCTCGGTGACGAGACAACCAAGCACGGAATATTACAGAAGGAAGAGTCCAGAAAGAAAGTCATGGAACTCTCTGATAAGTATGGCCTTAAGGTTAATCCCGATGCCAAGATTGAGGATATCACTGTAGGTATGCAGCAGAGGACTGAGATTCTTAAGATGCTCTACAGAGATAATGAAATCCTCATTTTCGATGAGCCTACAGCTGTTCTTACACCTGCAGAGATCGATGAGCTTATGGAGATCATGAGGAATCTGTCCAAAGAGGGCAAGTCAATCCTCTTTATTTCCCACAAGCTGGCAGAGATCATGTCAGTTGCTGACAGATGTACTGTTCTCAGAAGAGGAAAGTATATCGGAACGGTTAATATAGCAGATACCAATCAGGACGAACTCAGCCGAATGATGGTAGGACGTGATGTTCAGCTTGTTGCAACCAAGGAGGACAAGGTTCCCGGTGATGTTATTCTTCACGTGGAGAACATGACTGTTCCCAGCAAGCTCCATCACAATAACGCTGTTAAGAACGTTTCTTTTGACGTAAGGTCAGGAGAAATCGTATGTATAGCAGGAATCGACGGAAACGGTCAGACAGAGCTTGTTTACGGCCTTTCCGGTCTTGAGAACTGCACCTCAGGAAAGATCACTCTGTGCGGCAGAGATATTACTCACGCATCCATCAGAGAGAGATCAACCCATGGAATGAGCCATATTCCTGAGGACAGACATAAGCATGGTCTTGTAATGGACTATTCTCTGGCTTACAACCTGGTACTTCAGAGATATTTCGAGCCCCAGTTCAGTTCCAAGGCGGGCTTCCTTAAAAAGGGTGAGATCAACAAGTACGCTGATAAGCTTATTGAGCAGTACGACATCAGATCGGGTCAGGGAGCACCTACCATTGCCAGATCCATGTCAGGTGGTAACCAGCAGAAGGCTATCATCGCAAGAGAGATCGACAAAAATCCCGATCTTCTGATCGCGGTTCAGCCCACAAGAGGTCTTGATGTCGGTGCTATCGAGTATATTCACAAGCAGCTCATAGCTCAGAGAGATGCGGGACATGCGGTACTTCTGGTATCCCTGGAGCTTGAAGAGGTTATGAGTATTTCAGACAGAATTTTAGTTATGTATGAAGGTGAACTGGTCGGAGAGTTTAATCCCAAGACCACAACACCTGAAGAACTTGGACTTTACATGGCCGGAGCCAAGAGAAAGGAGATTGGAGCATAATGAACAATAAAAAAGCATCGCAGAGCCTGCTTTCCAAGCCGGCTGTCCAATCTATCCTTGCAGCTATTCTCTGCATCATCATCGGTCTTTTTGTAGGATACCTGGCACTGCTTCTCATTGATCCAAGAGGAGCCAACGACGCTATTATTACTATTCTTAAGAACTACTTTACTTATCCTACCAAGCCCGCGGCTCTTAAGTACCTTGGTAATACACTGGTTAAGGCTGCACCCCTTCTTATGTGTGCGCTTTCGATCCAGTTCTGCTATCAGGCAGGCCTTTTCAACATCGGTGCTGCCGGACAGTATGTTGCAGGCGCAGGAGCAGCTCTTTACTGTGCTCTCAACCTCAAGATGCCCTGGTTTGTATGCCTCCTTGCTGCACTTATTGCAGGTGGTGTATTTGGTATTATCGTAGGACTTCTTAAGTCTTACCTCAATGTTAACGAGGTTATTTCAGGAATCATGCTTAACTGGATCGGTCTTTATACCGTTAACATGCTTCTTTCAAGTGTAAAAGAGACTGCCAGCCCTTACACTGTTCAGATTGCCAGTGTAAATGAGACAGCTATTCTTCCCTCACTTGGACTTGAAAAGCTCTTCTCAAACAATAAGTACGTAACAATTGCCATTCCTTTGGCTGTAATTATTGCAATCCTACTGAAGATAATTCTCAGCATGACTGTATTTGGTTATGAGATCAAGGCAACAGGTATGGCCAAGGATGCTGCTAAATACGCCGGAATGAAAGAGAAGAGAAATGTTATCATGACTTTGTTCATCGGTGGTGCTCTTGCAGGACTTGGAGCTGCCTTCCTGTTCCTTTCAGGCTATGAGCAGTGGTCGGTAACACAGTCCTCGGTACCCAGCATGGGCTTTAACGGCATTGCCGCTACATTCCTGGGCGGACTTGATCCCATCGGAACAATTTTTGCTTCATATTTCATTCAGCATATTACCAGTGGAGGATCTTATCTTGATAAGAACATTTATCCTTCACAGATCGCAGACTTTATATCTGCAATCATTATCTATCTCTGCGGATTTGTATTATTCTTTAAGCTCTATCTGAATAATATCCTTCGAGTTCGTGACGAGAAGGCCAATGCCAGAAAATCGCAGATCAAAGTAAATGAGGAAGGAGGTAAGAAATAATGGCACTGCTTCTTCAGTACACTTTATTATTTGCATCAGTTCTTATTCTTGTAGCTCTTGGCGGTTGTTTCTCCGAACACTCAGGTGTTATAAACCTGGGACTTGAGGGAATAATGGTTATGGGAGCTCTTGGAGGTGCTTTAACTCTTAAATACATCTCCCCGGGCGTACCTGCATTTTTGATTGTGCTGGCTGTTATCGCGGCTTCCATACTTTCCGGAATTCTTTATTCCGTGCTTCTGGCGGTAGCATGTATCAACTTAAAGGCTGACCAGACTCTTGTAGGAACAGCGCTTAACATGCTTGCTGCAGCTACAGCAACTATCATTGTTAAGTCTATTAACATAGCTGAGAACCCGGACAATGTTTCATCTACTGTTCAGTTCGTGCAGAACAGACAGACCCTGGTAGTAAGCTTGGGTAAATTTGAGTTTAACTGGTTCATGCTGGTGGCTCTTATTGCTCTTATTCTGGCTTACGTGATTCTTTACAAGACCAGATTCGGACTTCGCCTTATGGCATGCGGTGAGCATCCTCAGGCTGCAGACTCTGTAGGTATCAACGTATATACCATGCGTTGGGCAGGAGTCCTTATTTCCGGTATGCTTGCCGGAATCGGCGGAATCGTTTATATTACTGCCGGTGTAAGTGAATGGAAGTTTGAAGTTGGTGTAGCCGGCTTTGGTTTCCTTGCACTTGCCGTTATGATCTTTGGTCAGTGGAAGCCTGTAAACATCGGACTTGCAGCTTTGCTATTCGGATTCTTCAGAGCTCTTTCAAACGTATACTCAGGATTTGACTTCCTGAAGGCACTGAATATTCCCGGCTCAGTATACAACATGATGCCTTACATCATCTCCCTGATAGTTCTTGCGTTTACATCATCTAATTCAAGAGCTCCCAAGGCAGAGGGTATACCTTACGACAAGGGATCAAGATAATAATACGAAATGAGATAAAACATATGGATATTAACATTCAGGAACTTATCAGATCAGCTCTTGATATGAGAAAGATGAGTTACACTCCCTATTCCCATTTCAATGTCGGAGCAGCTCTGCTCACTGCTGATGATGAGATCTATACGGGATGCAACATAGAAAATGCATCCTACACACCCACTAACTGTGCGGAGAGGACTGCTTTCTTTAAGGCTATAAGCGAAGGAAAGAAGGAATTTAAGGCTATCTGCATAGTGGGCGGTCCGGATGGAGCCACTGAACTTGACTATTGTCCGCCCTGTGGTGTTTGCAGACAGGTCATGAGCGAATTCTGTGATGAGAATTTTGTGGTCATCCTGGCTAAATCAGAGGAGGAATACAAAACCTACTCTTTAGATGAGATCATCCCATTCAGATTCAATTCCAAGAATCTTTTGGGTTGACTTGGCACTATGTAATATGGTATATTATAGTGCGTTGTGATAATCAGACGGTCCTCTGGTGTATTAATTACATTTAAGAACGTCCATGGAAATAGGAGAAAAAATATGAGTACAATTATTGAAGAGCTCGAGAAGGAGCAGCTGAACGCCAATGCGCCTCAGTTCAACACCGGTGATACTGTAAGAGTACACGCTAAGATCAAGGAAGGAAACCGTGAGAGAGTTCAGGTTTTCGAGGGAACTGTCAAGAAGATTCAGGGTGGCAGCAACCGCACAACATTTACTGTAAGAAAAGAGTCTTACGGTGTTGGCGTTGAGAAGACATGGCCCCTTCACTCACCTATCGTTGAGAAGGTTGAGGTTGTTAGAAGAGGTAAGGTAAGAAGAGCTAAGCTGAACTACCTTAAGGGACTCACAGGTAAGAAGGCTAAGGTTAAGGAGCTTGTTACCAGATAATTTGTTTTTAAAGGCAGTTACTAAGTTTAGTAATTGCCTTTTTACGTTATGAAAAAATCCATTGAGGGGCTCTATGATTCGCAGAAGAAGACAGATATCTTTTTATCAAAAGAAAAAGAAAAATAAGTCCAGGATTTTCAGAGAGATTTTCTCCTTCTTGGGGATTACGGTGTTTGCCGTTTTTCTGGCTTTTTTGCTTGTCATGGCATTTGGAATGCAGACCAAGGTGATCGGCGATTCCATGGAGCCTACTATCTATAACGGACAGGGAGTTCTGGTCAACAGAGCTTTCATCAAGATCTTCAGTCCCAAGACAGGAGATATTATTGTTTTTCTGCCAAATGGCAATGTAAATTCCCATTATTATGTTAAGAGGATTGTCGCCGGCCCCGGAGATACGGTGCAGATAACAGACGGAGTTCTGTATGTAAATGGCTCTATCGTTGAGGAAGACGATGATCAATATGATAAAATGGAGGATGCAGGGATAGCAGCTAACCCTGTTAAGCTTTCCAGTGGAGAATATTTTGTTCTGGGAGATAACAGGAACAGTTCCGAGGACTCCAGAAGTGCCAATATCGGAGTAGTCAAACAATCAATGATGATAGGCAAGGTATGGTTCAAGCTCAGATCAGAAAACGGATCAGCCGGTATTATCATCAACAACTATTAAGGAAATGGTGATCATATGAATTTTCAGTGGTATCCAGGTCACATGACCAAGGCTATGCGCATGATGCAGGAGAACATCAAGCTCATCGATATTATCATCGAGCTTACCGATGCCCGCATCCCTGCCTCAGGCAGAAACCCAGATATCGATGAACTTGGAAAGAACAAGTTCAGACTCATCATACTTAACAAGGCTGATCTTGCAGATCCCAAGATAACTGCCCGCTGGAGTGAGTTTTACAAGCAGCAGGGATATTTTGTTCTTGAGATGAACTCCAAGACCGGCAATGAAGCAGGCAAGGTAAAAGAGCTGGTGCAGTCAGCCTGCGCTGAGAAGATAGAAAGAGATAAAAAGCGCGGAATAGTCGGAAGACCTATACGCGCCATGGTGGCAGGTATTCCCAATGTCGGTAAGTCCACCTTTATAAACAAGCTTGCAGGCAGAGCTTCTGCCAAGACCGGCAATAAGCCAGGCGTTACCAAGGGCAAGCAGTGGATATCCCTTGGCAAGAACATGCAGCTTCTTGATACACCCGGTGTTTTATGGCCTAAATTTGACGATGATACCGTGGGTCTTCATCTGGCTCTTATCGGCTCCATGAATGATGATAATCTGGACGCCGCAGAACTGGCCTGTGAACTCATTAAAATTTTAAATGAAAGATACCCACAGACCGTAAATGAGAAGTATAATATTACTGAGGAGCAACTCTCAGCCTACAGAGAAGAGATGTATGCCACAGAGCAGAGCGCATACCTGTCGGCCATAGCCTTTAACAGAAAGTGCTTTAAGCAGGGAGGCGAAACTGACATAAACAGGGCCGCAGCACTTCTTCTTGATGATTTCAGAAACGGTAGACTTGGGAGACTATCTCTTGAAGAACCACAATAAAACGTGCATGGCACAGAAACGGGTGTAAATATGGAAAGGGCATTAAAAGAAATTGTCAGTACATTACTTTATCTAGTCATCATCTTTGCACTGACCTTTTTATTCATAACCTTTATTGCACAGAGGACAGAAGTCAGCGGATCGTCCATGGAGCCGACTCTTCAGGACAAGGATTCACTTCTTGTTGATAAGATATCCAACAGGTTTTCCGACCCTGACCGTTTTGACATTATTATTTTCCCATACAGATACGGTAACAATCAGTACTTTATCAAGAGAGTCATCGGACTTCCCGGTGAAACTGTACGTATCGACTATGAAGGCAATATCTACATAAACGGAACTGTTCTTGAAGAGAGCTACGGCGCTGAGGTCATTCAGGATCCCGGCAGGGCTGTCAATGAGATAGTTCTTGGTGACGATGAGTTTTTTGTCATGGGTGATAACAGAAATCACAGCATGGATTCCAGAGACATCTCCGTTGGAAATGTCAAAAAGAAGGATATTCTGGGTAGAGCATTTATCAGGATTTATCCATTCTCAAAGTGGGGAGGAGTGGACTGATGCAGTCTTTGTCGGAGATAAAGACTTTTCTTGGCGGGGCTGAAACTCTTAATGAGCTTCAGATCTTTATAGATAATTATTCGGGGGATGAGAGAGCCGGCGTCCAAAAGCTGGTTTTGTCCGCGCAGAAGAAGATAGACGCATTAAATAAAGAGATAGAGCGCATCCACAAGATGCAGGAATATGAGAGGCAATATGCTGATCTTGGCTATCTCTGCGGTATTGACGAGGTTGGAAGAGGCCCTCTTGCAGGCCCTGTCTATGCTGCTGCAGTTATTCTTCCTCCGGGGGCTGACATTCTTTATCTAAATGATTCCAAAAAATTATCCGAAAAAAAGAGAGAAGAGCTTTATGATGTGATCATGGACAAGGCTGTGGCCGTAGGAATCGGCTGCTCAACTCATGAGCGCATCGATGAGATCAATATTTTAAACGCAACCTATGAGGCCATGACCAAGGCCGTGGAGGCTCTGCCGGTTAAGCCGGCAGCTCTTTTGATAGATGCAGTGCATATACCTCAGCTTGAGGCTTACAAACAGGTATCCATCATAAAGGGAGATGCCAAGAGCGTTTCCATAGCAGCTGCCAGCATCATTGCCAAGGTCACAAGAGACCGTGTCATGAAGGAAATGGCTCTTGAATTTCCGGAATACGGCTTTGAATCCAATAAGGGCTATGGCAGTGAGGCACATATAGCAGCCCTTAAGAAATATGGCCCCTGTAGGATACACAGAAGATCTTTTATAGGGAATTTTGTATGAACGGTGTTTCAAATGTATCCCAATTAAATAACCCCGTTCTTGTAGACGGCCGTGAAGTTCGGCCTCAGGAAGGCGACAAGGCCCCCATTGACCTGCGGCAGGGACAGGTGCTAAAGGGCACCGTTGTGTCCGTCACCGATACCGATGGCGGCAAGATAGCAGATATCAGTGTGGGCGACTCAGTGATTTCTGCCAAGCTCTCTGATGGCATGGGCCTGAGAGAGGGACAGACCCTTAACTTTGCTGTCCGATCCTCCGGGTCCACCCAGGTATCCATTACGCCGCTTCTTGAGAACACCTCGGCTTCTCAGAGCACCATTACGGCCTTAAATGCCGCCGGCATTGAGGTCAACAACGATACGATCCAAATGGTGAAAGACATGATGGAAGCATCTCTTCCGATTGGCAAGGATGCGCTTCTTGAGATGAGTAAAAATCTTTCAACCTATCCCAATACTTCGATTTCCACCATGGTGGAGATGAAGAGTCTGGATATTCCCATTAACAGCAACAATATTGAACAGTTTGAGAGTTACAAAAATTACGAGCACCAGGTGACTTCTGCCATGGAGAGCATTATCGATGAGCTGCCCAACGCTTTTTCTTCTCTTCAGGGGGCAGGCAATGATTCCCAGGCTCTAAATCTCTATGGTTCCGTATTAAAGCTGTTTGGAGAGAGCATAGAAGGAGAGGCAGCTGCGTCTCAGGCTACAGCAGAAGCTGCAGAAGCCGCCGAAGTAACTAATGCTGCCGCGGAGACGGAATCCGCAGAAACCGCATCAGCTGCTGAAGCTTCCGCTTCTAAGGTACTGACCGGTAAGAGCGCAACAGTTACCGATACGATCCTTTCGGATCAGGCAAAAGAAATACCAAAGGAAGCAGCTCTTTTGGGAAACCCCCGGACAGGAACGGCCCTTTCCGAGGATTTCGTAACAAGCCTTAAAAACCTTGGAATATCGGATGAGACTATAAACAAATATAATGAAGCATTAAAGCTTCAGACAGAGAGCACAGAACAGGCGCCTGAAGCTGCAGCCAAACTGGAGACTGCCCAGAAGCAGCTTCTTTCAGAGCTTTCCAAGTCCTTTGATTCGTCAGATATGAACGGCGTCGTAGACAGAGCGGTATGGAAGAATATCTTTTCCCATGATGACTATAACAAACTTCTTAAGGAAAGTATCTCCTCCCAGTGGCTCTTAAAGCCCAAAGATGTTGAGAATAAGCAAAACATAGATAATCTCTATCAGCGTCTTGGCAACCAGATAAAGGGCCTTGCAGAAACTATCAGTAACAACCTTGGAGCTGAGTCTAAACTGGGACAGGCAGCCAATAATCTTCAGAACAATCTTGATTTTATGAATCAGCTGAATCAGATGTTCCAATATGTTCAGCTGCCTCTTCAGATGACAGGACAAAATGTCCATGGAGATTTGTACGTATACAGAAATAAGGGCAGGAAACTCAGCGAGGACGGATCAGTCAGTGCTGTTCTTCATCTTGATATGGAGAATCTGGGACCTGTGGATGTATATGTCAAGATGCTGGATACCAAGGTCACAACCAACTTCTACGTGGCCGATGATGCAGTCATAGATCTTATAAACGACAATATTCATATTCTTAATGAGAGGCTTAATAAACGCGGATATACCATGGATGTTACTCTTAAGCTTCAGGATGATATGGACGGGCAGGATGCGGCAGTGGATGAGATGCTGGATGTCAGAAAGACTCCGGTTATTTCCACCAATTCTTTTGATGCGAGGGCTTAAATAAGGTGGCTGATAAGGATAAACCAAAAGTAAAAACTGCGGTGGCTCTGTCTTACGATCCCAATGAAGACGGAGCACCTAAGGTCATAGCATCCGGAAAAGGCGCAGTTGCCGAGAGAATCATAGAACAGGCCAAGGAAAATGACATCCCGGTTCATGAGGATGACAAGCTGGCCGATACTTTGTCGCGTCTTGAAATAGGTGAGATGATCCCGCCCGAGTTATATGAGGTTGTGGCTGAGATCCTGGTGTTTGTAGATGCCATGGACAAGATAAGAGCAAAAGAGAGGAAGTAGTTTTAGTATTTGAATAAACGAGCAAGCGGCGGTAATTATGAACAGATTGCCTGCAATTATATAACTGAACAGGGGGCTGAGATTCTCAACAGGAATTTCAGATGTAAATTGGGGGAAGTTGACATAGTTGCAAAGGACGGAAAGTACCTTTGCTTTATAGAGGTCAAGTATAGAAGCGATGACAGATTCGGCGGCCCTGAGGCCGCCGTTAATATTGTAAAACAAAAGAAAATTTGCAAAATATCCTTAAGCTATATGAATATCTTTAAGCTACCTGAGGATACACCGGTCAGGTATGATGTTGTTGCAATTCACGGCGAGGACCGGGCTCTGACAGTAAGCTGGCTTAAGAATGCTTTTGAATTTTGCAGGTGAGGAGAATAATGGAGGAGATTAAGATTAAGAGAACCGGGGCACCGGATAAGATGGAGCTGAGGGACCATGATGGTCTTAAATATCTGGTTTTTCCAAGGATCGAGCAGCTTGGATTTGTTGAGCATCTGTTCAGCACCAGACTTGGCGGAGTTTCAAAGGGGTGTTATTCGGAATGTAACCTAAGCTATACAAGAGGCGATGTAAAGGAAGCTGTGGATGAAAACTACCGCAGGGTATCGGATGCCCTGGGACACGGAAGGAGTCTTGAGGATTTTGTCTGTACCTTTCAGACCCATACCACCAATATAAGAGTTGTAACAGAAGAGGACAGAGGAAAGGGGCCATTTAAGCTAAGGGACTATACGGACATTGACGGTCTTATCACCAATGTACCCGGGCTTATTCTTGGTTCTTTTCACGCGGATTGCCCGCCGGTTTACATTATTGATCCTGTAAATAAAGCTATAGGCCTTGTTCATTCCGGCTGGAAGGGCACAAGAGGCGAGATCTCCGGCAAGGCCTTGGATGAAATGGCAAGATGCTACGGCACTAAGCCTTCAGACTGTATCTGCGCAGTTGGGCCTTCAATATGCGGAGACTGCTATGAAATAGGTGAAGATGTGGCAGGTGAATTTGCCAAGTCTTATTCTGAAGAAATTCTTAAGGAAAAAGAGATCCTGATCCCTTATCCTGGCGGAAAGTACAGACTTCACCTTTGGAGGGCCATCCAATATACCCTTGAGTCTTGGGGCGTTCTTCCGGAGAACATACTGATAACAGATATTTGTACCAGATGTAATCCCGAGCTTTTGTTTTCACACCGGATTCATGGTGAAAAAAGGGGTAATCTGTGCGCTTTTCTGGCCATAAAGTAAGAAAAAATGAAAAAAAATTGTAATTATGAAGAAATCTTAAGAAATTTCGACGGTATTTCTTAAGAATTTAGTGTTTTAATTAATTTAGTGAAGTGAGGATGCTATGGAAAACATTTTAGTAGTTGACGACGACAGGGAGATCGTCGAGGCCATTGAGATCTATCTTGAACAGGAGGGGTTCAAGGTTTTTAAAGCTTATGACGGCCTGGAAGGACTTTCGGTTCTTCGCAGGAATAATATACATCTTGCAATAGTAGATATTATGATGCCTGAGCTTGACGGCATACATATGGTCAAGGAACTCAGGAACTTTAGCTCAATACCTGTAATCTTTTTATCTGCCAAGTCTGAAGATTCGGATAAGATCCTCGGACTCAACATCGGAGCTGACGATTACGTCACCAAGCCCTTTAATCCACTTGAGCTGGTGGCCAGAGTTAAATCCAATGTCAGAAGATATACATCCCTGGGCACAGCCATGGAGACTGAAAATGTCTATTCCACAGGCGGACTTGTCATTGACGACAATACCAAGATCTGCACTCTCTACGGAGAAACTGTAAGGCTGACTCCCATTGAATATAAAATTTTGGCTTTCCTTGCCAAGAATAAGGGCAAGGTATATTCCATCGATCAGATCTATATGAATATCTGGGGAGATATGGCTGTTAGAACTGAGAACACGATAGCAGTACATATCAGGCACATTAGAGAGAAAATTGAAGTTGACCCCAGAGAGCCCAAGTTTTTAAAAGTTGTCTGGGGAGTAGGTTACAAGATTGAGGACGACGTTAAATGAAAAATAATGCAGCTATACTTAGGACTATTAGGATCATTCAGCACTTTCTGGCTGCATTTGTAGCTTTTGCGGTTGCGATTTCCGTAGTGGGAACTTCCATTGTCATCCAGGGGATGAAGGGAGACTATTCCTACAACCTTTATGAATCGGACAGAGGGAGGAAGTACGAGCAGTCTTATCTGTTTAATAACATCCTTGGCAACAACGTGTCCGACATCATGAGATTTGTGGCTGTCAGGTCACAGCTTGAATCAGACGGGAACTATTACGATCGCAAGAAGATAGATGTTACAGCCTATGTTAACAGGGGCGCCACTCTTACAAGTGACTATGTGACAGCGGTTTATTATCTCTCTGACCTCCTCAAATGGGCGCAGAGCGGTTTTAAATATGAGACCAGAGACTTCACTGAGGCTGAGAGCGCTAAGTTTCTTAGCCGTTCCACCACCTACACACACCTCAAAGACAATAGATTTTCCGGTGGAATGAATCCCTATCTCAGCTCTCAGATTGAAGGCAACAGCGTTCAGTTTGCTATTTCAGGCAATTCTACTGCATCTGATGGCACACATACCTACCTCTTAAACAGGTATCAGACTGTTGACGGCAAGAACATTGAAGATCTGGTTTCCTCCTGGGAGGAGTACAATCTCTTGTGCTCATATGTTGAGGAGGCGGCGGGAGACCTTCTTGCAAATTACGAGGAATACGGTAAGGGACTTGATTATTACTCTTATCTTAATTCCAATTTAAGATATTACGTTACAAGGACGATCAACGGTAAAACCGAGATCTATACCAACGTGGATGAACTCACCGGGGAAACCACAGGGGTTGATATAGGAGAGCTCTTTAAGGATTACGGCAAATACATATATTATTGCCCTTACGAGCTCTCCTATGACACCAACACTCTTATCAAGGAGAGTGTACTGCGACAGATTGTCAAGACCTACAGCTATGCATATCCCGATCAGATGAAGGTATATATAGCTGTTGATACCATGAACTATCACGCCATTGATTCCTTTACTCAGGGCAAGGCCAACTTTACCAAGTACATGCCTCACAGGATTTTACTTTATATTCTGGCGGTGATAGCAGCATTTGTATATATAGTGCTGATGGGTATATATGTCAGGAAATTAAGACCTGTACCGGTATATGTACCGGTAAGACAGCCGGACGGAAGTTATATTCCGCAGGAGAGATTCATTACGGCACAGCATAGTGAAGGTAAGCTTCTTCACACCGAGACGATATTCTTCTTTGGGTGTCTTTTAATGGCAATACCGTTTGTAGGACTTGCGGTTTATGGATTTGTAACAGGAAGTGCCAGAGGCATTACCAGAAGCGGAGCATTTCCCTTCATTGCAGCTGTGTGTGCGTTTATCTTCAGTATCGGTTTCTTAAGCCTTATTTACAGGCTTACCCGCAAGATAAACAATCAGTCACTTTATAATGACAGCTTCCTTAAGATTGTTATCGGCGGAACCAAAAATGCAATCATTAACACCACCGACAATGCCAATGTCATTGTCAGAAGCTGGGTGCCTTACGTATTATTTGTGGTACTTAACTTCCTGCTTTTTAAGCTGGGAATTGCAGGTATTCTTGTGGCAGCGGCCCTGGATATTCTGGTTGGAGTTTATCTCTACAGACAGAATCTTGACAGGGACAAGATCATACATGTTATCGAGAATATCATGAACGGTGATGTCAAGGCCAAGGCTGATACAGAGGGCCTTCATTCCGACAACATCGAGCTTGCCAATGCGGTTAACTCAATAGGCGAGGGAATCGATAAGGCAGTAGATACCAGCATGAAGGATGAGAAACTTAAGGCAGATCTTATCACCAATGTTTCTCATGATATCAAGACACCGCTTACATCCATTATCAATTATGTGGATCTTATAAAAAGGGAAGACATAGACAATGACAGAGTCAGGGAATATATACAGGTCCTTGACGTGAAATCCCAGAAGCTCAAGCAGCTTACCGAGGATCTCGTTGAAGCTTCTAAGATAAGTTCCGGCAACATCAGCATTCAGCTGGGGGTTATCAATTTTGTAGAACTGGTCAATCAGACCATCGGGGAGTTCTACGAGAAGCTTGAAAAAGCTTCCCTTCAGACCATCTTTAAGCCTGACAGGCAGGAGATGATGATTGAAGCAGACCCCAGACATCTGTGGAGAGTTGTTGAAAACCTCCTTAACAATGTCTGTAAATACGCTCTCTCCGGTACCAGAGTATATATGGATATGCATACTGCGATGGATGAGAGAACAGGAGAGATGGTGGTATTTTCCATCAAGAATATCTCCGCACAGGAGCTCAATATAAATGCTGAAGAGCTCACCGAGAGATTTATCAGAGGTGATGAATCAAGGACAACGGAAGGAAGCGGACTTGGCCTTTCAATTGCCAAGAACCTGACTGTTGCCATGGGCGGAACCTTTGATATCCAATTAGACGGCGACCTGTTCAAGGTGATAATAACCTTTAAGGCCGCAACTGAATAAGCCCCCCTCATAGGAACACATCCCTATTTAAAAAGCCTTCAGAACCATTGCGAAAGTTCAGAAGGCTTTTTTAACTTGCTGATTTTTTAGTTTTTATTATTCGTATAACTCGGGAGCAATAAGACCCTTGTTGTACTTGTCGATGATCTCGTGGATCTTGTCGGTGGGCATGTTAACCGTTGACATTGACGCATCATGATTAAGGAAATCAATGATGGTTGCAAGGAACTTACCCATATCAGCTATAAAGAGGTACTCACGGGACTTAACATCATCATTCATGTAAGTCAGGTTAGTGGTGATAACTGCATCGAAGTAGCCCTTCTCATAGCCCATATCAAACTTTTCCATTCCGTCTGTGAAGAGACCGAAGGTGGTGCAGATGAACACTCTCTTGGCGCCCATGTTCTTAAGCTGCATTGCAGTGTCGATCATGGAAGAGCCGGAGGAGATCATATCATCGATTACGATGACATCTCTGCCGGAAATGTCGGAACCAAGGAACTCGTGGGCAACAATAGGATTGGATCCGTTAACAACGTGAGCATAGTCACGTCTCTTGTAGAACATACCTGTGTCAGCGCCGATAACGTTGGCAAAGTAAACTGCTCTGTCAAGAGCACCCTCATCCGGGCTGATAACGGTCAGATGATCCTTGTCTACTGTAAGGTCATCAATATGTGACAAAAGAGCTTTCATAAACTGGTAGGAAGCAAGGAAGTTATCGAAGCCTCCTAAAGGCTTGGCATTGGAGATCCTGGGATCGTGGGCATCAAAGGTGATGAAATTGGAGATACCCATATCATGGAGCTCTTTAAACATCTGAGCTGCGTCAAGAGATTCCATACCGTTACGCTTGTGCTGGCGTCCCTCGTAAAGGAAGGGCATGATGACATTTATTCTCTTGGCCTTTCCTGTGATGGCACCGATTACTCTTTTTAAATCCTGATAATGATCGTCGGGAGATTTGTGATTGACGTAGTTGTACATCTTGTAGGTAATGCTGTAATTACATACATCGGTAAGGATGTATACGTCATTTCCTCTGACACTCTCGTTGATGGTGGCCTTGGCCTCGCCGCTGCCGAACCTGTCAAGAGAGTAGCGTATAAGATAGCTGTCCTTGACGTAGCCGTGGAAGGCAGGATCGGACTCAGGCATCTTATAAAGGTTATGTCTGAAATCTACAATGTACTTATCTACACTTTCGCCCAGTTCCCTGGCAGAATCCATTACTATAAGATTCATGGGTGCTACGGGGATAAGGCTTTCTAATGAGTGAAAATCAGGCATGATTATTCCTTTCTGTCGTGGATTATTCCACTTATTGTTTTATCATTAGCAATACTGACACGTCAAGAATTTTCATGTATAATATCATATTAAGGTAAACCGTCAGAAATAAGGAAAACAGAGCTTTGAGCAAAACTTTTAAGGGGCATGTTGTCAGCCAGGTCGAGCCGGATAGTATCGCCATGGAGCTGGGAATAGAGCCCGGAGATAAACTACTTCAAATAAATAATCAGAATATAGAGGACATCTTTGACTATCAATATCTGGTTCAGGA